>Ga0193726_1002512_pt1 | contig 12372 bp, 14 predicted proteins | sample H2c1metaG_FD_144928 | JGI IMG/M metagenome (GOLD analysis project Ga0193726, IMG submission 144928) | Soil microbial communities from a riparian zone of the East river system, Colorado, United States - H2c1 | ecosystem: Environmental > Terrestrial > Soil > Riparian zone | place: USA: East River... | reverse complement strand
TAAGTGAATTGCTGAGCCGCATGTTGCAGGTAAAAAAAATCCCGCACAACGTACTCAATGCAAAACAACATGCCCGGGAAGCACAGGTGGTGGCTGAAGCCGGTTTGCCCGGTGCCGTTACTATTGCCACCAACATGGCCGGTCGTGGTACGGATATAAAACTGGGACCTGGAGTAAAAGAAGCGGGTGGTTTGGCTATTATTGGTACGGAGCGTCATGAGAGCCGGCGTGTGGATAGGCAGTTGCGTGGCCGTGCGGGCAGGCAGGGCGATCCGGGCACATCGCAGTTCTATGTATCGCTTGAAGATGATCTGATGCGCATGTTCGGCAGTGAACGTATTGCGGGGCTCATGGATAAGCTCGGATACAAAGAAGGTGATGTGATACAGCATAGCATGATCACAAAATCTATTGAGCGTGCACAGAAAAAAGTAGAAGAAAATAATTTCGGAATAAGAAAACGTTTGCTGGAATATGATGATGTGATGAACAACCAGCGTAACGTCGTGTATGGCCGCCGCAACCATGCCTTGTTTGGTGAGCGCCTGGCGCTGGATATTGACAATGCATTTTCCATGGTGGCAGAAAGTTTGGTAGGTAATTTCAAAGATGAAGATGATTATGAAGGCTTCCGTCTTGCCTGTATTGTGAATTTTGGTATTGATCCGAAGATCGATGCAGAAACTTTTAAAGCAAAAGATCAGAATTCATTGATCGACCAACTCTATGCTGAAGCCACAGAAAATTACCAGCACAGAAAAGAAGAATTAAAAAAACATGCGGTTCCTGTTTTCAAAAATATCCGTCTTAACCAGGGCAATCAAATTGAAAATGTAGTGGTGCCATTCAGTGATGGACGCAAGGGTATCAATGTACTTTCCAATATGCAAAAAACTCTTGAAAGCAATGGAGAAGAAGTGGCAAACAGTTTGGAAAAAACAATTACGCTGGTGGCCATTGATGACGCATGGAAAGAACATCTGCGTGCCATGGATGATTTAAAGCAATCGGTGCAGACGGCATATCTCGAACAAAAAGATCCGCTTGTAATTTATAAAGTAGAATCGTTTAACCTGTTCAGGCAAATGAGTGGGGAACTGAACAAGGATATTGTTTCTTTCCTTTGTCATGCTACCATTCCGGTGCAGCAAGAGAACGCACAACTCAAGGAAGGCCGCCAGGAAAAAACCGATCTCAGTAAACTCCGCGCTAATAAAGAAGATGTTGATCGTGCCGGTCAGGACTATGCCGCCAATGAACGTGATAAGTTTGAACCGGGAGGTGGTGCCGATGTTGCCGTAAAACAAGCTCCGGTAAAAGCTGCGCCAAAGATTGGAAGAAACGATCCTTGTCCTTGTGGATCAGGGAAGAAGTATAAGCACTGCCACGGGAAGGAGGGATAAAAGTGGTTAGATGGTAACTAATAGATGATAATAGTGAAGCATTCATGAAAGTGGATGCTTTTTCTTTTTATGTAGCCAGCAGTTGTATTTCTATTAAGCGTTCGTTGCGTCGCACACTTGTGCATTCGGGAATTCTATTGAGCAAGGTTGCTGTCGGGCGACCAATAACACAAAAGCTTCAGCCCTCCCACTCCCAGGCTTATCACTACAATCATCATAGTCCCTAAGGAATGCTTTTCCCTCTACTAACCTATATACAGAAGTCAAGACCTTTCGGCATGTTCTGATAAAATAAAAACTATTTTTTCTCGTTGTAAACGTCTAATCCAATATTTATGGCAAAATGTATACAATGTAGCTCCTATACAAAATTTGAAGGTGGCCTTTGTTACGAATGTTATAATGAGAAAAAAATGGTGCCCAATCGACTACTGGCCTATCTGATCAGGCATATGCTTATCGCTATTCAATGATTAAAGGAAGAATCGCTGATACTTTAGTTGAGGAATTATTTCTTTCTCAAGGTTATAGTGTTTTTAGATACGGAATGGAAAATACAATACCAGGGATAATGGATTTATTGAAAGGTGTCAGAAGCGATGTCGCACACGATATAAGAACGATGCCTGATTTTGTAATTCCAAAAATAAAGAAGTATTTTTTATAGAAGTTAAATTCAGAGCAAATGAACAATTTTCTTCAAGGAATCTTCCGAATAACTATCCTTATGAAAATGCGATTATAATATTAGTTTCAAAAAAACATATTAAGTGTATTTCGGTTCTTGAATTGAAAGAAGGGAGAGAAATTACACCAACGTGCAGAAACTACTTAGGTAGTCGCGAGGAATTTGATTTGAATAAAGATGCCGTTGTAGATTTTTGCAATTTTGCGTTGCAGTTTTTTGAAGGTGTATAGTTTCTCACATGTAGTAGGCGACATCTGTCGTTACCCCTTAAATATCGAATTATGCCATTCGATAAATTTGTTGTCTGGTTTATCTTTTTCGCGGCGAGGTAAATTAAAAAGCTCGTTACCATGAAATTTGTAATACTCTCGTCCATTCTCAAATTCTTCTTTTATCTTTTTGCTCACTTCAACTTTCAAATCGGTTGTTATGGTTACATAGCCAGCATCAAATAGTTTGTGTAGATCGGAGCGAAGCAATAAGGCATTGGAGATAAAATGAGGACCGGATTCAGCATACTTTTTAATATGTGCAGCTTCCAAAACTGGCAAAGTTCTTTCTCCCGATATTGCACATCGTCTATGATAGGCATCAGTTACTAAGATCCTAAAAGCTCCCTGTCCAAGTCGAACTTTTGTCAAAACTGATTTTCCATATTGGGCTGAAGGTTCTTCTAATATTAATTGACTCTTTTCGCCTTCAGAAGTATCAGCCAGATAATCCTTCAATAAGTATTCAATTTTATTCCAAAGTTCCATTCCTAGACCTGTGCTCGTATCATATGATTTCCCTTGAACTATGCCTGTAGGACTCCAGTCAATTGGTACATCCAACCAATCGGAGGGTTTAAAGAATACGGGGTTGGTCAAAACAATACACCCAATTGTTGGGTTAGCGTTATCCTTATCTTTCCGATACCCCAAAATCATCTCTCTAAATCTGCCTACCGAAGCGCAACCATTTCTTTCTTTGAAAACATCCCATGCCATGTCAATTGGCAAAAACGTTTGACTAGAAAAGAAGCCGACGCCTCCTATTTTGTTAATTGGACTCTTAAGCCTGAAAAGAAAAGGTGCACCAGGGCTTAACACTTTAAAATTCGAATTGCCCCCTGGTTGCCAAAAATTAACATCTTCCGGCTGAATCTTACTTAAATAGTTGAACCATTCGAGATCAGTATTTCCTAAATATATTTTCATTACTATTATTCAACAACTGAAATTAAATATCTTTCCAAATATCACAACTAAATAATCCTCCTTCATCAGTTCCTTCGAATCTTCAATAAATGTAAATTATGAGCATTATTATTTCACAAGACGGCAAAAACGCACAAAAAGTGGATAAGTCTGACTTTGAAAAAGAAGACTATTTACAAAATTATGTTCACCAAAACCCAGAGTCAATCCCGATATATGAAATTCAAGAAGATAAAAGGCTTTTTGTGGTAGCAAGAGAATTTCCAACCGAGTCAGGTCCAATTGATGCTTTAGCAATTGATAAAGACGGTGACATTTATGTAGTTGAAACAAAGTTGTACAAAAACCCAGACAAAAGAACTGTTGTTGCTCAGGCATTGGATTATGGTGCATCACTTTGGCGTCACAGTGGCTATGATAAATTCATAACTATCGTCAACAATGAGATAAACAAGAAATTTTCTACCAGCTTTGAAGAGAAGATTAAAAACTTTTTTGGCATCGACGACGATGAAATTGTTTCAATACTGGACGCGATCAAAAATAATTTACAGCAGGGCATTATCAAGTTTGTGATATTAATGGATTCTATTCATGACAGATTAAAAGATCTAATAGTTTATATTAATCAAAACAGCCAGTTTGACATTTATGCGGTTCAAATGGAATTTTACAAATTTGAAAAGTATGAAATAATGATTCCAAAATTATTTGGTAATGAAGTTAAAAAGAATGTTGGAACACGTTCTTCTTCAAATTGGGACCGCCAAAAATTTTTTGATGATGCAAGTGAAAAAAATGATGAACAAGCACTCAAAATTTTAACTGGGCTCTATGATTTCATCGAAAAATATGCAGACTCCCCTGATTTTGGTAAAGGAAGTGAAAGCGGTGCGATGATCTTTAAAATCAAAGATAATCGGGCAAAAGCAGGTAGAGTGTCCATTTTTGCGTTGCGAACAATTGGATCTATTCAATTTAGATTTGGGAATATTAAAAGAAATATTGGCGAGGAAAATTTGAAATTATACTTTGACAAATTAAATAGGATCTTACCGCCCCAATTGTGGACAGAAAAAATTTTAGCGAAACCAAAACCTAACTTTCTCTTAAATGAATTGTTCAAAGACGAAGAAATATTAAAACAGTTTGAAGCCGCCACGATTGAATATATCAATGAAATTAAAGGACAGGTTACTCCCGCAGGGCAAAGAGCTCAATAAAATGAAAATAATCAACAGCTATTCGTGGACAAACGATTTCTGTCTGTTTTCTAATTTGCAACTCCCGATAAAGCCCACCGGTGTTGTTACTTGTATCATGCATTTCCTATTGTGCCATTTTCTTATGCCAGTAATAATATGATACGATACCTGGAATGATCCATATCAGCATCCCCAGCATCATAGGATCAAATTTGCCTGAAACAGCAATGCCTGAATAAGTAGACGAAGCAAGATCAAAAAACAAGCCTGCATAAGCCCATTCCTTCATACTCCGATTTAAACCGGGTATTAGAATAGCAATGCTGCCAATCAATTTGGCGATACTAATGAATTGGATAAAATATACCGGGTAGCCAAGCGAATCATGAATTAATTTTATTGCATCCTCTGAAGGCTTGAGCCCTCCCACAGCAGAGAATATCATGAGTGCGGCAAAAATAAAAGTGGAGATCCAGTAAATGAGATTCGTGGTTTTAGTAGTCATATTGTTAGTTTAGGTTGAGAATTTTTCTTACATAAAAATAAGTGGTTCCCGTCATTTTTTACTGCCCCAGGGGTGGAATTTGGTCACTTCCATTTGTTGGGTATTCGTTATTGTTTGCTCGTTCCGCCATTGGCGGACTACCGACAATAACATGACTCGCTTACACAAAATAATTATCTTGTCTCATGAATCTTCTTGGAAATATTATCTGGCTGATATTTGGTGGCCTCCTGGCTGCGCTCGGGTACCTGTTTGGTGGCTTTGTATTATGTATTACAATCATCGGTATTCCCTGGGGTTTACAGTGCTTTAAATTGGCCGACCTGGTATTATGGCCATTCGGGAAAAAAGTAATTAGCGACAGCAGCAATACCGGCTGCCTCTCAACGCTCTTCAATCTTGTCTGGATCATCAGTGGTGGTTTGTACACCGCCATCATTCATATAGTCATGGGAATTTTATTATGCATTACAGTTGTTGGCATTCCGTGGGGCCGGCAACATTTTAAGCTCATTGAGATTTCACTCATGCCTTTTGGCAAAAAAGTAGTGCCAGTTTAACTGGGGATTGGTCGCCTAAAGGGAAATGAAGAATAATTTCTGATTTCTGATTTTTTGATTTCTGATTTTCCGAACCCGCAACATTTAACTCGTAACTCGAAACTGAACTTGTATTAACTCGGAACTCAAAACTCGTAACTAATACATTTCACGCAAAGCAGCATAAGGAGCAAAGAGAAATGAAAAATTAAAAATGAAGAATAATTTCCGATCTCTGATTTTTTGATTTCTGATTTCTCACAGCTCGTAGCTCAAAGCTCTGAACTCCGAACTTGTATTAACTCGGAACTCAAAACTCGTAACTCGAAACTCTCCTCTCTAAACTATCAGCGGGCCGCGGCTGTTATGTCTTTTCGCACCAGGCTTTCAGGTCGTAAGCCATTGATTTCATTTGATCAAAGAATCTCGCACTAACTTCTTCAGTCAAGGGAGATTCACTGGCATTCAAAAAACGAGAGCTTAATGCGCAGCTTTTTTCATTTATTTTTTTGAATACGAATTCATAAACCAATGACAGATTCATTTCTTTTACCTGGAAACTTTCGGCATACATAATTCCTTCTTCAGAGGCGATCATTCGCAATGGAGAGATCACAGCCTCGTAATCTTCGAACGTACAGTGATGGATGCTTCCGATAAAGGTCGCAGGAAAATCCTGTTCAACTTTTTGCAGACCTGACATCCAACCAGGGCGGTCTGGAATCTCTTTCAGGACCATATAGGCGTCAAAATAATTGGCGGCGATGTCAATTTCAAGGTAGGAAGTTGTGTCGGTCCGATAATGACTATCCGGTTCGGGTGGCTCAGGCACATTTTTTCTTGCTTCACCCAATAGGGCAAACTGGTAATTCACCTTTCCAATAGAAGCATACTCTTCAGATGAAGTGTTCCATTCCATTTCAGATACTTCAACCGGCTCATTCAAATGCTGCAATAATTTTTCGGTCACCAACAGGTATTCATGGCTTTCAATACTGTTCTTTAATAAACGATGTGCCACAATCATCTCTGTTCCGGATTGTTTTACAAACCGTCCCACTTTTATTTCCGCTACAGGTCCATGATGTACAACAAACTTCAGGGTAAGATTGATGATCGCCTGGCAAGCGCCACAGGGACAGATCGTGTGCAACTGCATCCACTTGCGCTGAAAATGAAATGCATTAAATATTTTGATGCAGATATCGAGGATCTCTTTTTTTGACGGCGCTAACCCTTTTTTTATCAGTAAGACGGCATCTCCCTCAATCTCCGACACCTCATATTCTTCTCCAACGGCTTTCACTATTGCATTGATAAGGTAATTCAAAGCATGTGTACTATGAGTGAGTTCAGTAGTCGTCATGAACTCTGTAAACCCGCTGATGTCCGGGATCAGGATCGTCGCATTGGTTTCGGCCATATTCCTAAGGTAAGAAAGTTTTTTCAGGTTGGAAGCTAAGAACTGATAACTGGGAACTGATAACTGAGAATAATCCCGCCATTGATGGACGACCAGGAACAATGTAAGGATACGACACACAACACTCCTGTTCGTATAGCCGAATCACCAGAACAATAAGCCTTCCGCCTTTCATCACATAAAATTATTCAGCTACGAAAAAATTCGTTAACCTTATATTTCAAAGCGCCGAAACCTTCAGCAAAACGAAATGTAATGAGAACGATCCTCCTGTCCGCAATTTGGTTGACTGCCCTGTTCATCCTGCCCCACCATGTATTTTCACAAACTAAATTGAAGCTGTCAGGATTAATTTCAGATAGCAGTAAACCACTTAGCCTGGTCACGGTACGACTCTTCAAACAAAATAATGCCACACCCATCCAAACAACCATATCGAAAGAGAACGGCAGCTTTCAATTGAATAAACCAGATACAGGAAATTATACCCTTGGCTTCACTCACGCCGGCTTTACTGAAAAACGTATCGATATCAAAGTAGCAGCACAGGAAGGAGATATGCAGGTCGATCCGGTACAATTGTCAAGAGCAACGGGCATTTTGAAAGAGGTGGTGGTAAATTCAAAAAGACCACTGGTGGAGCAGTCTGACGATAAAATTGTTTTTAATGTGGAGGATGATCCAACCAATAAATCAGAAACAGCCCTCGACATTTTGCGAAAAACTCCTTTTGTATCCGTGGATGGTGAGGACAATATAAAAGTAAACGGGAACACTAATTTTAAAGTGCTTCTCAATGGTAGGGAAACATCTCTTTTCGCACGGAACATAAAAGAGGCGTTGCGGGGCTTCCCCGGGGCCATCATTTCAAAAATAGAAGTGATCACCACACCTTCAGCCAAATATGACGGAGAAGGAATCGGGGGATTGATCAATATCGTTACAAAGAAAAAAGTAGCAGGTTATAACGGCACGCTTTCTTCCTTTTCAAGGACGAGTGATAAGGTGAATAGTTTCTCCATCAATGGAAACGCTAAGATCGGCAAGGTCGGCATAAGCGTTTTTCTGAATTCAGGATTTTCAAATCCTGCATTGCAACACAACATCAACACAACCATTCCCACGATCAAAAATATTTATTCCAAAAGAACCCTGGATGGTGGGCAATATGCCAGCGCAAACTGGAGTTTTGGTAATGCAGAATTAAGTTGGGAACCGGACACGCTCAATACGTTCAGTTTATATGCGAATACAGACAGTTGGGCGAACAAAATTGTTTCCGACCAAACCATCACGACCGATTTTATTTCGGAACCGTCAACGGTAAGCTTTTACCATCTCGACAATAAAACCAGTAACCCAGGAATAAATGTGGGTACCGATTATATCAGGCATTTTAAAAAGAATAAAGAAAGAGAATTCAGTTTGAGATTCCTTGGTGAGTTTGGCAAAAATGATGCGAAGCTTAACAGTTTCCAGGACAATCCCGGAACTGACCGCTACCTGATCAATAATAGTTATGCCATCAACAATCAATATACTATCCAGGCCGATAACAGCATCCCATTGAAAAAGAAGGGTAAGCTCGAAGGAGGATTGAAAGCGATTCTGCGCCGGGCAAATTCCGATTTTCAAAGCCTCGTAAAGTATGACCAGGTGGATAATTACAAAACAAACCTGGCTAACACCGATTATTTTAAATATGCCCAGGACGTGTTTAGCCTGTACGGCATGTACAGTTTGAAATTAAAGAAATCAAGTTTTCGGGTTGGAGTCCGTATCGAATACACGAATGTAGATGGCAATTTCATTTCATCACAAACGCAGGTAAAAAGTAGTTATGCCACGGTGCTGCCAAACCTCCAATTTACTCACCGGGTGAGCAAAGTAACCACCCTCGTTTTCGGTTATACAAAAAGATTACAACGCCCATACATCTGGGATCTGAACCCGTTTGTGAATAACAATGACTCATTGAATATTTCCTATGGCAATCCCGACCTGGGTCCGCAAACAGTGAATGCGCTTTCAGCACAATTGCGATATAACAAGGGAAGCACCTTTGCAGGGGTCAATCTCGAAGGCAGCTATAGTGACAATAAAATTCTCCAGTATTCATCCTTTGATCCGCAGACAGGAATTACAAAAACAACCAGCCTGAATATCGGTAAGGAATTTCAATCAAGCCTGAACCTTGATTTTAATACAAAAATCACTAAGAAATGGAACCTTTTCGTAGATGGATCACTTCGGTACGCCAAAGTAACTAACAATTCAGATGCGTCTCAGTCCAACAGCGGTTTCGGATGTAATTTCAACGTGAGCACAAGCTATACTTTCACAGATAGATTTACGATCAGCAGTTACCTTGGCTTGTGGAAGGATCCGCAAACTATTCAAACCACTTTCCCATTCAGCACCTGGCATAATGTAGCACTCAACTACAAACTATTTAAGAACAAGATCAACATTTCATTGCGAACGGTGAACTACTTTGAAAAAACTCACGATTACAAAACAATCACAAAAGATCAGAATTTCTACAACTCGAATATTACGCGACAGATCAGGCGTGGTGGTGTGCTGGTACTTTCATGGAATTTTGGAAAGCTCACTGAAAATGTTTCGAAGAAGAAAGGCGTAAATAATGACGATATTCTCACGAAGCCTTCATCACCTTCCGGTAATTAGACATTCTGCTATTTGTTGCGTGATGCTGGTCAGGCGACCAGCATCAACACGGAGGTTGCTGTTGGTCGCCTGACCAACAGCTCAATTGAAGAAAAATATCTTATTAAGAATTACTGATCAGCAATGTGGTAGGTGCTTCATTTATATCTCAGCATAATGCTCTAATATCTCAAAGTTATTCTCACGATTATAATAGAAGGTAGCTGAACTGTATAAATAATCATTAGGATTTGTGGCAAGTTCCCATTTAGGGTGACAGGGATTTCTATGAATATAGTTTAACTTCTGAAGAATAAATTTTTCACTGTATAAATCGATGCTCATTGAATTTCTTTTCCAAACCTGCAGATTACGATCCGCCAGGCTAACAGTAATCTCTTTGATCAATTCAGGGTTGTTCATTTTTAAAATATCAATGATTTGTTTGGCCGTGATCTTTAAAAAATCTCTCTGGAAATCTTCCCTATTGATTTCAGGTGCTATTCTCCAGATAATATGAATATGATTTGGCATGATAACAAAGGATGAAACTCCAGCTTGCTTTGTCTGTACTCGATATTTCAATGCCCGGATAACTACATCCTTACATTCATCTGATTTCAATAGATGCAGCCAATCAGTACAAACTGCAGTAAAGAACTGAACATAATTTTCATTGATAAGAGGCATTAATTAAAAATATTGAAAATAGGTCAATAATCGTGTTGCTGGTCAGGCGACCAGCAACAACATCAGGCGACCAGCAACAATTTGGAATAAAGAAATATAAGAAGTTGGTCAACATAAATTGTGCTCTTGATAATTTAATCCCGGGGTCTCCCCCCACATGCCGACGCTTAAGGTCGGCATCGAGACATTGATCGTCTCGACAAAGCCCGGCTATGAAGACCCCAGGCTGACCCAATTAGTTAATAATTTTGCAGGCTATGAACATTCAAGTGCATCATTCTATAAAAAAGGAATAAAGAAATATGAGAAATTGGTCAACATAAATTGTGCTCTTGATAATTTGATCCCGGGGTCTCACTCGGCACAAAGCCCGGCTATGAAGACCCCGGGCTGACACCTACCGTAAATCGCAGACCTTTATCCTGGTGTTGTATGACTACATAATGTTATATCATCGGGTATTATTTCCACTTGAAAGAATAGCCTTTGATTTTTAAGTCTACCTTAGCGGCTTCCATTTTTACAGAAATGAATTTTGGAAAAAGAAATATCAAGAAAATTCTTTGCAACTACTCATGAACCAGAACACGTGGTACAAGTTGCAGAGAAATAATCCTAAAAAAAAGACAAATGAAAATTCTGATCATCGTATGTTTCATTGCGTTTGCGTTAGTATCACAGCACTCAAATGCCCAGACAAAAATCGGGTACTTTAATTCTGATCAAATGCTAAGTTTGATGCCGGAAAAGCAAAAAATAGATAGCGTTTTGGGTCGGTATCAAAATGATTCAATTAATTCTACGCTTAATAGAATAGTGAAGGAATACCAGGACAAGGACAGCCTGCTAACAAAAACCGATACTTCAAAAACCGCCAAACCTGTATTGAATCAATTACGCACTGATGTTAGCGTGCTGGCCTACCAGATTCAAAACTGGCAAGCCCTCTCTAACCAGGCAATGAATAATAAAGCGGGACAAATGTATGCCCCACTTTATAATAGAATAGATATCGCACTTAAACAAGTCGCAAAGGAGAAGGGTTATGTCTACATTTTATCCAAACAGATTTTTGTAGTTGCCCCGGATGGAGATGATCTGTTGCCTTTGGTCGCTACAAAACTTGGCGTGAAAATACCCAATAGTTTAACTCGCCCGACTGGAAAAGCAAATCATTAAATTTTAGAGAGAACGATTATTGGTTTTGATTTCTTATTCTTAAGAAGACCCGGTACCGATTGCGGTTTTGTGGTTTCTGCTCCCTTCATGATGTTGCTGTCATTTCCTCCGTTACTGTCGCTGTCCGCCTGGGGTCTTGCCCCGTAGTGTTTAGAAATAAAAGAATATTATGGGCAGACCCCGGGACTTAAATTAATAATGTCGGCTTATCTTTAAAAATGTCCGTTCGTTTTCAACATAACCAACTTCCCAATGAAATTTATTTTGAAACCTTCATCTGTTACAAGTGGCTTTGCTCTGGATATTTTAGTCCCGGGGTTTCTCAACACACAAAGCCCGGCTATGAAGACCCCGTTGCTGTCGGTCGCCTGACCGACAGCCCAGTACCAGCACAAAAAAACTAATTTTATATTCATGTCCATCAAAACCTCTATTTTGTTATTTCTTATGATGCTCTGCGAGGAAGCCCTGCATTCACAAACAACAGTGAAAGAACCGAAACCTTCCACCAAACCATCGGCTTACCAGCTTGCCCAAATAAAAAGAAAATATGGAATGTTCATTCACTTCGGCATAAATACTTTTTATGACCAGGAGTGGACCGATGGCAGCAAACCTCCAGCTTCGTATAAACCTCTCACTGTGGATGCTGATCAATGGATACAAACAGCAAAACAGGCTGGTATGAAGTACGTCATACTCGTAACCAAACACGTTGACGGCTTCTGCTTATGGGATAGCAAATACACTGATTATGACGTCGCATCTTCATCCAACAAAACAAATGTGGTAGAAGCAGTTGCGAAAACATGCAAAAAATATGGCGTGGGCCTGGGAATTTATTATTCACTCTGGGACCGGCACCAAAATT
>Ga0193726_1002511_pt1 | contig 12378 bp, 12 predicted proteins | sample H2c1metaG_FD_144928 | JGI IMG/M metagenome (GOLD analysis project Ga0193726, IMG submission 144928) | Soil microbial communities from a riparian zone of the East river system, Colorado, United States - H2c1 | ecosystem: Environmental > Terrestrial > Soil > Riparian zone | place: USA: East River... | reverse complement strand
ATGTAGCGCAGAAATCGCATGGTATTTCGTCCGGCAGCGTTGGCAACATGATCGTCGTGCGCACGATCGGTGTCGCGTGCCGATCATCCTACGCAACGCAAGCGCGCGCGAGAAGGCGTGTTGTACGCCGGCTACGATTCGTCCGCGCCAGCCTACGATTCGTCCCTGATCGCTTTTCCCCGGAACCTATTTACGCCTCAATTGGCGCCACGGTCGCGCTTTTCGCGGCCGCCCGTCCATCACCTGAGGAATGTCATGCGCACTGCACTGCTTGCCTTGATCGTTGCGATACCGGCCGTCGCTAACGCCCAATCGCATTACCTGGACATCTACAACACCGCGCCGAGCAGCCTCGTCGCGATCGCGGTCGCTCCTGCCGGCAGCGGCGACTTCCGCGATATCCCGCTGGGCGGCAAGGCCTTGCACGGCGGTGGCGACTCGACCACGGTCGCTGTGCGCGCGGACGGCGGTTGCCTGCGCGACCTGCGCCTGTCGTTCGTTGATGGCCGCGTCATCGAGCACAACCAATTCAACGTGTGCCGCTACCGCAGCTATCACACCGGCCGCTACTGGCGCGCGGCCGAGCCCAACCCGAAGTTCACGGAATGGACGATCTGCGGGTTCGTCAGTCTGCCGCGTCCGCTGCATGTTTTTCGACCAGGCGCGCCATCGCTGTCGGTTCGGCTTGCGCTTCGGCGTCGAGGCCGGCAACGATGCCTTGCCTGTCAGCCGGCGACTGATTCTGGCTCACCTTCCACTTGCCCTCGATGCGCCGGATCGGTATTTCGATTCCGACGATCGCCTGCAGGCGCCGCGCAATGTAGTCGGACGGCGCATCGCTGACTTTCCACGGCGCGGCGCGGCGCGACTCGTGAATCGCCGTCAGTCGTTCGACAAGACCCAGCAGCCAGGCCTGCTCGTGAATGGCGCGCGCTGAGCCGAACGCGTTTACCGCGGCATAGTTCCACGTCGGCACGACCTTGCCGTGCTCGGCCTTCGACGGATACCACGACGGGGAAACATAGGCCTCGGGTCCGCGGAATATGACCACCGATTCGTGTTCGTCGGTCAATGAGCGCCACACGGGATTGGCTTTGGCCACGTGCCCGACGAGAGTGCCGAATGCGCCGCGTTGCGCGTCGATCAGGAATGGAATGTGGTTCACGACGATTCCGCCATCGTCCGGCGTCACCCACGCGCCGAGTGGATACGCTTCGATCAGTGCGCGCAGCGCCGCGGGATCCTGCTCTTCGTAGTGTTGCGGAATGTACACCGGACTCTCGCGCAGGTAATGGGTCAGTTCAAAAACGTTTGCCCGTGCGCCCTGAGGTATCGAAGGGTGAGCGGCTTCGTGCATTGCCATTCCCGGTTCGATGTCTCACCACGAGCGGCTTCGTGCCTCGCCATTCATGGTTCGATACGTCCACGAAAAGCTTGTTCAATCTTGAACTGACCCGCTACGCGCGAAGGGCGCTCGTTGTGCCGCTTGGCGACAACATGGTAAGCCGGCAATTGCGCTGTCTCCAGCACCACTTTTCGCCGATCGGCGACTCCGCAGGTGGCAAGCGGCCCCGCTTACCGCGCGCTGACCGTTGCGTTCAAAAAACGGCGCAGGTCGTGGTGACACGCGCGCCCTTCGTGTCCGGCGTCGCCACATGGCTGTGCAGCCTGCTGCACATGGCATAGCATCCTCGTGTCGCGCAGGCGGAAGGTCCATGGTGGACGATACGGACACGATCATTGTCGGCGCAGGTCCGGCCGGCCTGGCAGTCGCCGCTGCGCTGCGCAGGCGCAACCTTGCGTTCGCGATCCTGGAACGCAACGACACGATCGCCTCGTCGTGGCGAAGTCACTACGAGCGCCTGCACCTGCATACGCCAAAAAACCATTCGGCGTTGCCGTTCATGACGTTCCCGCGCGCATTCCCGCGCTATCCGTCGCGCGACCAGGTCATAGAGTATCTACAGGACTACGCGCGCCACTTCGATCTGGTTCCGCACTTGCAGACCGACGTCCTGTGCTGCACGAGAACCGCGGACGCCGGGTGGGAAGTGCAGTCGAGCCGCGGCACGTATTGCGCCAGGCATCTGGTGGTAGCGAGCGGCTACAGCCGGGTGCCACACCGACCGTCCTGGCCTGGCCTGGAGAATTTCGCCGGCCCGGTACTGCATAGCAGCGGCTACAGCAGTGGCCGCCGTTTTCGCGGGCAGACGGTCCTTGTTGTCGGGTTCGGCAACTCCGGCGCGGAAATAGCTCTGGATCTTGCCGAGTGCGGAGCGCAAAGCGCCGTTGCCGTGCGCGGCGCGGTGAATGTCATTCCGCGCGACATTCTCGGCGTGCCGGCGATCGACGTCGCGTTGGCCGGGCGATTCCTGCCGCCGCGCATCTTCGATTGGCTCAGCGCAGTGGCGATCCGCTTGGCGATCGGCGACCTGTCACGTCTGGCCATTCGCAAACGTGACGTCGGCCCCGCGGTGGAAATCCTGAAATACGGCCAGGTGCCGGTCATCGACGTCGGCACGGTGGCGGCAATACGCAGCGGAACGATCGGCGTGCGTCCGGCAATCGCCGCGTTCGCGCGCGACGAGGTCCGTTTTGTCGACGGCACGAGCGGCAGGTTCGACGCCATCGTCCTGGCTACCGGCTACCACACCGGCCTGCGCGCGCTGTTTGCCGACGCGACCGGCGTGCTCGACGCCGGCGGTCGTCCGCAGGCAAGCGGGCGCGAGGCGGCGGCTGGGCTGTACTTCTGCGGCTTCCATGTCGTTCCGACCGGGCTGCTGCGCGAGATCGCGATCGAAGCCGTACGCATCGGCAATCAGATCGCTTCGTCGTGATCGCACGGCCCCGCCTCGAGTCTGCGGTGCTTTCGAATCGCCCCGCTCAAGCGCCGAGCCGCCACAGGAACGGCCGCCACACGAACGCGTAAGCCGAGTAGATGCCGAAGGCCATTGCCGCCGTGAGCAGAATCAGGCCGGCCGCCATCGCGTAGCGGCCTTTGGCTTGCGCCCGATCTTGCACGCGCAGATACAACTCGAGCACCGCGAGCGGCAGCAGGTAGCAGCCGAACGCCCACGACAGGTCGAACCAGCCGTCGAAGTGCCGGGTCATGCCGACCGCCACGTTGTGGTTAAAGGCGATCCAGCCGAACACGCCGACGCGTTGCAACCAGACACCGTTGGCGACGATGTACGTGCGCAGCGCCCAGCGGCGATGCGTCGTAAAATCCCGCGCACGCGCCGCACGCCAGGCAAGGACCGCGAACGTGATGATCAGCAGCGCATCCAGACTGGTGGCCAGTCCGGCCGTGAAGTTGGCGCGGCTGCCGCGCACCCAGATCATGTACAGACCGCTCATTGCTCCGGCGATCGCGGCCACCACGAACAGGCGTCCGTTCCAGCGATGCAGGGGGCGCAGCCAGGTGCGTGCCTGCGAGACCAGCTGCAGCGCGCCGCCGAACGTCACGATCGTCGCCAGCAGCACATGCGCGGCGAATGCCACGTTGCCCGACGTATCGCCGGCGACGTAGCCTTTGAGCAGGAAGGTGTTCTTGCTCCATGCGGCGAAGTCGCCGCGCAACGTCGCGGCATCGTAGAAGGCCGCGATGTAGTAAAGGAATGTCCATTGGCCGATCAGCGCCGTGACGAACCAGAGCCGGGCCGAAGCGGACAGCACGTCATTCCTAACGCGGCGCCCGTCGCGCACACTGTCGTCTGCGTTGGAGCCGTGCGCTATCGCAATCGTCATGTCCCCACGTTGTCCTGCGCCGTGCAGTCTAGTGCTTGCCTCGTGCGTCGTGTAGTTCCGGATTGGAGACGGCCGGTTCAGCAGGATAAGTGACACGGATTCGGGCTCTGTGGCATCCGCGTCAAGACGTCGAGCTGATCGTCGAACGGCCGACGATGCCGGGCGCCGTCCGCCGGGCCAACAGCGGGCCGGTCGGGACGTACAATCGACGCAATTCTCCAACGGAGTCACCCATGGATTTCCACAAGCGTTCACGGTTCCTGTTCGCCGGTCTGCTGCTCGCGTGCGTTTCGGCCGGCCATGCCGCCGACACGGCCTTCGACCTGATCGTTCGCAACGGCCACGTCATCGATGGCACCGGCTCGCCCTGGTATGCGGCCGATATCGCGGTGAAGGATGGTCACATCGCGGCGATCGGGCGGCTGGCAGACGCGAAGGCGGCGCGGAACATCGATGCGCACGGCATGGTCGTGGCGCCGGGCTTCATCGACATGCTCGGCCAGTCCGAGATCACCTTGCTGGTCGACCCGCGCGCGCCGTCGAAGATTTTCCAGGGCATCACGACCGAGATCACCGGCGAGGGCCAGTCAGTTGCGCCACTGAACGATGCGATGATCAAGGAGAACCAGCCGGGACTCGACCACTATCAGCTGAAGGCCGATTGGCGCACGCTCGCGCAGTACTTCGCCCGCCTCGAGAAGCAGGGCATCGGCATCAACATGGGAACCTACATCGGCGCGGCGTCCGCGCGCGCGATGGTGATCGGCTACGGCAACCGCGCGCCGACGCCGGATGAGCTGAAGCAAATGGAAGGGCTGATTGAGCAGGGCATGCAGCAGGGCGCGCTCGGCCTGTCCACCGCGCTGCAGTATCCGCCGGCGCCGTATGCGAGCACCGAAGAGTTGATCGCACTGGCAAAAGTCGCGTCGCGTTACGGCGGCATCTACGCCACGCACATGCGCAGCGAGGGCAGCGCCGAAGATGCGGCGCTGGACGAGACGTTTCGCATCGGCCGCGAAGCGAACATCGGCGTCGAGATCTTTCATCTGAAGACTTCCGGCCGGGATAACTGGGGCAAGATGCCGCATGTCATCGAGCGCATCGAAAAGGCCCGCGCCGAAGGCATCGACGTCGCCGCCGACACTTATGCGTACACCGCGTGGAACAACGACATGGCCGCGTTCACGCCGCCGTGGGCCAACGATGGCGGCAGCGAAAAGCTGGTCGAACGGCTCAGGGATCCGGCCATGCGTGCGCGCATGCGCAAGGACATGACCACGCCGACGCAGGAATGGGACAACGAGTGGCTCGCGATCAAGGGAGCGCAGGACATCCTGATCTGCTCGGTCAACAACCCCGACCTCGTGAAATATCAGGGCAAGCGCGTCAGTGAGATCGCCGCGGAATGGAAAACCGATGCGATCGACACGATCTTCGATTTCCTGATCAAGGACAAGGCCGGTACCTACGTCACCGTGTTCGGCATGGACGAACCCGATGTCGCGCTCGCGCTGCAGCAGCCGTGGGTGTCGATCGACAACGATGCATCGGGCGCGTCTCCCGACGGCCTGCTCGGCAAGGATCATCCTCATCCACGCGCCTATGGAACGTTTCCGCGCATTCTCGCCAGGTACGTGCGCGATGAACACAAGCTCACGCTGCCCGACGCGATTCGCAAATTCACTTCGCTGCCAGCGCAACGCGAACACCTGGCCGACCGCGGCGTCATCAAGCAAGGCATGTGGGCCGACCTGGTCGTGTTCGATCCGGCGACCGTGCACGACGTGGCGACGTACGCGGAGCCGAACCAGTTCTCGGTCGGCATGCAGCACGTGATCGTCAATGGCGTGGCGGTAATCGAGGACGGCAAGATGACCGGCAAGCTGCCCGGCAAGGTGCTGCGCGGGCCGGGTTACACCGGTCATTGAGGCACAGGCGAATCGATGACCGTTTCCTATTGGCGTCGCTGCGGGTCTTGCAATTCGAGAGCGATCATTCGTCCAGTCGTGCAATCCGCCGTGTCCGACGCCGATCGGTAGCGTTCCTGATACATACGCCGCTGGCATGGCCGTTGCGTATTCAGTAATCCCAAGGGACGTACCGAAGGAAATGCGACATGCAAAAGCAAGCTTATGACCGCGAACAACTCAATGAATTGCTCTACCAGGCGCTGGAGACGGAACTCGGCGGCGTGAAAGTCTACGAGACGGCATTGACCTGTGCGCTCAATGCCGACCTGAAGAAGGAGTGGTCGGAATATCTGAAGCAGACCAGGACGCATCGCGAAGTACTGCTCAAGTTGTTTGCTGCCTTGGGTCTCGACCCCGGCAGAAGTACCCCGGGACGCACGGTCGTTGCGCGCATCGGCGGCGCGCTGGTCGACGCGATGGAACTTGCCAAGAAGAATGCCGGCGCCGATGCCGCGCAGATCGTGGCCGGTGAATGCGTCGTGCTCGCCGAGACCAAGGACCACATGAATTGGGAATTGATCGGGCACGTCGTCAAGCACGGCAAGGGCGACGCCGTGGCGGCTCTGCAGGCTGCTCATGAAGCGGTCGAACAGGACGAGGATCATCACCTCTACCACACGACCGGATGGACCCGGGAAATGTGGATCGCCTCGCTCGGGTTCCCGGCTGTGTTGCCGCCGCCGGAGGAAGTCAGGGATGTCGAAACTGCCATCGGCGCATCGCGCGCTGAACAAGCGCGCGAACAAATGCTCAAGCCGAAGCGATCTGCGGCCTGAGAGCAGCGGGCAGGGCGGTGTGCGGGCAGCCCACGTTTCGAACGTGCGCGCCCGCACATGTCAAGCAACGCGCCATTACCTTTTGTCCGCCCCCGGCGGGCGGGAGGAGGGTTGTCAAGGCGTGCGTGCCGTGGCTGCAAAACGCATACGTCCAGCCGTTCAGCTTTGCTCGCATATGCTGCCGCCGTGACGGTTGCACCGGCTCTTCGAATCTGGGCCATCTGGCGGTCAACGCATGAAGCGATCAACCACGATCCTGCTGATAGAAGACGACCCATCGCTCGGGCCGGCGACACTGGAAGTGCTTTCGGCCGAGGGGCATGCAGCGGTGCTGGCCAACTCGTTCGACGAGGCGTTCGAGATCCTGCTTGCGCCGCACCGCATCCAGGTACTGCTGCTCGATCTGCAGCTCGGGATGCGGCGCGGCGACGAACTGATCGAGTCGCTGCGTGCGCGCGGCGCGACAATTCCGCCGATCGTCGTTTTTTCCGCCAAGCCGATCGACGAGCTCATTCAGGCTGCAAAAATGATCGGTGCGGAAGCCTTCCTGCAGAAGCCCTGTTCCGGCATCCGTCTGGCCGAAGCCATCGAGCTTGCGACCACCCAGCGCTCGGCCTAGCCGCGTAGCTTGTCGGTCCGTCTTCGGCGCCAAAGGCTGCATTCATTTCCCTTAACCGCTCACGGCTCGCGCCGCAAATTGCCCGCGCGTTGCGACGTGGCTTTGTTCTTTGCACGATCGGCCAATACGCGAACGAATTCGCAGCGCGGTTTGCGCATGTCCGGCTCTGGCACGCCGATTGCGACGTTCAGTGACTGGGCGCGTGCACATCAGCGTGCGCGCCCGGGTCCACACAACGAACGTAGAGGAGATTTGGTATGGATATGAGATATCGCGCACTGACGGCCCTGCTTTGGGGATCCGTCGCTTCGGCGAGCGTCATTGCACTGGCGCAGCAGGCACCGACAAGTCCGCCGGCGGGAACTGCGGCGCCGATGGCCGACAACACCAAGGTCAACGTACGCGACAAGAGTCAGAACACGCTCACCGCATTCGACCAGCCGAACAATGCGGCCGACCTCAAGCTCGCCGCGGATGCGCGCAAGGCGATCACCGGCGACAAGTCGCTGTCCGTGATGGCGCACAACGTCAAGCTGGTGGCATCGAACGGCTCGGTCACCTTGCGCGGACCGGTACCGAGCGACGCCGAGAAGGCGAAGGTCGGGCAGATCGTCGCGAAGGTCGGCGGTGTTGCCGAGGTCGACAACCAGATCGACGTGAAGAATCAGTAAGACACAAAAAAACCCAGTCAATCATCAGGAGCAGCAAAAATGAAAGCATCCGTCTATTGCACAGCCCGGACCGTCGCCCAGGCCGAGGACATCATCGTCGAGCTGAAGTCCGCCGGATTCTCGAACAATGATATTTCGGCGCTTCTTCCGGACAAGCGCGGCACCAAGGACTTCGCGCACGAGCACAACACAAAGGCGCCCGAGGGTGCCGCAGCCGGTGGTGTCGCCGGACTCGGCGTCGGCGCCGGCATCGGCTGGCTGGCCGGTATCGGCGCACTGGCCATTCCGGGCGCAGGCCCGTTCATCGCGGCCGGCCCGATCATGGCGGCGCTCGGGGGCGCCGCAGTCGGCTCCGCCGCCGGCGGCGTGATCGGCGCGCTGGTCGGGATGGGCATTCCCGAGTTCGAAGCCAAGCGCTACGACGCGAAGATTCGCGAGGGCAATATCCTGATCTCGGTGCACACGGAAGACGGCGATCAGCGCGATGTGGCGAAGGAAATCTTCAAGCGCAATGGCGCCGACGACATCTCGACCGGCTCGGAAGCCACGCCGAGCAAGAAGCACGCGGCCTGATCACGTGCGGCGCGCGGGGCCGGACCGGGCCCCGCGTGCCATTTATTCGCTGCGTCCGGCACGGCGCTCGTTCCTGCAATGGCTGCATTTCCCAAGCGGCAAATTACGCCTGGCGGCCGCGACCTCGGGCCTTGCTCGAACAGCCTGCAAGCCGCCGTGAAACATCGCCACGCACCGGTCGGGCGGCCGCCTGGCCGCACGATCGCGCTGCCATAGCGCGACTACGTGGCGATACGTATAGGCACGACGACTTCCGCTCGCCAGACTCATTCCTGCCTGGACAGTGTCGAAAGGGGGCCTCATGCCAGCTCAACAACCACTTGCCGCGCCGCGCCGCGCCGCGACGCGCTACTTCGATATCGAGATCCTGCTCGATATCGTCGGTGCGTTCCCGCCCGCGGCCGCAGCGGATCTGCTGGACCGCTTCGCACTCGAGCTTCCGCTGCATGCGCTGGCAATCGAGCAGGCCAACGAACGCGCCGATTTTTCCGCCCTCGGCAGGCGTATCCACACGATGCGGGGTACGTCATTGACCTTCGGCTGTGTCGGACTTTCCGCTATCTGCGATGACGTGCAGGCTTGCGCCGTCAGTGTCGATCCCGCCGCGCTCGCACGTGTCGTGGGGCGGCTGACGGCGGCGAATGCCGATGCGTTGGCGGAACTTCATGCGCTGCGCGCGCCGGGCGGATTGCTCGGCATATGAGCGACGTGTCCGCCGAACTCGCGCCATCACCGTAGGACACGAGTGCACGCCTGGCGCAACCGCAGCGGACCTCTTGCTTCGGCTCTGACTACACGTCTACGGCTGCGCTTGCATGATTCGTAGCACCGGCCGGTGGCCCACGTCCCGCAATGGAAAGAAGACCTCATGCGTTTCGGGAACCACCGCCACGACGTGTGCGTTGGCAGCGATGAAAGCTTCACCCCGTCGGGAGACGGTCCCCGCCTCCAGCTGGAACAGCGAGACGATTCCGGCTTCGCCAGCGACGTAAAGACGGTGCAGGCCGGGATCGTAGGCGAGCACATCCGGATCCTTGCCGACCTCGAACGTTTCGACGACCTTGCGTGTTGCCAGATCCAGCACCAGCAAACGATGGTTGTCCTCGCATGCGATGAACGCGCGCCGTTGCTGCGGCTCGATCAGCAGGCCATGATTTCCGCGTGCTCCCGGAAGGTCGATGCGCGCGATGATCCGGTCCGTTGACGGGTCGATTTCGACCAGCTGCGCGCGCGTTTGCACGTTGACGAAGATGTGTTTCGAACGCTCGTCGTATTGCGTGTTGCCGACCTTGCCGCCCAGCGCAATCGTCGCGATGCGCTGGTTGCGCGTCACGTCGATGACGGGTTCGGTAGCGCCATTTTCGTCCGACACATACAGCTTGTGCGCCTCCGGCGCGTAGGCCATGCCGTCGGGATAAACGCCACCCGGAATGCGCGCGCTGACCTGGAGCGACGCTTCGTCGATCGCGACGATCTCGTTGTCGCCGGTCGCCGACGCGTACACCCTGGCCAGGGAGGGAATCGCCAGTACCCCGTGCACCTTGCTCACACCGCCGATGCGCGAGACGACGCGCCGGGTCTGTGTATCGAACACGATGACCGTACTGTCGCCGAGGTGGGCGATGAACAGCAAATGCCGATCCGCGTCGTAGCTGGCGTAGTCCATGCGCGTGGCGTTGCCGCCGAGCGGGACGTCGGCGCTCAACTGCAAGCGCAGATCGCCCGCTCGCGCGACGGCCCAGGCGGCGGCGAAAACGACGCCAAGCGTCATGCGGGAAATCATGCCGATCGACTCACGTCGATTGTGCTGGCGACCGGAACAGCTGCGCAATGCACGCCTGCAATTGGGCCCGTTGCTCGTCGTGCCAGGCGCTATCGCGCAGCGCACACGCGTCGAGCCACGCGCGCAGCTTGCGAAACTCGGCAGCGAGGTCGGCGGGAACCGGGTCGCGGAAGAACGAGCGCGACACCAGCGACGCGCTTGCGCCGAGCCGCGGCAGTTGCGCCGACACCAGGTCGGCGGGAACCGGCAGATCATTGTCACCGGCGCGGCCGATACCGCCGACGCCGAGGCGCAGGCCGGCGCCCAGCACCGTGTCGCAGATACCGGTCAGGAAATCGGAGACCAGCACATGGAAATGGCTCGGCCAGCCGAGCGACAGACGCATGTCGTTCAGGCCGATGTGGATTTCCCTGACGCCCGCAATGCGGCACAGGTCGCCGATGACCGCCGCGGCATCCGCGGTCTCGACCAGCAGTACCGGACGGACGCGTTCGTCGACGATCCGGATGAAGGTTTCGGCTTCGGCGGCGGTCTTGAAGTACGGCAGCATGATGACACGCACACCGGCCGCGACCAGGCGGTCGATTTCCGCACGCAGTCCGCCATGCACCGGATTGCAGCGTGCGAACAGCGCAGCACGTTGCAGCGCCGGCTTGACGATCGCAAGATCGTTTTCGGCGTGATCGGAGATCCATGTCGCCAGGTGACCCTGGCGCGCGCCTTTGCCGATCTGCTCCATGTCGACGCCGATGCGGTCGACACCGGCGCGGTCGGCGGCCGACGCCAGTAGCGGATCGTTCGTGAACAAGGTCAGGACGAAATCACTGCCATAACTCATCGACGGTACCTCATCGATAGGTCACTCATCGATTGGCCACTCATTGATTGGAGCTGGCGCGAGCCAGGTCGACGACCGCTTCGAGTGGCGCGCCGCCCAGGTGACGCTGCAACTGCGCTTCGGCGAATGCTTCGAATTTTTCCCGCATCTGCGCATGATACGCGGCGACCTTCGGCGTGATCAGCAGATTCGGTGTCGTCCATAGTGGATCATCTTGCGCCGGAACCGGATCGAGCACGTCGAGTGCGGCGCCGCCGAGGCGTGCGCCGCGCAGCGCGTCGAGCAGTGCCGGTCGATCGATGATGGCGTCGCGCGCAACGTTGACGACGACCGCGTGCGGCGGCAGCGCAGCCAATTCGCGCGCGCCGATGCAGCCGCGCGTCGTCGCGTCGAGCGGCAGCGCCAGCACGAGAAGATCGGTGGCGCCGAGCACGTCATGCCAGCCGGCGCCATCGATGTACTCGTCGCAGGCCTGTCGCTGCACTTGGCTGCCGGAGTGGGCCGTGCCGCGCACGTGCAGTCCGAGCCCGCGCAGCAAGCGGGCGATGTGCGTGCCGATCGCGCCGAGTCCAAGCACCAGCGCCGTGCGCGGCAGCGGCAGCATTGCGAACGGCGTGGCCCAGCGGCCCTCGTGCTGCGATTGCACGGCGGAAGGAATGCGGCGCAGCACGGCCCAGGCCAGCGCGACCGCATGCTGCGCAATCGCCTCGGAGTTGGCTGTGTTGCGCGACAACACGATGCCGCGCGCCGCCAGTTCGCGCCACGGCAGCTGATCGTAACCCCCGGCCGTGGTCTGCACCCAGCGCAGCTCCGGCGCATGCGCCAACAGTTGGCGCAGATAGCGGTGGCCGAAGACGATCCGGGTCGACGGCGCATGCGCCAGGGCGTTGGCCTCGCTGTCGGCCACTGCGACGTTGCCGGCGCCGGCAAGCGCTTCGAGGCGACGCACATGTCCCGCGTCCACCGCAAAATTGCTGTACATCAGCGTGATCATCGCAGGTGCCCCGGTTTGATTCCCGCACACCAGCGCTGCCACATTTCACGCAGGCGCTGCTCGAGCGCGCGCGTCAGCACAGCCGGCTGGACGCGCGCGGTTGCCTCCATGCGTGCACGCAATTCGCTGCGGATGCGTGCCAGTTCTTCCGGCTTGTTCGCCCACGCGACGGCGAGACTGACGTAGGCATCCTCCGATTCGGCCACGAAGGCGTCGAGCCCGGCGGCGGCCATGCGCGTCGCGCCAAGGCGCTGTGCCATCGAATCGCCGGCGAATGTCAGCGTCGGCACGCCCATCCACAGTGCGAAATTCGCCGTCGTGCCGCTGGAGAACGGCAAGGTGTCGAGCAGCAGGTCGACCTGCCCATGCAGTTCGAGATACTCGGCCATTGCCAGGCGCGGGCGAAA
>Ga0193726_1002510_pt1 | contig 12378 bp, 10 predicted proteins | sample H2c1metaG_FD_144928 | JGI IMG/M metagenome (GOLD analysis project Ga0193726, IMG submission 144928) | Soil microbial communities from a riparian zone of the East river system, Colorado, United States - H2c1 | ecosystem: Environmental > Terrestrial > Soil > Riparian zone | place: USA: East River... | reverse complement strand
CACGTGGACTGAACGCTTTGAATTCTGCGCCACGACTTCTCCCTAGCGTTTGACAGTGGCGAAACGCGCACGCTAGCATACCGCAACCCTCTACAGCAATACGCTACCCAGTTAATATTTGCCTAGGCAACACCTTCCGCCGCCCGTCCAACTGGAATGGCTGATCGCGGGCACGCGCGTCCTGCTCGCTGCCTCCGCGCTCCTCGATATCTGGCTCGACCCGACCAGACTTCCGCACCTTTCGCCCGTCGTGATCCCGTGCTTGCTCTACTACCTCACCTACAGCCTCGCTCTCCTCGGTCTGAGCTGGAAGCCCGTGCGCTTCACGCCGGGATGGGGGATTGCGGTTCATACGTTCGACGTTGCTGCCTTCACCGTCTTCGCCGCCTACGTCGAGGGACCGAGTGGCCCGATCCTGTTCTATTTCGTCTTCATCCTCATGTGCGGAATCCTGCGCTGGCGCGGCGCTGGTGCGCTGTGGACCGCGGTGGGCGCGATTGGCGGGCTTGGAGCGGCGTATCTGTACGCGGAGCACGGTCTTCACATTGAAGGATTTGGACTGGACTCCTTCATCAGACGGAGCGTGCAATTCGCAGGAACCGCCGCGCTCGTCGGCTACCTCGGCACCTATTCACATCCTTTAGAGAGTGAGGTCAGCCGCGTCGCCCTGTGGCCGCGACGGCTGCCGCGGACCAGCCGCGCGCTCGTGTCCGACATTATCGTGCGGTCTTCTGAGGTGCTCGACGTCCCCTCCGTGGTTCTCGTCTGGACCGCGCCCAACAACACGCAGGTCAACATCGCATGGCGATTGGACGAGGATCTGCAGTGGATGCGCGAGCCGGAGGGCACGTACGTCCCGCTTGTCGCGCCTGAACTCGAGGCGCACAGTTTTCAGGCGGTCGATGCGACGAAAGACGATGGCAGCGTCGTTCATTGGTCCGGGGGACGACTGAACTACCGGCGATGCCGCCCCGTGAACGAAGCGCTGCGAGCCCGCTTCGCGATCCGAGGAGTACAATCCTATAACCTCGACGGAGAATTCATTCGGGGCCGCCTCTTTTGCTACGGCAAGCGGCGGATGAAAATCGATGACCTCATCGTCGGCGAACTGGTGGCCCGACTCGCGGTGTCGCAGCTCGACAGTTTATATCTCGCGTCGGAAATCGGAGCGGCCGCTGCGACCGAAGAACGGTTGCGGATGTCCCGGGACCTGCACGACAGCCTTGCGCAGACACTGGCCGGCACGGCGCTTCAGGTTCTCGCGGCGCGGCGGCTGCTCGATTTCAACCCCGTCGTCGCACGGCAACGGCTCGACGAAGTTCAGCACCAGTTGAAACTCGATCAGCTCGAGGTGCGCGCGCTGATCCGGCGCCTGCGGCCAACGCCCGGTGTTGTGCCGGAATATTCTGCGGAGTACGACCTTCGCCGCGCCGATCTGAAGGAGCGGCTGAAAGAGTTCCGTCTGCGCGTACAGAAGCATTGGGACGTCGGCGTCGAGATCTGCGTCGAGACGCCGGTGGACGATTGGCCTGAAGCGGGGATGGAGCAGGTCTTCCGCCTGATTCAGGAAGCGGCATTGAACGCGGCCCGGCACGCCGACGCGTCGATCATCCGGGTCGACGTCACGGCTACCGACGCGGAACTGCGGCTCGCGGTCGAAGACGATGGCAAAGGCTACCCGTTCAGCGGAGAATTCGACCTCGCGGCGCTGACGGCGATGCAGAAGGGACCGCTCATCCTGCGCGAACGCGTCGCAGCGCTTCGCGGCGGCCTGCTGCTGCAGACAAATAACGCGGGCACCCGGATCGTCATCACGCTTCCGAGCGCTCTCGTTGAAACATAGGAGTTTATGCCCACTACCATCGTACTGGTCGACGATCATCCAATCGTGCTGGACGGACTCGAGCAGCTTCTGTCGTCGAGCCCTGAGTTTCAGGTGATCGCGCGCTGCGCCACAGCCGCCGAGGGATTGAGCGCGGCGCAATCGCTGAACCCCGACGTCGTGGTGCTCGACTTGTCGTTGCCCGATCAGAACGGCTTGTCGGTGCTCCGAACCCTGCAATCGGCGCCGCGTCCCGCCGTCGTGGTCCTGACGGCAAGCCACGATGAAGAGGAGTTGCTGGCGGCCGTGCGGCTCGGCGCGCGAGGCGTCGTCCTCAAGGCGATGGCGCCGCGTGTGCTCGAAGACTGCATTCGAACCGTGCACGCTGGTGGACGATGGCTGCGCGTTGAAGGCGTCGATCTGTCGGAGCGGCTCGCACATCGCCAGGAAGTCGAAGCCGAATTGTCCGCGTTTCTGACCCCGCGCGAGCTCGAGATCCTCGGCCTCGCGGCCGCCGGCCTCGACAACGACGAGATCGCCGGCCGGCTGGCGATCAGCGTAGGGACGACGAAGATTCACCTCCACCACGTCTACGACAAACTGAAGCTGAACGGCCGGCGCGAGCTCCAGCAATTCCTGACTGCCAGACAGTACTGAGTCGGCGCTCGTCCAGCGTCCGACCGCCGGCGCAGGGTATACGCCGGCGATACAACGTCCGATACGAATACCGGTGATTCCGTCCTGTTCCGCCCCGCTTCGCGTCCTCGCCGCCATGGCGTGCGTGCTGGCGTTCACCGCCGCGCGCCAGGCGCCGGCGTCTGCCTCGATTCGCATCACCTCGCCGCTCGGCCGCACCGGCGTCGTCGCCAAGGTGCGCATCGTGGCCCAGGTGGACGTGCCGGCCGGGCAGACATTATCGATCGTCAGCTTTTACGTGGACGGCAAGCTCGTCGGCACCGCGGCCCCGAGCCACTATTCGACCGTCGAGTGGGTGGACGAGAATCCGTTCGAGAAGCGCGAGCTCGTCGCGCAGGCGGCTGACTCCGCCGGGCACGTGATCCGCGACGTCGTCGTGCTCCCGGCGTTTGCGATCACGGACTTCACCGAAGTCACGAGCATCCTGCTCGAAGCGGGAATCTACGACAAGACCGGCCGGTTCATTTCCGACCTCGCGTCGTCCGCGTTCACCGTCAGCGAAAACGGCGTGCAGCAGAAGATCGACATGGTCGCGCGCGAGACGATGCCGACGACCCTCGTGCTGCTCGTCGACAACAGCCAGAGCATGTCGCGCAACATGGAGTTCGTGCGCCTGGCGGCCGAGCGGCTCGCCGGCGCGCTGCGGGCGCGCGACAAGGTGATCGTCGCGCCGTTCAACGCCCACATCGGGACGATCACCGGGCCGACCAACGACGGGCCAACGATTACCCAGGCGATCTCGGCGATGCAGGCCGCCGGGGGGACGGCGTTTCTCGACGGCCTGCGCGAGAGTACCAAGCTACTCGAAGGGTTCGATGGGCGCCGCGCCGTGATTCTCATTACCGACGGGTACGACGAGAACAGCACGATGCCGATCGATCAGGTCATCTCGGCCGCGCAGACGGCGCAGTCCACGGTGTATGTGGTGGGGATCGGCGGCGTGGCGGGCATCTCGCTGAAGGGCGAACGGATGCTGCGGCGGATCGCCGATGAAACGGGCGGGCGCATCTTTTTCCCGCCGCGCGAGCCCGATCTCGTCAGCATCGCCGACCAGGTCGCCACCGACGCCCACAGCCGGTACCTCATTACTTATACGCCGGCCAATCAGCGCAAGGACGGGACGTGGCGGCAGGTGGCCGTCGACGTGCCCAGCGGGTATCGCGTCCGCACGCGCGCCGGCTACTTCGCGCCGAGTCCGCCGCCGATTCGCCCGTCGCTCGAATTCACGGTGACCGATGCGGATCGCGACTTCGTGGACATCACCGCGGACGATCTCGAAGTATTCGAGGACGGCGTCGCGCAAAAACTCGATGCCTTTCAGGAGGCCGTGGACCCTGTGTCGATCGTGCTCGATCTCGATTCGAGCGGGAGCATGAGGAAGGCGGCGAGCGACGTGCAGGCAGCGGCGCGCGACTTCGTGGGCGCCGTTCGCCCGGAGGACAAGCTGGCCCTCATCACGTTTGCCGACACCCCGATGTTCGCGCACACGCTCGCGACCAACCGGCAGTGGACCCTTGACGCCATCGATAAATACAACGCGATCGGCGGGACGGCGTTGTACGACGCCCTGTGGAACTCGCTGATGCATCTGAAGGACGTGCCCGGGCGTCATGCGGTCGTCGTGCTCACCGACGGCCGCGACGAGAACAATCCGGGAACGGCGCCCGGCAGCACGCATACCCTCGATGAGGTCATGAAGCTGAATCGAACGGTCGGCGCGATGATGTTTCCGATTGGCCTCGGTCCGAAAATCGAGCGTCCGGTGCTCGACCGCCTGGCGTCCGAATCTGGCGGCGCCGCGTATTACGCGTCCGACACGCAAGCGCTGGCCGGGCAGTTTCACCTGATTGTCGACAACCTTCGCCGGCGGTACGTGCTCGGCTACACCTCCACGAATTCAGCGCACGACGGCAGTTGGCGCGCGATCGAAATCCGTGCGCGGCGCGGCAAGCTGATCGTCTCCAGTCTTGGCGGATACTTCGCCCCCGATCGATAGACGAACTTCATCCGCGTAGGGCGTCGTCCTCGTCCTCGTCCTTGTCCTTGGTCCTTTGGCCTTGGTTCTTGGTCCGTCCCTGGTCCTTAGTCGTCCTTCGGGTCTTTGTCCTTTGTCATCGGCGACCAACGACCCCGCCATGACCGGGGACCGAAGGACGGACCAGGGACCGAAGGACGGACGAAGGACCAAGGCCAAAGGCCTAAGGACCACAGAAAGAACCACAGAACAGATCCGAGCGAACGGTTACGGAAGCGTCATCTCCTGTCATAGCTAATGTGCGCAGCCACGTGCAGCTGCGGGCAACTGTGGTCGTACCCACGGCTTGCACTAGCAGTCAGACGTGCGGACCTTTGTGTGCCTGGCCTTCGCCTTCGTCCTGGTGGCGGGGCCGTATCGTGAGCGATCGTCCGCGCTCGAATTTGCGCCTGCCCAGCCGGAGCCAACCATGACCGCTGCGTTGCCGGGCGACGGCTCGGAGTCGGCGGCGCTCGAGGAGATGCTGCGCGGGTCGAAGGGCCGTCTCCAGCATTGGACGCACGCGCCCGAGTTGGTCGTGCTCGTTTCCGTGATGGACTACCGCGGCGATGGCGGAACCGAATCAGTCGCCACCGGCACGACGTTGACCGATGCCGAAGCAGATGGTCTCGTCAGCGACCTGACCGGCGCGCTCGCCACGCTCACCGATCATACGTATGTGGAGTTCGCCTCGGTCCGGCGCGAAACGCTCGCCGTTGGCGCGCGCGCCTCGATGTCCCGTCGAGGCCAGATCGTGGTCGGCCGGTACAGCGGCGTTCGCGCGCTCGCCAAGACCATCGGTTTCGGAGGCCGGTCGGCGTGGGCCGACGGCACCATCGCGAGCGGCGCGATCGTGCTCGACAGCGACTACGATCGCACCAGCGATCTTCGCCGGCTCCTGCGCACTCACGAACTGGGACACGCACTCGGGTATAACCACGTGCAGTCGCGGGCATCGATCATGAACCCCAGCATCGGACCCGAACCCACCGACTTTGATCGAATGGCCGCGCAGGTCGCGTTCGGCGCCGTCCGTACTCACGCCGCCAACTGACGGCGTCCAATCCCTCGGCTCGCGCCCCAAAAAACCGTCCAACTTCAAGTAGTCTGCTGAATGAAGACCTTCTGGGATCTGGATGGAGACCTTAAGGTCTCCATCCAGATCCCAGAAGTCGATCAGGGCGAAGACCTTCGATCGGCATATATCTAGATAGTTATGGTAGTTAGCGAACATCCGTGACCTTGGGAGACCTCCGCCATTCCCGGCATTCCCATTGCTCTCCAACACAGCCGTGGAGATGCCGAAATCGTGATCGCTCGGGAGCCGCACCACCGCCGCCGGCGGCGCCGCAGCTCGAGTCGGCGTCAGCTGTTGTGGCTGGCGGTTGCCCTGTGCATCGCCGGCGTGAGCGTCGCGACGACCGCGCAGAGGGTCCGCCAGCATCGGATCGCCACCGCCCCGGAACCGGCGCAGGATGTCTGGGGTTTCGACGATATCGCCGATTCACCGGCGGCGCAGCCTGCGCGGCCGGTGTACCGATACTCAGTGGTTCCCGGCGGCGTGTACTCGGCCACCGAGTTGTCGGAAGCCATCAAGCGCGATCCCGTGGTGGATGCCGTCTATCGGACGGTCTCCGAACGCGGCGTGCGGTCGGAAACCGTGCCAGCCAATCGCCTGGCCTACATGTCTTATCGCATCGGCGACCAGATTTACTGGTCGAAACATCAGATTGCCCTGCACCGGGGCGAAGCCATTCTGACCGACGGCGTCACGACGATCCGGGGACGATGTGGCAACGGGATTTCACTCGATCCGATGCTGCCGACCTCCGAGGAGGAACCCGCGCCCGTCGAACTCGAAGCGCTGTCCGCCGGGGAATCGTCGTTGCTGCCGTCGCACCGCCTGGCCTTCGAGCTCGCGGTCATGCCTGGCGGCCAGTCGCCGGGTCTCCGGAGCATCGACGATCTGGGATTCGCGTTCGCGACCGGCGGAGCATTTGGCGCGCCCTCCAGCTCTGAGATCGCGCCGGAATTGCTGCCGGGGACCGCGCCTGAGGGACCGACGTCGCCGTTCCCGTCAGACTCGACCTCCGTCGGCACTCCCTCGATTCCGGACGTGCCGACCGTCCCGATTCCCGATGGTCCCCCTCTCTTTCCACCCGATGGGCCGCCGTTGGGACCGCCGGGAGGACCGCCGACCCCACCAGGGTCGCCGTCGCCGACACCGAATCCGGAAGGGCACCCGCCGGACGTGCCGCCCGTGCCTGAGCCCGGGACGCTTCTGCTCGTCGGCGGTGGGCTCGCGATGGCGATACGGCGGCTCCGCGGGCCTCGTCCGTAAACGCTTCTAACTCGATCGTGCTATATCGCCGTGGCCGGACCTGGATATTGTCCACGGCTCAGCCTCCTTTTGTCCTTCATTTCGGTGCTTTCGTCGCGCTCGCGGATCCGCCGTGACGCGGAAGTAACGACAGAACACCATTTTTGTTCGGGTTCGGAGTGGCGAAACGCTTGCACAACGATCTTTTGGTGGTGTCCGACTCCGTGACCGTGTCCCAGGAAAGTTCGCGTTTCGCAACGACGGTGCGGCGCCATTCGTGGGCGTGGCTCTTTCAACTGAAGCGACGCTTGAATGTGGAAGTGCAGATCGTCGATCCGCGGGGTCACGCGCTGCTCCCGGACCAGGCGGTCCCGGCGGCGCTCCATCACCCCGACGTCCTCGCGGCCGTCGAACAGACCGCGCAGTCAGGACAGCTCGAGTCGATCGACGTGCCGCGGATGCACGCGATATGCGCCGCGCTGGCGCTCCAGGGGGCGTCGGACGGGGTGCTCGTTGTCGCCCGCGACATGCCTTCGGCATCGGTCAACCGGGCGGACGCCATTCACGAACTCGGTTTGCTCACCTCGTGGCTCCGCGCCGCGATCGAAGTGCAATTGAGCAACGAGCCGGCATCAACCGGCGAGCCGTACAGCAGGCTCGCGGCGCTGCGGCGCGCGCTGTCCGCACCGGAAGCGGTGTCGTCGGAGTTCGGCATGGTCCGGATTTTCGCTCAGGCGCTCGCGATTTGGGAGGATGTCGAGGTCCACGCGTACCTCCAGGATCGCAGCAGTGTGTTCGTCAGGCGCGTGTCTCCACCGGGCCGGACGGTCACGATCATGCCGGACGTCCTGCCGGCGGATTTCGCGCCTCGTACGAGCGATCTGACGCGCCTTTCTCCACAGACAGCCCAGCAACTCGATATTCATACGATGGACGACACGTTCGCCGCCTTCGTGGGTGGTCCGAGCGAGGGCCCATCCTGGTTCCTGGTGTTGTCGGGCGTGGCCAAGCCGGCGGAGGATCGCATCGCGGTCTACGTCGATTTCCTTCGCCAGTCGCTCGAAACCGTGACGGTCGAACGGATCCTGCAGCTGCATCACGCGCTGTGGCGCCGATTGCTCGCCGACAACGGCCAGGTCGATCGGGCGGCCGCCGGGGCGCTCGAGGAAATCCGGACGGCCGTTCGCGCCGACACGGCGGCCTTGATTGTCACGTTGCCCCGGGGAGGGCCGGCGTTCGTCGCCGGCGACCCGGGCGCGTTTGCCGACGGCCGGCCGCTGGCGGGCGATAATTCGCTGACGCTGAATCGCCAGTTGCCCAACCGGGGCTCAGTTGTGCTGACCGTCGGGCGGGCCGGGATCGCCGATTTCACGCCAGGCGAGCGGCGCATGCTTGATTCGGCGATCGAGGCGCTCCTGCCGTGGGCCAGTGGCGTGCTCCGGCGTCCGGAATACCAGACCGAGCGCCGGTCGACGTCCCGCGCGTTCAACGACATGCTGGGCGATGTCGCGTCACACGCGACGGCACTCGGAACCGCGGTGTCGGTGGTGGTGATCCGTCTGCCGGGCACGCTGATCAATCCGCGCCTGACACACGACGTCGCCGCCTGGGTGAAGTCGCATCTGCGGGTGCTCGAAACCGCCGGGGTGCTGACCGAGGGAGAAGTGGCGGCGCTCCTGTACGATGCGACGCTCGAACAGGCCAACGCCGTCGTGGCGCGGCTGCTCCGCGTCGCCAACGAGGGCGACGTCGGCGGCGCCCTGCGGTCTGCGTCGATAGAAGTGGCGTATTGTCCGCCAGGCACCCCCTATCGGCCCGATATCCTGACCGTCGCCCGCGAACGCGCCGCGCTTCGGTCCAGTACGAGTCCAACCGTTCAATGAGACCACTCGGAGATCGTCGCATTCGCCTGCGGTTCGAAGTCGTAGGCAGCCTCCACGGCACGTTGGAGCTGTCCGAGCCGGCCCGGGTCCTCAATTTGAGCGCGGGCGGAGCGCTCATTCGAACGGCGTTGCAGCTGCGCGTGGGGTCGGTCCAGACGATTCACTTGAACGTGGCCGGGCGTACCACCCGCGTCACGGGTCTGGTGCGGCGTCTGACGCCGATCGACTCCGAAGCCGGCCAGGCGGCGTACTCGGTGGGCCTGGAGTTCATATCGCCCTCTCTGGCGGTCGCCGCGTCGCTCGAGGAGCTCCTGGAGGCCCAGGGCGAATAGACGGCACGAGCCCCCTTTCCTGCCTCGCTTTTTCAGCCAGATCGCAGAAAGTCCGGAAATCACGGATAAGAGACCTCGAAAAGGCAGACTTTAATCTGCCGTTTTTCGATTATCCTCTGGTCGGCTCATGCAACTCAACTACTGACATGACTTAGGCTTAGCCAGTCAGACAAAGCTCTGCCCTTGCGTGGCGACTTCCTTGCACTGACGTCCTCCGGTACGCCTGTTTTCTGAAATCCGGCGTCTGGGCCGCGATCGTTCGGGCTCGAGGGAATGCTGTTTATGGAAGATCGCCGACAGTCGGTTCGTGTGGTCATGGACGGCACTCTCGCCACGGTCCCCAGCGCGTTCGACGTGCAGGTGCTGGACATCAATGACCAGGGCGTGCTGCTGCGATCGAACGTCGCCCTGGAAGTCGGCACGCATGCGTCCTTGAAGTTGAACATGTGGGGATCGGCCTTCGTGGCCGAAGTGGAAATCCGGCGTGCGACGCCATCCCAGGGCGCCGGCCCGCAGCAGGTCTACGACATCGGTGCCGTCTTCCTGAGCCTGTCACCGGAATACAGGCAGCTTATCGAACGATTTGCGATCCAATGAGGGATTCTGTGGAAGTGCAAGCGAGAATGACCAGTTTCACCACGCGCCCGAACACGAAAGTGCAGAGGATCGGCGAGAGCCCGGTCATCATCGACCTGCAGCAGGAGATCGATCGCGTGGCGAGATCCGACGCCAAGGTCCTGATCACCGGCGAAAGCGGCGTCGGCAAGGAGATCGTGGCGCGGGCCATCCATTCGCGCGGTCCCCGGGCGTCCAACGTGTTCGCCCCGGTCAACTGTGCGGGCCTGCCGGAAACCCTGCTCGAGTCCGAACTGTTCGGCCACGTGAAGGGCAGCTTCACCGGCGCCTATCGCGACAAGCCCGGCAAGCTGGAGACGGCGAACAACGGCACCGTCTTCCTGGACGAAATCGGCGAGATGACGCTGCACATGCAGGGCCTGTTCCTGAGGTTCCTGGAGACGGGCGAGCTGCAGAAAGTGGGCGCCGACGGCGGCGGCACGCACGTCAATGTGCGCATCATCGCGGCGACCAACCGCAACCTGCGCGAGATGATTTCGCAGGGCACGTTCCGCGAGGATCTCTTCTATCGCCTGAACGTCATTCACCTGGTCGTCCCGCCGCTGCGGGAACGGCGCGAGGACATTCCGGCGCTCGTCAATCACTTCCGCGCCCAGTTTGCCGCCGTCAATCGCTCGCCGATCGCCTCCATCACGCCCGACGCGATGAAGGCGCTGGCCGCGTACTCATGGCCCGGCAACGTGCGCGAGCTCGAGAACGTCATGGAACGGATGATCGTCACCGTTCAAGGCGACGTGATCGACGTCGAGCATCTGTCGGCGGAGATTCACGCACCGGACGCGGTGTCGCTGCGCCCGAAGCGCGAGCGCCGGCGGACGGTGGCCAACGACCTGTACAAGCGCATGCTGGACCAGCGCGAGTCGTTCTGGGTGGCCGTCTACCCGCTGTTCATGGAACGCGAGATCACCCGCGCGAATGTGCGCGAGGTCGTTCGCCGCGGACTCGAAGACGCGCGCGGCAACTACAAGATCGTGGCGCGGCTGTTCAACATGGAGCCGCGCGACTACAAGCGTTTCCTCAACTTCCTGAGAAAGCATGACTGCCAAATTCCGTTCAAAGAATATCGCTGACGCCGTGACGGCGCTCGTGCTGGCAGCCGCGCTCGGCACGGCGGGCGTCCGCGCGCAGCAGCCGGGTGCCACGCCGCCGCCGGTCGCCGCGCCGCCGCCGGCCGCCACGCCGGCGCCGCCCGCCGGAGTCCCGCTGCCCGACGACTACGTCATCGGCCCCGAGGACGTGCTGGCCATCGTGTACTGGCGCGACAAGGACATGACCGCCGAGGTCGCTGTGCGGCCCGACGGCAAGATTTCGCTGCCGCTGCTGAACGACGTGACGGCGGCCGGCCTGACGCCGTCCCAGCTCCGCGACCATCTGGTCGAGGCGTCGAAGCAGTACTTCGAGGATCCGAGCGTCACGGTGGTCGTCCGGCAGATGAACAGCCGGAAGGTGTTCATCACCGGCGAGGTCAACAAGCCGGGCCCCTATCCGCTCATCGCGCCGACGACCGTGCTGCAGCTGATTTCGATCGCTGGCGGGCTCCACGAGTACGCGGACAGCAAGAAAATCCTCATCGTGAGGAACGAGAACGGGCGGCCGACGAGCTTTGCCTTCAACTACAAGGACGTCGTATCGCGCAAGAACCTCCGCCAGAACATCCTGTTGAAGCCCGGCGACACGGTGATCGTACCGTGACGACACGCCCGTTCGCCGCGTTCGCCGCGTTCGCGCTGCTGCAGGTCGCCGCCGCCTCGCCGGCGTACGCCCAGCGCGCCAACGGGCCGTACTCGGGTCTGTTTGGCGGCGCGCCGAGCGTCGATCGGACGCAGGGGCTCGACTTTAATATGTCCCTGTTTGGCGCCTACGACGACAACGAGTTTCCCGCGCTGGCGGCGTCGGACATCATCGATCCGCGGCTGAAGCAGAGCGGCACGTCCGTCGGGACGACGGCATCGCTCAATTACGATCTCACCGGCGAGCGCGCCCACTTCACGTGGAGCGGCGGAGGGACCGGCCGCAAGTACTCGAGCCCCGGCGCGGTGGTGGCGTACAACACGGGCAGCTCGCTCTCGCTGAAGCTCCGCGAGAAGCTGGTGTTCACGGCGAGCGGCGGCGCGTCGTATTCGCCGTTTTTCCAGTTTTCGGCGTTTCAGGATCCCGCCGGCGGACCGAGCGGGCCGGTCACCTCGGACTTCGGCTTCGCGGCGGTCGCCGAGCGCAACATCATCGCCAGCGGATCGGTCGGGCTCACCAGCAACTTCACGGCGCGATCGAGCTTCGTGGTGAGCGTCGACCGCTACGAGGCGCACCTGCTCGACAGTCCCCAGAACGACCTCAGCTCGTGGGGCGGTCACGTCGGCCTTCGCCATCATCTGACCCGCGCGCTCGGTCTCCATCTCGACTACGGCCAGCAGCAGGTGCACTACGCCACCGTTGACGCGCCGACGTACATCAACGCCTCGATCGATGCCGGCGTCGACTACGGCGAGACGTTCACGTTTGCGCGCCGGACCTCGTTCGCGTTCACGACGTCGACGTCGGCCGTGCGCTACCTCGATCAGACCCATTACCGTCTCAACGGCTCGGCCCAGCTCTCGCGCGGGTTCCGCCGATCGTGGAGCGCGCACACCGGCTACACCCGCGAAACCGAATTCCGGATCGGCTTCCGCGATCCGTTG
>Ga0193726_1002509_pt1 | contig 12382 bp, 10 predicted proteins | sample H2c1metaG_FD_144928 | JGI IMG/M metagenome (GOLD analysis project Ga0193726, IMG submission 144928) | Soil microbial communities from a riparian zone of the East river system, Colorado, United States - H2c1 | ecosystem: Environmental > Terrestrial > Soil > Riparian zone | place: USA: East River... | reverse complement strand
GATACCGGCGACTGCGAAGCGGAGTGCGATCAGGTCGACGACGGCGAGATGGCTCGCCATGCCGACACGCATCACGACCAGCCAGCCTGCCCAGATGGTGATGGTGACGACCGCGCAAAGCGCGCCCAGCAGGAAACGCGACGACATGGCGCCACCTTAACACCGCGCCATCGGGATGGTGCCATCCGGGAGATTTGCCTAGGGCTTGGTGACAACCACGATGGCGCCGACGCCACGACGAGCGAGCTATGCCCACAACCTGCGCCTTGCTGCTGGCGAGCGGCACGGACCGCTGCGGCCTGAGCGATTTCGTGCGCGGCCATACCGCGGCCTCCTGAGGACGCTCCCCTGGCTCAGGAAGCAGGACGATACCCATATCGTATGTTCACTTGCGGCGGGTAGACCCAGAGCGACTCAGTACAGCGGCGATCAACAAGGTGCTGGCAGTGCCTGCCACGGCAGAGCGACTTAGGCGGCACTCGGCGCCGAGCCGCTGGTCGGCCCGCCGCATGACGTCACCAAGCTCATCTGCAGCGACCGAGCGCTTGGGCAAGGTGATCCACGAAGGAAACATCAAGCCGGAGTGACCGCCGCGGCGGCGCTTCGGTTCACAGCGAGCGAGGACCTGCAACCCATCGCGGGTAGCCGGCGCGTCCAACGATTGGCCCGAGTCGCCTCGGGCGGTTTCACTCATCATTCTCGCTTGTCGGAAACGATTACACCTTCCTTCAGCACGAGCTTGAGCTGTCGCACATTCTGGATGTCCTCCAGCGGATTGCCGCCCACCACGATCAGATCGGCCAGCTTGCCGACCTCGATCGTGCCAAGCTCGTTGCTCACGCCGCAGACCGCCGCGCCATGTCGGGTCGCTGCGACGAGCGCCTGCCACGGTGTGGCGCCATCGCGAACCCACAGTCCCAGTTCGAGCAGTGCGGCATCCTTGAGCGGCCGAATGTCCGAACCCAATGCCATCTTGACGCCGGCCTTGAGCGCCTTCGCGAACCAGTCTCGATGGACGTCCGACGCCGCGTCCGCGCGGCAGCACAACGCATGCGCCATGTTGCGCTGCTTGACCCAGCGCTGCTCCCAATCGTTGTTCGCCTGGTCGGGCGTGAGGTGGCTGATCGCGAGGGTCGGCACGTACCAGGTGTCATGTTTCAGGAACAGCTCGATGCATTCGTCATCGAGGATGTAACCGTGCTCCACGCTGTGTGCCCCCAGCCGGATGGCGTTCTTGACCGCTTCGGGGTTCGTCGCATGTGCCATCACCTTGAACTCGCGCAAGTGGCAGATCTCGAAGGCCGCTTTCAGTTCGTCCTGCAGCAGGAAGGAGTGCCGGTGGAGGTCCCAGGCGGGCCCCAGGATGCCGCCCGACAGGTTCAGCTTGATGTGGTCGACGCCATTCTTGATCTGCTCGCGGATCGCCTTGACGAAGCCGTAAGGTCCGTCGCACTCGAGCGCATGTCCGGAGGTCAGGAAGTGGCCGCCGGTCGTCGTGAGGAAGTGGCCGGAAGCGAACAGGCGCGGCCCGACATACTGGCCCGAGTCGAAGGCTCGCTTCCAGGCGACATCCATGTAGTGGTGTGCGCCGGCGCAGCGCAGTCCGGTAATGCCGGACTCGGTCAGTGCCGCCATCATTCGATGGCCGAACAGCGTGACCTGGTCGGCAAGCGGCATTTCCGTTGGAAGGTAGTAGTCTGGATGTATGTGGACGTCCCACAGTCCGGGCATCAGGTAGGCGCCCCGGAGGTTGATCTCGGTGGCGCCACCTGCCGCGGGCGCGCTGCCGTCGGCGCGGATCTCGCGGATCCGTCCATTTTCGATCAGTACTGCCGCACCCGCGACCGCTTTGGGCTGGACGCAGTCTATGAGCGTGGCGTTCGTGAGGAGAGTTCGCATGGAGCTCATGATAAAGGGTTATTCGGCGGCGGCCTCTGGAACATCAGCCGAGCTCAGCAAGACGCGGCAGGACCTCCTTGCTGAACAATGTCAGGTTATCGACCGTGTCATCGTGAGTGATGTGGCCACCCTGGCCCATCATCAGGAGGTGGCCGAAGCCGCCGACGTGGCTGTGAAACGCCTTGATTTGCTCGACCACCATGTCAGGCGTGCCCGCGAAGCAGATGCCGGCGTCGATAAACTCCTCGACGCTCGCCCCGTTTGGGTCGACCTGCCGGCCATTGCGCAGCGCTATGCTGCGCATGGGGACGCCTGAGCCGTAGCCGGGCCATTTCAGCGCCTGCGCCGTCGCGGCGACCGATTGATAGCCGGGCGGAAAGGCGAACTGGGCACCCACGCGCAGGGCTGTGCGGCTGTAGTCGAGAATTTGGTCGGCGCGCCGGTAGCCTTCCTCTCTGGTGGAACCGACCCCCACTATCGCCATGTAGGCGAATCGGTCGGGCGGCGCTTCGCGGCCCTGGCTGGCCGCACCCTTGCGGTAAGCGGCATAGATCGCCGGGGTCCGGACGTAGCCCGTATTGAGGGAACCGATGACATAGCCGCGCTCGCCGCCGACCTGCGCGGACTCGGGGCTGTTCACGGTAAGCCAGACCGGAGGGTGCGGTTGCTGATAGGGGCGCGGCCAGACGTTGACCTGACGGTACTGGAAATAGCGTCCCTCCCAATTGAACGGGCCCTCATGGGTGGTCATCGCCTTCAGGATGAGGTCATGGGCCTCCCAAAATCGCGTCATCAAGTCGGCGGGGTTGCTGTTGGCCGGCGTCACTTCGAAGGGAGCACCCTTGACGAAGCCCATCTCGACGCGACCGCGCGAGATCACGTCCAGCATCGAATATTCCTCGGCGACGCGCACCGCATCGAAACGGTTGCCGATAGGCATTCCGAGGCACAACAGGCGCGCCTTCTTCGTCTCGCGGGCAAGGATCGCCATCGAGATCGTGCTGACCGAGTCGATGCAGGTCGCCGTCGCGTGGTGTTCGTTGACCATGATGTTGAGCCCCAGCTCGTCGCACAGGGCCCACTCGTCGAGACCGCGGTGGTACAGGTCGGCCGCGATCTCAGGCTCACAGAGCCGGCTCGGGACGACGTTGCGCAGCTGGGCGCCGAGTTCCTTCCACGCGGGATAATAGGCGAGCTCGCTGAAATGCCAGACTTTCATCTTGATGGCTCCTGCTCGGCTCCGGAGGGGGATGCACTCACTTCTGCACGAAGGCGTCGATGGCGCGGATGACGGCTTCGGACTGCTCGATCTCGGGATAATGTCCCGCATCTCGAATGACCATCAGCTCTGCGGCGGGGAGCGCCGAGGCGAGCGATTGTCCGTAAGACGGCTTGGCAAACCCGTCCGCCTCTCCCCAGAGCACCAGCGTCGGCAGATCGACCCGATGCAGCCAGCGCTTCAGGCCCGGATTGTGCAGGTATGGTCGCCAACCATAGTGGGCGAGCATGTGGCGTTCGCGCGCGAGTTCCTCAAGCTGGCCGGAGGACATCGCTGCGTAGCGCGGCGCATATCGCTGCCAGTCGGCGAAAAGCGTCGGGAATGCCTCGATGTCGGGCATGTAGAAGAGATCGGCGAAGTCACGCTCTTCCCGGCCGGAGAACTTCACGCCCACCGACGAGACGAGGACCAGCTTGCTAAGCCGCGCGTGATTGCGCACGCACATCTCGAGCGCAATCCATCCGCCGAAGGACGCGCCGACGAGAATCACGTTGTCGAGCTTCAGCTCGTCGAGGAGATCGAGATAGAGGTAGGCCAGATCGTCGACCGATCGGAGGTCAGTCGCACCGGACGCCGCACCGTAGCCTGGATGGCGCGGCGCAATCACACGCCACTTCCTTGCGAGTGCGTCGAGATACGGCCTTACCTGCTCGAAATACTGTTCGGCATGCAGGTAGAGCAGCGGCGGGCCCGAGCCTGCAATATGGGTCTCGACGGGGAAGCCCTTGATATCGAGTGTTTCCATTCCGACCGTCCTGTGCAGGATTTTTTATCTGCGCCGGAAAGTACCGCGAGCCAAGGACTTCAGCGCGGGCATCTCCACCCTTGGCCCCGCTGGCCGGAATTGCAGCCCCTTTCACTGAACACCATGTCCGGCAATATCGATGATACAAGCTGCCGGGAATCGGCGTACGCCGCTACACTGGCCCAAAAGGAAGCGTGAATGGACGTCCGCAAGATCAAGACGGCGCCGGGCCTGGAATTCGATTGCTCTCTGGCGGGCTCGCCTGACGGGGTGCCGGTCTTGCTTCTCCACGGCTTCGGCGTATCGCGGCATTTCTGGGACCGCCAGGTTCCCGCACTGGCCGACGCGAGCTATTTCGCGATCGCTCCCAACCAGCGAGGCTATTCGCCCGGCGCTCGTCCCGATCCGAAGGATCTCGATGCCTACCACATCGACCGCTTGGTGGGCGACGCACTCGACATCGTCGCCGCAGCAGGGCATGGCGGCAGGCGCTTCCATCTGGTCGGCCACGATTGGGGCGGCAGCCTCTCCTGGATCATCGCGGCGCGACATCCCGAGCGACTTCGCTCGCTCTCCGTGCTGTCGCGGCCGCATCCGGCCTCGTTCCTGCGCGCGCTCGCCCTGCCTGACGGTGAGCAGAAGCGGCGATCGGGGCATCACACGGCCTTCCTCGAGCCAGACGCCGTCCCGAAGTTGTTGGCGAACAATTGCGAATGGCTACGCTCGCGCCACATGCGTCAGGGCATGCCCGAGGCGGCGACCGATGCCCATATGTCTGTTTTGGGCAACGAGGCCGCGCTCGAGGCGGCGCTCGCCTGGTACCGTTCCAGCGGCCCGCGCCAGCCGCTTGGCCCGATCAAGGTGCCGACGCTCTACATCTGGGGGGATGCCGACGACACGGTGGGCCGTGTGGCTGCCGAAGGGACGGGCGAATTCATAGACGCCCCGTATCACTTCGAGGTACTGGCAGGCGTCGGCCACTATGCGGCGGACCAAGTGCCCGACAAGGTCAACGCGTTGCTACTGGCCCATTTGCGGCGACACGCGGACTAGAACGGCAATAGGATCACCGGATGAGCGATCTGACTTTCGGTCTGTTTGTGCGCGGGCAGTATCATGCCGGCGATGACATGAGGAAGCGGTTCGAGGAAGTGAAGGCGCAGGTGCGCCTGGCCGATCAACTCGGATTCTCCGACCTGCTGACCGGCATGCACTATGCGGCAGCGCCCTTGCAGCAATACCAGATGATTCCGCTGCTCGCCCGACTGCTGGCCGAGACCGAGCGCATGCGCATCGTCACCGGCATCATCCTGCTGTCGCTGCACAAGCCGCTCGACATCGCCGAGCAACTGGCGACGCTCGACGTGATGTCGGGTGGGCGCCTGGTGTTCGGCGCCGGGTTGGGCTACCGCGACGTCGAATTCAAGGCCTTCGGCACCACCGCGCAGGAGCGCGTGCAACGCCTGGAGGAGAATCTTTTAGCCATCAAGCGACTGTGGACCGAGGATGACGTCTCGATGAAGGGCTCGCATTTCGAGCTCGATCACGCCACGGTGTCGCTGAAGCCGATACAGAAACCTCACCCGCCGATCTGGCTCGGCGCCAATGCCGATGCGGCGGTGCGCCGTGCCGCCAGAGTGGCCGACACCTGGTTCATCAACCCGCACCAGCGGATGGACACGATCGAGCGTCAACTGTCGCTCTACAAGCAAGCCCTGGCCGAACTGGGCAAGCCGATGCCTGACGAGCTGCCGCTGATGCGTGAGATCTTCGTTGCGCGCACGCGTGCAGAGGCGGTCCGGCTGGCGCGCCCGTACCTGGAGGAGAAGTACAAGGTCTACCAGCAATGGGGGCAGCAAAAGGCGATGCCGAAGGGAGACGACGACCTTTCACTCGCCTTTGACGAGCTCACCCGCGATCGTTTCCTGCTGGGATCGTCCGACGAGGTCACCGAGCAGATCGTCGGCTACAAGCGGCGCCTCGGCGTCAACCGCATGATCCTGTCCGTGCACTGGGTCGGCATGCCGCACTCGCAGGTGGTCGACACCCTCAACCTGTTCGCCGCCGAGGTCATGCCGAAGGTGGCTCAGGCTTTGTAAGGAACCGCATCGTGCCCGACAGTGCTCCCGACAACCGCCCGCTTGCCGGGCTGCGTGTGATCGACATAGCCACCTACATCGCGGCACCGTATTGCGCGACCATCATGGCGGAATTCGGCGCGGAGGTGATCAAGGTCGAGCAGCCCAAGGTCGGTGACCCATGCCGCAGGCTCGGCACGGTCAGCGAGTGCGGCGACACGCTGGTTTGGCTGTCGGAAGCGCGCAACAAGAAATCGGTGACGCTGAATCTCAAGTCGCCCAAGGGCGCGGCCATCCTGAAGCAACTCATCGCCAAGGCCGACGCGCTGACCGAGAACTTCCAACCGGGCACGCTGGAAGGCTGGGGCCTCGGTTGGGACGTACTGAGCACCGTCAACCCGCGCCTCGTGATGCTGCGCGTCTCCGGCTACGGCCAGACCGGGCCCTACAGCCACAAGCCCGGGTTCGGCCGAATCGGCAACGCCTTCGGCGGCATCTCCTTCCTGGCCGGCGAGCCGGACGGACCGCCGGTGACACCGGGCTCGGCAACGCTCGCAGACTACATGGCCGGACTTTACGGTGCGCTCGGGGTGATGATGGCGTTGCGCGCGCGCGATGCAAGCGGTCGAGGCCAGCAGATCGACATCGGGCTTTACGAGCCGATCTTCCGCATCCTCGACGAGATGGCGCCCGCCTATGACAAGGTCGGATTCATCCGCCAGCGCATGGGCGCGGCGGCGCCCAACGTCTGTCCGCACAGCCATTACCAGACCGGCGACGGACGCTGGATCGCCATTGCCTGCACCAACGACAAGATCTTCGCCCGTATGGCCCAGCTGCTGGGTTGTCCCCAGGTGGCCGGCAACGGCATCTACGGCACCATCGCCCAGCGTGAGAAGCAGCGCGCCGCGGTCGACGGCCTTGTCGCCGACTGGGCGAGGAAGCATACGCAACAGGAGGCCGTCCAACTGTGTGACCATGCGGAGGTTCCATGCGGCATCGTGGCGGCGGTCGACGAACTCTTCCGAGATCCGCACTACGCGGCGCGCGGCAACATCGCCCGCGTGCGCGACCCGCGCGCCGGCGACCTTGCCGTTCCGAACGTGGTGCCTCGCCTCACGGACACGCCGGGCGGTGTCGACACGCTTGGCCCCAGCCTGGGTCAGCACAACGCGGAAATCTACGGCCGGCTGCTGGGGATGACCGCAGCAGATTTGCGCAGCCTGGAAGGCGAAGGAGTGATCTGAGGGATCGCGAGCGGCGCGAGAAGTCCTACGTTACCTCTTTGGTGGCGCGGACCGCATCGAGCGTGCGCTGCGCCTTGTAGACGATCGGGTAGTCGATGAAGAAGCCGTCCAGCTGGATCGACGAGGAGCCCTCACGCTCCGCCTTCTCGAAAGCAGCGACGACGCGTCTCGCAAAGGTGACCGCCTTCTCGGTCGGCGTGAAGGCGCGGTTCACCAGATCGACCTGCGGCGGGTAGATGCACATCTTGCCCTGGAAACCGAGCTGCTTTGCCCGCTTTGCCGAGCCCGCGAGACCTTCGAGGTCGTTTATGTGCACCCACACGGTGTCGATCGGCGCTTCGAGGCCGGCGGCGCGCGAGGCCACAGCCATCTCTGCCCGTGCATGCTCCAGCTCGCTCTCGGCGAGCGTCCACTCCATGTTCATGTCGAGGGTGTAATCGCCGGCGCCAAAGGCCATGCGCTTCACCCGCGTGCCGGCGGCAGCGATGGCCCGTGCATTGGCGATGCCTTTCCCCGTCTCGATGATCGGGATGACGTCGATACCACCAGGCGACAGGCCACGCTCGCGTTCGAGCGAGCCGACCAGCCAGTCGAATGCGACGATCTGCTCGCGGCTCTCGACCATCGGCAGGATGATGCCGTCGAGCCCGGGACCGACCACCGCCACTGCGTCGCCATAACAAAACTCGGTAGTGAAGGCGTTGACCCGAATGTATGCGCCGCACTTGCGCTCCCGTTTCAATGCCTCGACGACGAGAGCGCGGGTCGCGACCTTCTCCGCTTTGGCGACCGCATCCTCCAGGTCGAGGATCACGTTGTCGGCGCCACACTCGAAGACTTTCATGACCTTTCGCGCATGGTTGCCGGGAGCGAAGAGAAAGCTGCGGTACATCGATCAGTACCCCCGCGTGACGCCGATTTCTTGCAGAAGCCGCCCTCCGGCGTCGAGGCTACGGATGTTCGCTGCGACCTCGGTGACCAGCTGGGCCACGGTCGGCCGCCGCGCCACGTGCGGCATGACCGTAACCTTGGGATGAAGCCACAGCGGACTTTCTGGCGGCAGCGGCTCTGGCCACAGGGCATCCAACGCCGCGTATGACAACTGTCCCGAATCGAGCGCGGCGATCAGGTCCTTGTCCACCACATGCTTGCCGCGCCCGACATTCACCAGCATGGCTCCTCTCGGCATCATGGCAAACGTGCGCGCGCAGAAGATGCCCTCGGTTTCCGCCGTCAGCGGCAACAGGCAGACGGCGATGTCGGTCTGACCGAGAAACGGAGCGAGCTGATCGTGGCCGTGGAAGATCGGGACCTCTGCCGCCTGTCGCGGCGAGCGGACCCACGCGGAGACCTTGAAGCCCAACGACTGCAAGGCCAGCGCCGGCGCCTTGGCCATCATGCCGAAGCCCAGGAAACCAACCCGCCTTTGATCGGGCCGGATGATCGGTGTTCTGCGCCATTCCCGGTTCGCCTGGGCCGCCTGGTAGGCAGGCATATCGCGATGGAAGCGCAGGACGTGCATGATGACGTATTCCGTCATCATCGGATCGCCGCCCGGTGGTTCGACCTTGCCGAGTGGGACCTTCGGCAGTTTCGGATGCTGGACGATGCCCTCCACGCCGGCCGAACGGCTGAACATGGCTTTCAAGTTGGGGAAGGCAGGAAGCAGGTCGAAATCCGGATGCATGAACGCGAGATATTCGATGTCCTTCAACTCGCCCGCATCTGGCCAGATGCGAATTGGCAGATCGGGAAGCTGCTCCCTGAATGCGTCGCGCCATGCCTGAGCATTGCCGATGACCTTGTCCAGGTTGATGATGAGTAGCGCCATGGAGCCTCCAGAGTGACGCCAAAGGCGACGTGTCACTCTCCAGGATGATAGAGCGGAAGACTGATCAACCCAAACCGCCGGGTCGAATGGGGGAGGTGCGGCCGGGACAGTCCGACGTGTTCATCGCGCGTTAGCCAGTCGATGCATGGCGCGACCAGGAACGTAAACGCCGCCAGCGCAGTCTTCGCGGTCCAGTGCTTCGAGAACTGTTCTAAAAGAACAAACGATGCCCGCGATAAACGCCGATCCGAAAGGATTCGTCCAACTGAGGCTCCGCCAGAAGATGGTGGTTGCGGTCAGTACGCTACAGGTCCAGTGCCACAAGCTTAAGCGCGCAATCCTGCCATTGCCAAGGGCCATTGCGCTGGACGCTACTGCGCCACGTCAAGAGTTCACCCTCTCTATCGTGCGATTCGACAATGTCCGTGCAGTCCAAGGGAGAGGTGGTGCAGCTAAGCTGCGATCAGGTCGTCGTGGTTGCACCTTCGGTCCAAGGGAATTCATTCCCACACCGTGGCACGAACGTTGCTCGCTGAATCGTTTGCCGTAGTGGCCTGTAGAACGATGCAATCGCCACCGAAATGCCGGTAGCAGCGGCGATCTGCACCGGAGGCTCGAGCTGACGTTTGAATTTAACTCGGGCGGTATCACGCGTTTGAGGTCGAAATGACGAAGCGAGTCGTATTGATCACGGGTGGAGGAATTGGCATCGGGCGCGCGACGGCATTGGCCTTCGCCGACAAGGACTGCCATGTCGTCGTCACCGACGTGCTCGAGGCAGAAGGCGACGCCGTCACCAACGAAATCCGCGGCAAGGGTGGCAGTGCCGACTTCCGGCACCTCGACGTCACCGACACGGCAGAGGCAAACGCCGTCGTCGCGGATACTGAAAAGCGCCTCGGCGCGATCGATGTCGTGGTCGCCAACGCCGGCATCGCCCATCGCGTGCCATTCGGCGCCATGACGGACGAAAAGTGGGACCACACTTTCAACGTCGACCTCAAGGGTATCCTGCGGATCGTACGACCGGCCGTCCCGGGCATGGTCAAGCGCGGCTCGGGCGCAATCGTGGCACTTTCCTCGATCATGGGCGTCGCCTACGGCTGGGACGAGCATGTGCACTATTCCTCGGCCAAAGCAGGCGTCGTGGGCCTGGTCCGCGGTCTTGCCGTCGAACTCGCACGCAGCGGGGTGCGCGTAAATGGCGTGGCGCCCGGCTATATCCGCACTGCGCAACTTCTGTCGAAGGAGCATTCGCTCGGTCCCGAAGGCGCGGAAGCGGCGGCCGCCTTCATCCCTATGGGCCGGCTCGGCGAGCCCCAGGACATCGCCGACGTCATCGTTTTCCTCTCTTCATCCGGCGCGCGCTACATCACCGGCCAGACGATCGCTGTCGATGGCGGGCTCCTGGTCGGCAGGTACTAGATGTTGCTGCTCACCCTCGCTGCCGTTTCGAGCGTCACTGTAGTGAAGTTTTGATCACATCGTGATCGACGGACGGTCGTCGAGCGCACGGCGCGGCCGACGCCGATTTGGCGCGCCGCCCAAGAAAAGCCCGACCCGACGAGATTTTTGTGTGACATGACGGCAGAGGCTTGTCTGCCCGATGCTCTTGGCATGGTTGCTGCTTTTTCCTTTGCGATCACATTCTTATCCCGTCGTACGGTCGTGGCTGCGCGAACAAGCCGAGGAGAGATAGAGGCGCGATCACCGCAATCCCGACCGTAATGAATGAACGTCTACAGGCGACAGGGTGTCCGACACGGATGTGAGGCGCGAGGGGTAGCTGTCGTGCTTGGAGACATCCATGCGATTCATGTTGGGCGTAGACGTTGGCGGCACCTTCACCGATTTCGTGAGCTACAACGCCGAGAGCAAATCGATCGAGGTGTGGAAGGAGCCATCGGCGCCGGGTGACCCGGTCACGGGCATTCTGAACGGTCTTGCCGACTTCAAGGATCGGGCGCGGCTGGACAATATCCGGCTCGGCACCACCGTCGCCACCAACGCCGTGCTCGAGCGCAAGGGCGCCACCGTCGCCTACATAACGACGCTCGGCCACCGCGACGTTCCCTTCATCCAGCGCGGCAACCGCAAGTTCCACTACGACATGAGCTGGGTGAAGCCCAAGCCATTGGTCAAGCGACGCCACTGCTTCGAGGTCAATGAGCGCATCGATGCCTACGGCGCGGTCATCACACCGCTCGACGATGCCGAGGTGCGCGACATCGCCAGGCGAATTGCAGCCATACCGGAAATTGAAGCCGTCGCCATCTGCCTGCTGTTCTCCTACCTCAACCCTGTCCACGAACTCAGGATCAAGGACATCCTCGCCGCCGAGCTGGGCGAAATGCCGATCTCGGCCTCCTACGAAGTACTGCCCAAGTGGAAGGAGTATGAGCGCGCCTCCACCACGATCGCCGACGCCTATCTGCGGCCGGTGGTGACCCGCCAGCTTTCCGCCATGCGCGGCCGGGTAGCCGATGCCGGCATCCCCGCCAGCACCGTCGTCATCCGGTCGAACGGCGGCGAGATGACCTTGGAGGCCGCGGCGAACGCGCCCGTCCATATGGTGGTTTCCGGCCCGACCGGCGGCGTCATCGCCGGCCGGCATGTCGCCGAGCTGGCTGGCATCGACCGCCTGGTCACGCTCGACATGGGCGGCACATCGACCGACGTCTCGACCATCGTCGGCGGCAAGGAAAGCTTCACCTCGGCCTTTGAGATCGAATGGGGCGTGCCGATCCAGATCCCGATGATCGACATCCGCACGATCGGCGCCGGCGGCGGCTCGATCGCCTGGATCGACAATGGCGGCATGCTGCGCGTCGGGCCGCAGAGCGCCGGCGCCCGGCCAGGACCGGCCTGCTACGGCCATGGCGGCCAGGAGGCCACGGTCACCGATGCCAACGTGGTGCTGGGCCGCATCGATCCGGCCAATTTCCTGGGCGGCCGCATGGTGCTCGACCGCGACGCCGCCTATCGCGCGATCCAGCGCCCGGCCGAGGCGCTGGGCCGCAGCGTCGAGGAAGTCGCCATGGCGATCGTGCGCATCGCCAACAACAACATGGTGGGAGCGCTGCGCTCCGTGCTGATCGAGCGCGGCCTCGATCCGCGCGAGTTCACGCTCTGCGCCTTCGGCGGCGCGGGCCCGCTGCATGCCAGCGACCTGATGGACGATGCCGGCATCCCGCGCACCATCATCCCCAACAATCCCGGCCAGTTCTCGGCCTTCGGCTTCATCATGACCAATGCGCGCGTCGACCGGCACCGCACGACGCAGCTCACCAGCCAGCGCTTCGA
>Ga0193726_1002508_pt1 | contig 12386 bp, 10 predicted proteins | sample H2c1metaG_FD_144928 | JGI IMG/M metagenome (GOLD analysis project Ga0193726, IMG submission 144928) | Soil microbial communities from a riparian zone of the East river system, Colorado, United States - H2c1 | ecosystem: Environmental > Terrestrial > Soil > Riparian zone | place: USA: East River... | reverse complement strand
GCCTCGTAGATTACCATCTTGGCGGTGACGTCTGTGAGTTCACTTCGCTGCCACATCTCCACCTGCTTGCGCATCGGCTCAAAGTTCCGCTGCATTCGATCGACGCCAACCGAGATGCAGTCGATGAGCGAGAACGATTTCGAGTGTTTTGCCAGCACCCGGGTAAAATCTCCGGCGAAGGCCATGTTTGAGCATACGAACACGCGATATCCGCAGGTCATCGCCAAACGCATGCTTTTGTCATGAGAGTTGCGGAGACCAATGGAAAAGCGGCAGCCCTCCATCTCGGTTGCGAGATCGAGTACGCCGAAGGCTTTCATGCCATCCGGCGAGACTGCGTATTCGTCATCATCAGCCCGCGCCCGCCGTCCTCGCTCCATTCCGTGACGCGCCACTGCACCAGGTTCGCGTCAAAGGGAATTCCCAACCCTTGCAGAACTCGGTCGAGTTCTTCCCTCGCCTCCGATTGGGCGCCACCACTATTCGGGCCGTAAAGCGTGTTCACCCTGGAAGTCACCTCACGCTGGCCTTCGGTCAATGGGGAAGTCATGGCGGCGCCTCCTATTGGGAATTTCGGTCGTAGTTGCTCACCCGCTATGCTCCACGCGGCAGAGTTAAGAGTTGAGAGTGCCTTGGAGCGTACGAAGGAGGGTTTTTGACCTGCGGGACAAAGGAATTGGTGTTGCAGCTTATTTTTCTGGCTTTGCTGCGCTCGAATTCTGCTTAAGGTCCGTCAGATCGCTGTCACGACCTAAAGCGCGCTTGTTCGTCAGAAGGTCATCTGGGGAGATGAAATGACACCGAAGAAACTGCTCGCGACCTTCTTCTTCCACGCGTCGGAGAACTCGACGGCAGTGATATCGGTCAGAATATCAACACGCACGGGAGCAATGCCAATTTGATAGACCACTTGCTTCCCGGAAAAGGTTTCTGCATCGATCCCATCATGATCCAAAGGTGCCCCAAACTTTTTGAGCGCTTGAACTACTCGCATTGAACTCGGAGCTGAATTGTGTACCCAGACGTCGAGATCCTTCGTATAACGCGGCTCGCCGTACTTCATGACTGCGTACCCGCCGACAATCAAATATTCAACTTCGAATTGGTTTAAGAGTTGTAGCAGTTCTCTGTAGTGTGGGTTTTCTACCATGGCTGATTTCCTCAGCTAATTCCACCATCTCCCATGCAGCAGCAAAGATGGCTTCATCTCCTTGCTCTTGCCAAAACTCGATGTCGAAGGAACGATCTGGGAACCCACGCACCACTAGTCGTGTTTTCCACGATCCATTTTCAGGAACGCTCATTTATCCCTCTTCGATCCGCGTCCTAACAGTATCAGGATATCAGGATAGGGTCGGATTTTAGCTTCTGCCTTGATACCAGCATCGGCTACACCCACCAGGACCGTCGCGTGAACTCGTTATCAGAGTAAAGGGATGACAAAATCGCATCGCATGCCGCTTTCGGAATGGGTTTTACGGTATGGATTTAACTTAACTAATTGAAAATACAGCAGTTGTAGTAGAAAAGTGGCGGAGAGAGTGGGATTCGATAATCGTTAACTTGGCTATCTCTCGTCATTTGTGGAACATCTACCGTAAACTATTCAAAGGACAACTGTTATTGCACATTGCACCCTTTAATGTTTGTTGCATCTGTTGCTCCTGAATCCCCATTTTTCGCGCTTTTCGGTATCACTGGTATCACCGACTATGGGACCAAATAGACACAGAGTCTTCGTTCGCGCGATCAAATAAGTATCGCCAGCGCGACTCGCGCCACTTATTCAAGTGCTTTTCGGTCAGACTTGAGCCTGGCCATCGCCCGCATCCCGTTGCCCCCGTCGGCCTTCGGAATAAAGACTCGTCTTGAAGGTTTTGCCCGGTACGCTGTCGCGGAGTAATTCGACGGTCAGAAGGTGGAGCAAAGCCCTGAACCGTTCCTACTTTCTTTCCTTTGCTGCCTTCCGCACACCGTCCAACCCCCGGAAATTCTTGATCGCTGTACAAGGCTTGCATGTGACACTCACGGAAAACCTGCCAAAAAGCCCCTGCCACCCGCGAAAGAATATTTTCCCTCATGTTCCCACGGCATAAGTCAGGCGAGATAGCGCCTCGATCGCTCTAAGCCTTCGACTTAAGAGCCTGTGTGAAGGAAGTCATGGGCCTTGTCCTTCTGTGAACTGCTGGTCGTTCGAATACAGCAGCACCAAGAAGTTGGTTTGGATTTTCCTAGTAGTCAAGCGTGCCAAGCGGGTAAGCTCGTGCTCCACGGGGATAGCCCCAGCAGCCGAAGCCGCTATGATAACCGGTCGCAGGCTGAACATAAGGTTCTTTCTTTGGTTAGTTGATGGGGAGTTGATAGGATGTTGGATTCAACGGGTACGCCCAAGGACCTCAGGGAGCGGTTAGAATGCTTGCTCATGCAGGATTCACATTGAACGCCAGGCGAACGATCTTTGAGCTCTATTTCGACTATATTCAGCATTACGGCTCATCCATTGCTCCGCGCTCACTGCTGCGGCTTACCTCAGAGTTGGGCATTTCGCCAAGCGCCGCTCGCGCCGCCCTGTGCAGACTTTCGAAACAAGGCTGGCTGCAGCGAAATACTGATAACGGGCGTACTTTCTATGTATTGACGCCAGTGGGGCGCGAAAGATTGGAAGAAGTGCGCCCTCGCATCTTTTCTTCGCGGCATGCGACCTGGGACGGCCAATGGACTATCCTGACCTACTCCGTACCCAAGCGGCTGGGAAAACATCGCGACCGATTGCGACGCGAGTTGACATTTCTGGGTTGGGGATCGATGACCCCGGCGACGTGGATAAGTCCGAATTCGCTGGTTGACGTGACTTTGCGTCACCTTTCCTTGCGAAAACTCGACCAGTATGTGCACTTGTTTCGCGCGCGGCAGGCAAGCACCCAGTCGCACTCCGCTCTAATCAAGCGCTGTTACAACCTGGAAGGTGTGCAGCGTCACTATGCTCAGTTCATCAAAACCTGGCGTGGATATCGAAAGACCATCGTTGCTCCCAGTGATCCAAGTTACAGTACTTGTTTCGTCGCAAAAATGCGTCTTCTCTACGGTTTTGGAGATTTTCTTTACCTTGACCCGTTCCTTCCCTCAGAGCTCTTGCCCGCAGGGTGGCTGGGTTATGAGGCGTGGCGCCTCTTTCGTGATGCTTATCTCTCATTGATGGAGCCTGCATTGGCTTACTTTGAGAATTGCTTCGAGGGGCCGGAGAGAACAGCACAAGAACAACGCGAGAGCCGACTGCGCGCGTTGGATCAGACACCCACCGAAATGTAACCGGAAGGTGACCAACGCTGGTGCGATGGTGAATCCGGAAACTTATACCGCTCCTTTCTTATCAGCTCCGACAATGTCTAGGCGGGCGGCAAAACGTAGTGAAAATCGGTTATACGTCCTTCCGGCGCGTCTTTGAACAGGACCTGGACACGAGTGCCCGGTGTCAGGCGTTCTGCCGCGCCCTCCACATCACTCAAGTCGAGGCCGCGCACGAAATTGATCATCGCAGTGCTCACCCCATCCAACCGGACATATGCGATGGCATACGGCGGCTTGGGAAGATTTTCAAATTCAGCGGTGACTATGGTCGCGGCTTCAATCACGCCTTCAAGACCGGCTTCAATCCAGCCGCTACACGGTTCGAACGACCGCTCGCAGTAGGCGCGCGGCGGTAAGAATGAGAGCTTGCAGCTGCTGCAATAGGTGGCAAGGATCTTCTTCTGTTTCAAGCCGTCGAAGAACTTGCCCGCAACCTTTCCGACCGAGTACTTGTAGCGAACGTGCCATTCACCTGGAATGACGTTCTCATTTCTTTCTAATTCCTGTTTCGGCATATGGTTCCCACCTTATCCTTATATATATATCGATTGCTTCTATACATAGTCGGCGCCGAGAATCGTGCAGTTGACAAATTGAACCGAGCCGCCGATCGCCGTGGCAAGCGCGTTCCGGACGCCGGCGACTTGCCCCTCTCCTGCTTTGCCCATCACTTGCAAAGCGGCATCCGCCACACGCACTAACCCAGTTACACCAATCGGATTACTGCACAGGGTGCCGCCGGAGGGATTGACGCTGAGCAGCCCACCCATGTCGAAAGCCCCCTCATCGCTGAGATTCTGAGCTTGGCCCCGCTTGCAGAACCCTAAAGACTCCAGTTGCGGAAATTGCACGGAGCTGAAGGGGTCGTAAAGCTCGACCACCTGGATTTGCTTAATAGGATTGGTGATCGCGGCGTCGGCATAGGCTTCCTTGCCGGCCGACACGAACTCAGCTTCGTCCGACAACTCGGCGTCACTAAAAGGGCCCACCCTGTCGCCCATGAAAACCGTGCTGGTGGTGCCGCCGATCCCGTTGATGAAGGCAGGCCTCGAACAGCGCTCTTTCGTCACCTCCTGGTTCGCGAGAACCAGCGCTGCAGCGCCCGCTGACCGCGGGCAGATGTCAAACAACTTATATGGCCAGGACATCCGCGGCGACTTCATCACATCGTCGACGGTTACGTTCCCCTTGAGATGCGCATACGGATTCTTGAGGGCGTTCTTGCGCGACCGCACCACCACGCGGGCATACTGCTCTTCGGTTGTGCCGTACTTATGCATGTAGCGCTGGGTCGAGAGCGCCGTCATGGTCACGGTGTTGAGAGCGAAGTCCTGTTCATAGAACGGATCCCAGATCAGATTCAATATATGCTGGGCATCCCGGGTTTCGGTAACGCGGTCCGCACCAACCACCAGCACGGTCCGAAACATGCCGGAGGCGACGTGCGCGAATCCCGCATGCAGCGCTGACCCGCCAGTCGCGCCGCCTGTATGTACTCGCATGAAAGGCTTGCCGGAAGCCCAGACCGAGTCTACTGCCCACTTATCCACATCGTTGACGCCCATGAATTGTGTGGGCGCCATTGAAAATACAATCGCATCGATATCGTCGGGGGTAAGCCCGGCGTCGTCCAATGCCGCTTTGGCAGCATCCTGCGCCAACTCGACATAGGTTTTGTCATCGATCCTGGTTTTGAATACTGTTTCCCCGACTCCGATGACGGCCACTCGGTTGTTCGGCATTCGCTACACTCCCTCGAAAATCGCGATGGCGTTTCCCTGCTGGGCAAATCCGTGACAACCATGCGCTGCAGCCCGCTTCGCACCCTTCACCTGCACGGCGCCCGCTCGGCCAGACACCTGAAGCACAGCTTCGGCAGCGTGCACCAACCCTGTGCAGAAATAGGGGTTTTGTGCAAACGGCCCTCCCGAGGGCGAAACCTGGCAGGTGGATGGCGGATTGAACGCGCGCCGATACGCCACTTCGTGAAACCCGGTTTGGCTATCGAGTTCAATGAGATCAAGCTGGCTGAGATCCTGGACACCACTCATCGCGACAGCTTTGCTAAGAGTCTCTTTGAATCCGTGGAGCTTGGACAAGCGCTCTTCCCCGAGTTGATAATTGTCGATTCGCCACGCCAGTCCTGACAGCCTCGCCAGTGGACGCCGATCGGGGTGGTCGCTCAACCACTTGCCGGAGCATACGACCATTGAGACGCCGCCATCGGTGACCGGCGCTTGCTGGATCTTGCGCAGCGGAACAGATACATACGCCGATGCCTTAATCTCCGCCAGCGAAGGAACCGCCGAGCGCATTCCGCGTTCGTTCTTGCTCGCCTGCTCGTAGCTGGCGTGGACCGCCGCGTTGACATCAGACTCGCATATCCCGTACGCGGCCTTGACCGCCCGCGCAAACAGGCCGTCTGCAATGGAAGCGTTTAAGCCGATATCCCTGGTATAGAAGGGCTCGCAGCGCATCCGCATCACATCCTCAAATGGCGCTTTTGAACTCTTGTTCCAGCTGGAGAGAAGACCGAGATGAAAGCGTCCCGACTCGATCCGCATCGCCTCCAGACAAAGGCCGATCAGTCCGGAATCGGTGGTCTTGATTTCATCCTTGAGATACGCGCCGGCCGGAGCGGACAAAAGCATGCTCGAGATGCTCCTGCCGTCGAGTTCATCGCAGGCGGCGATTGTGATGTGATCCAATTCCTTGCGGGCGATCCCAGCACTGTCGAGCGCCGCCTTCGCCGTGTCAAACACCATTTCCTCAAGGCGTTTATCCACGATCCATGCCGAGGGCGGATGCATGGCAAGGCCGAGAATGTAAGTATCCACGTCACCTCCAGTTCAACGATGGCCACCACAAGTGACGGCCGAAACAAATAGTAGCCGAAACAACCTCACCGGCCGATGATGCAATCGAGGCACGAACGCACGAGTTTGCCAGTCGCAACTCGCCTTTCAAGCTCGGAATATGAATTGCACAATGGCGGGACGGGGAAGTGTCCCACCATTGTGCGCGACGAGAAGTTGTTGTTTAAAATGCTTAAAAGACATACTTCACGCCGAACTGAATTAAACGGGGAGCCACAATCGTGTAGTTAATAACTCCCAGACTCGGCAGATTAAGATACTCGCTGGGATCACCGAACTGCGCGTGGTTGAAAGCGTTAAAGAACTCTGCTCGAAAATCCAGGTTTCCCTGCTCCGACAAGCCCCCTACTCGCGTCGCCTTGGCGATAGAAATGTCGAAATTGTTCTGCCCGGGGCCGCGCATAATCCCCCGGCCCGAATTGCCGAAGTCCGTGCCCGTCGTTCCAGGCCCGCCGACCGAGACTATTGGTGGAGAGCAAAACGCCGCGCCGTTGACATAGTGATTCAGGCGATCCTTCACCGAACCCGGGGTTACCAAATCCGAGTTTGACATCCCTGGGCAAAATTCGGCGCGGCTCGAATAATTAATGCCTCCGTAATACGCCGAGCCTGCGAAGAAATCGACAAAGGTCAAGGGGTCTCCGCTTTGGAACGTGGTCACACCAGAAACCGACCATCCCGTCAGCGCTTTACCGGCGACCCCGCGGCCCTGAGCGTAGCTGGGAAGTTGGTAGTCGTAAGAGAAGATGAGGCGGTTTGCGCGATCGAAATCGGCCGGCCCATACGCCTGTGCCAGGTTCGAGGGATTGTTGCTGTCAGCGCTCAGGTCGCCGCCGCCACCCGTGAAATCCGTCAGCGTCTTACTGTGGGTATATGCCGCCTGGAACGTTAGACCGCGAGAGAACTGTTTCCGGACCGAAACCATCAGCGCGTTGTAATTACTGTCACCATTCGCACAGGTACAGTAAACACCCATTGGCCCAAAACCGACCCACGGAACGCGCAGATAAGCATTGGCAGCCGTGTTGGCCGTGATCGGTGCTCCGCCTTGCGGGTTCGTGATGGGATTGGCGAGACTCGCCAACGCGGGCATATTCTGAGCCTCTGTCGCCATCACCAGATGTTCAGCTCGGTTTCCGGTGTAGCCGACTTCCAGCACCCACGTGGGCAAGAACTGATATTGGATATTGAGGCTTTCGTCGAACGTTCGCGGAGTCTTCCATGGACCGAGGTAGGCATTCGTCTGCACTTGGGAAGGATTCTGGGGCACCACTCGCGGGACAAACCCTAGTGGGGGCGGATCGGGCCACGGGACCTGGAACGTGGCTGCGGGTTGAAGCGAATTCGATTTTCCAATGTTAAGCGCGAGGGGAGGTTGGAAATTCAAAGGGAAGAAGAGCACATTGCCGTTTGTTTCCTGATAGTAGGTGCCCCATCCGCCTCGCACCACGAACTTGCTGCTGTGGAATGGCTGCCAGGCGAAACCGATACGAGGCCCGAAATTATCCAGCGGCATCGACGATTCTTGACCGTAAGAGGTCGATCGACGCGTTACACCCGCCGGCGGCGTTCCCGGATAGTTCGAAGCCACATCGAATCCGGCGAGAGTGCCCCCCGGGGGAGGGACTGGAACCGCATCAAGAGCCTTCGTGTTCAGATTCCCAACGTATCCGCGCGCATCGGTCATACCGCCAAAGTATTCCCATCGCAAACCCAGATTCAGCGTCAGCCGCGAACTCAGCTTGATGTCGTCCTGACCGAAGGCGGCAAAATCCCTCACCCTAAAGGAACCGTATACTCCGCCCGGCACCGACTCGCTCTCCAATGAGCCCGCGGTTGAAATATTGCTTTGCGGGTTTGCCCCGCTGGCCGTTCCGTTTTGCGCGGCGTCTTCTCCCAGCAGAAAATCGTTAAAACTGGCAAAGGTAATTTCTCCGCGCGCCACCGCCGCTACGGACTCTACAAATCGGACGTCTTCTCCTTCAAATCCCACCCGCACGGTGTGCTTTCCGTGGTTCCAGGAAAGGTGATCGCCAACCAGGTACGTGGTGGGAGCCGAATGACCGTTGTCGGAAGCAGCTCCGCCCAGCGTAAAGGCTCCATTGATCGCGATGGTTGGAAGCTCATTCAGCCATGCGTTTAATGGCGTCATGCCGAATTGTTGTGGAGTCGCGAACTGGTAGCTGCTGTCGTACCAGAGCGAGTGAGTAAATCCGGCCCTCACTTCATTGACCAGACTCGGCGTAAGTATCGAAGTCAGTTTCAGAACGCCGTTGAAGTTGTTGCTCTTGACTACTCCGGGATTGCCCGGCAGACAGGTTGCGCCGCAATCAATGGAAAGCGTCTGCGGGTCGCGGGAATGAAACACCCGCTCGGATAATGTATTTTTCGGCGAGATGACCCAGTCCAGATTAACCAGGAACTGGTCTTCGACGTACCTCGAGGGCACAGTGAACAGCGACGATCCGCTTGGGCTTTGCGGATTGGGTATCCAATATTGCCCGGATGGCGTTTTCTGCTGCAGGTAGGCCAATGCTACGGGATTGATATTCGAGCCATCGCAGGCAATCGCACCCCCATTGACCCCCTGGCCGCCATTGACGTTGCAGAATAAAGCCCCGTAAGTCGCAGCCGTCGCGGTGTCGCGATCCACTCCATAAAGCTGACTCGGAAGGAACGGGCTTGATTCACTGGAGGAGGATAAACCATTGGCCTGCCTCGTCCCTTGATAAGAACCGAAGAAAAACAAGCGGTTCTTGATAATTGGGCCTCCGACATCAGCGCCAAATTGATTCTGCCTCATCACCGCCCGAGGCAAACCAGCCTGCTTGCCGAAGAAACTGTTCGCATCAAGAGCGGTGTTCCGCAAAAACTCCCAGGCGGCTCCGTGCAGCGAATTCGATCCAGACTTCGTCACTACTTCGACGTTCGCGCCCACGTTACGTCCAGAACCCGCATCGTATTGCGATGTCTGGATCTTGAACTCCGCAATCGCATCGGGATTGGGAATGGCAAGTTCGGCGTAGAAGGTGTATTCAGAATTGTCGGTCCCTGAGCCGAAATTGTTGGTCTGCTGCCCATCCATTAGAAAGTTATTGCTCGAGTAAATGTTGCCGTTCACGAAGAGTTGCGAGGATCCTGCCCCGAGGTTGGCAGCGTTGGTTACATTGCTCGTAACCCCGGCCGACAACGATAGCACCTGAGTGTAGTTTCGCGTGGTCAAAGGTATGGAAGTGATCTGCGTGCTATCCACAACGGTGCCCAGGGTAGCCGATTGCGTCTCGACCTGCTGGGTAGTCTCCGAAACGATAACCGACTGGCTTATGCTACCAACAACCAGTGCTCCATCAAGCTTGTTGGTCTCTGTAACATTGACGTTCGCCGCAGTAACTTCCAGAGTCTTAAAACCGTTTGCCTTAAATTCCACTTTATAAGTGCCCGGCGGCAGGAGCGAAAAGGTATAGGCGCCGGTTGGACCTGTGGTCTCAGAGCGAATCTGGCCGGTCTGACCGCTCGTGAGCGTAACTGTCGCCCCGACGATCACTCCACCCGAGGGGTCTTTAACGAAACCCGTAAGAGCTCCCGTGCCCTCCGTCTGAGCCAAGGCATTGAAATTGCAAAGTACTACGCCAAGGAAAACGCCGAAAAGTAATCGCCTCATCTGCCCCCCGCTGGAAGTACTTCTCACCTGTTGACGAGCCCACCCCAAGAACGCTCGCGGTCTCCGTTCATACCGCAAAGCCATCAGGCACGTGTCATTTTTCTCGGGAGCACTTCAATGCCGCCGCCTAATCTATCTACAAGGCAACGATCGTGTCAAGCGAAATTATTGCAAAACGTTATTTATACGCGCGAACAATGTAATAGTCATCGGTCCAATGGTTCGCCGCGCTATCCACACTCGACTCGGTCTTCGAAACTCTACACACCTTCGCTGTTTCTGCCACAAAGCGATCCTCTCAACATCCGGCGATGGCATTCCCTGTTATCTCTAAAGCTTCCTTTCATGATTAATGTGGCGCTGAAGAGATCCCTCCTACAGCAACATGTCGCCGAAAACTGCTTGAGCGCTGCAAAGACAGGCCCCCGACGTTTATCTGGCGAGGGCATTGCGTTTTCGTGACGTGCTCGTTTTCAAGATCTTGCCGTTTTTGAAGACTACCCGGAGATGGTCCATGCAGTGGGCCCAGAACGAAGATTGATCAAGAACGCAGAGCACATGGCCGTTGGATGCTGCCTTATCGAGTGTTCGCAACCTGTCTCGACAATAGTCTTGACGGCAGGAGAAGAGGTGTTAATCGTTCGGCAATGGCGCTCACCAGCTGTAATACAATGAAAAGCGATAGGGACCTCGATTCGCGGCGCCAGCCACATGATCCTTTGCCGGCGACGCACTCAGTCAGAGGCCTTACAGTTGGAGAAACATTGACCATGGACGTTCCGGATAGTTTCTCAAATTCGACCGTCACTATCGATCTCATGCACCATCAGCGAGATCGTTACATTGCTTGCTGCGTACTCGACTGCAAGCAAGAGATCGCCCTACTGGACCCCGGCCCCTCTTCCACCCTAAACAACCTGCTGCAGAATCTGGACCGCATGGGAATTGGAATTTCTGACATTGGCGCCATCCTTCTCACCCACATACATTTTGATCATGCCGGGGTAACTGGATCCCTCGTCGAGCTAAACCCTAAAATCCGTGTCTATGTTCATGAGAGAGGTGCCGCACACCTCATTGACCCCAGGCGCTTGCTGAGGAGCGCGTCACAGGTCTTGGGCTCAAACATAGAAGACTTCTGGGGGCCGTTCCAAGCGGTACCGTCCCGAAATCTGAACGTATTGAATGGCGGTGAGGAAATCACCCTGGGAGCGAGAAGATTCCAGGTCCTCTATACTCCAGGGCACGCGCCCCACCATGTCAGCTACTTCGAGCCTGACAGCAAAGTTGCATTCGTGGGCGACGCAGCCGGCATTAGGATTTCTGACTCTTTTGTGTACCCCGCGACCCCCGCTCCCGACATTGATGTGGAGCAGATCGATGAGAGCTTGAGTCTGATAGAAGCCTGGAAGCCACAGCGCCTGTTCTTGACTCATTTCGGCTTGGTGGGCAAGGTCGAGTGGCATATGACGGAGTTTCGTGAACGCCTCCGGTCCTGGAGCGAATTTGTTCGCTTGTCGCTCGAACGACATGAGGACGACCTGCACCGTGCTCAAGAATTCTCGGAAATGGTTGCGGCACAAGTGGCTTCGTGCGCTTCGCAACAGGAAGGCGTTTGGTTCGAGCAACTCGTATCGTCTCGGAAAAATTGGTACGGATTGGCTCGCTACTGGCGACGACAACGCGACGCTTCAGCGACTGAGGTGCAAGTCTCATCTGCCGAAAAGAAAAACAACGGCGACTGCGGACCATGATCGACCAACAACGATAAATCGTGAATTTCGTCCGGCGGATTTGTTTGGCGATTAGAGGGCGGATCCCGCGGCGCATTTCGGCCATGAACAGGATACCTGCGCATGCCCAGGTATGCTGCCCTGACAAGACAGCATACCTGGTTGACGGAGCATGCCCCCTCGGACAGGCCGGTACGTTTAAGAATTATTCGAAATCAGGAGTTCGCCTTTCCCGAAACGCGCGTAATCCTTCCTGAGCATCACGGCCGCGCACCCACTCCAGGAATGTGTCTACCTCAAGATCGATCGCTTCGGTCAAACCTCTTTCTGAGCCGCTGTCGACCAGATACTTCAGCGCTTTCAACCCTCCTTTGCTTTTTGTCGCGAGCTTTTGTGCAAACGCTGTACCCTGCTCCGCCAATTGAGTGAAGGGCACAGACCGGTACGCTAAACCCCAGGCGACTGCTTCCTGTCCGTTCAATCGGTCTCCGCTGAGCAACAATGCCAGGGCTCTTTGTCGGCCGATGAGCCGAGGTAACCGTTGAGATCCCCCGCCGCCGGGTATAAGTCCGAAATTGGAGTGTTGATCCCCAATCGTTGCGTTGTCGGCGACAATTACAACGTCGCAAGCTTGCATGAGCTCGAATCCACCAGCTAGCGCATAGCCGTGCACTGCTGCAACCACGGGAATCGGCGCTCGTTCAATAGCAAATAACGCCCGGTTAATTTGTTCGATCAACTCGCGCAGTTTGTCGGTCTCCGCCACAT
>Ga0193726_1002507_pt1 | contig 12387 bp, 13 predicted proteins | sample H2c1metaG_FD_144928 | JGI IMG/M metagenome (GOLD analysis project Ga0193726, IMG submission 144928) | Soil microbial communities from a riparian zone of the East river system, Colorado, United States - H2c1 | ecosystem: Environmental > Terrestrial > Soil > Riparian zone | place: USA: East River... | reverse complement strand
AGCAACGGCGCGGCCAGCAGCGCCATGCCCATTCCAGTGCCTGCCTGCAGCGCCGAGGCGGCGGCCACGATGGCGGTCACAACGAGGTACGGCAGGACTTGCATGGTTCCCACTGATAGATCGCCCGCTGTCCGCCGCAAAGGCTGACCGGCATGGCGGCGGCATGGCCCCGTCCCGGGGTGCCATTAAATCGGTGGTTTACAAATACTTGGGTATTTTCCGGCCGATCTCGGTCGGCGCCGCCATGGCGCGACACATGAAAGGCCATATCCATGACCCGATTGACCCGCACGTTGAGGCGTCTGCCGCCGATCGCGGGCATCGCGCTTCTTGTTGCGTTGCATGTCAACGCCGCGACGATCGGGGTATCCGAGAACCTCGGACCCTGGGCCATTGGTCCCACCCTCCCGGCGGAACAGCGCGGCATCTACGTGAACCTCGCGGAAGCCATCGCGGCGCGCGCCACGACGCCGATCGAGATTAAATTCGTGCCGTATCGGCGAATGTTGCAGCAAGTGAAGTCCGGAGAACTGGATCACGCGTTCGGCGTCGTCGGCCCAGCGACCTTGTCCCGGGGCGCGTATCAGGGTCGTGGTCAACGACCTGTCCGAAGGGGGGAGCCTCGCTCCGCTGCGACGAGCCTCTGTCCGCCGGTATTGAGCTTGCCTTCGAATTGGACGGCGAAGTGACCGTGGCGGCCAGCGTGATCCGGGTTGACGACGGCGGCATCATCGGCATCAGATTTCGCGATGTCGCGGTTGGGCGCCCGCTGGTGCGGCGCATCCTGGGGGAGGTGAGCGGCGCCGCGATGCCGACTCGCTGAACTATCGACGCCCGGGCCTCACGTCATGGCTCGGTTGGCCCAAATCAACTTCGGCCGCACCGTGCCGGCCCGGGCGTGCCGCTTCTCCCCATCACCCTCAGGCTCGAGCTAAGGATCGCGCGACAATAAGCGCGTCATTCCGCTCGCAGACCATGCCGAACCGCGTAAGCCGCCGCCTCGGTCCGGTTCGCGCAGCCGGTCTTCACCAGGATGTTGTGGACATGGGTGGCGACGGTGCTCTGACCGATCTCCAGCACCAGTCCGATATCGGCGTTGCCGCGGCCAATGGCGAGCAGCCGCAACACCTCGAGTTCTCGCGAGGTCAAATTGTCCGGCACAACGGGTTTCAGCGCCGGATGGGTCAGGTGCTCCCGGCTCGCGGCGACCTTTTCGGCCAACGCGATCAGGCCAAGGGCCGCCGCACGCTCGCCTGCCTCGCGCAGATGCCGGGAGGCCCTGGCCATGTCACCGGGATAGCCCCGCCGCAGCAGCATATCGGCGAAGTCATGATGGGTGTGCGCCAGCGGCGCCAGCGCCTCCACCCGCTCATTCATGGCCAATGCTTCGGCGAAGTGCCGCTCGGCGTCGATCCAATGCCCCGCGGTGGCCGCCAGCAGCCCGAGGAAGCGGTCGCTCGAGCCCCAGCATTCCGTTCCGCCGCCCATCACGATGTTGCGCCCCGCCCAGGGCAGCAGGAGGCGGAAGAGTACCGGCGCGCGGGCCGCGTCGCCGAGCGCCACGCAAACCTCCGCTAGATAGGCAATGCACGTAGACCACCGTCCATCGCGCGGCAGCGATGCGAAATCGTCCGCCGCGAGGTCGGCGAACACGGCGCCCGCCGCTGTCAGATCGCCAAGTTCGACATACAGCAGCGCCAATCCGGGCCGCCAGGTCGTGGTACTTCCGTTTTGCCGCATGAACATCGCCACCATTGGGCCAAGCTCGCGCAAGCGTCCCTGCTCGCGGCGCAAGGAAAAAATAAGCAGCGAGACCGCTTCGGTGACAAAGGCCACTCCGTGCTGCAGCCGGGTCCGCGTGGCCTGGAGGATCAACCGCTCCGCTTCGTCGAGCGCGCCGCGCATCAGCGCCATCGCCGCTCGCAACCCAAGTTCGAATATGCTGTAGAACGGCTGGCGGAGCCGCGTGTTGACGCGGCTCATCATCTCGGCCGCCGTGACGGCCCCGCGAATATCGCCCAGTTCCAGCAGCAGCGACGCGCAGCGGAAATAACCCCGTGTCGCGACCTCCAGGTTGTTGGCCTGCTCGCCCACTTCCGCCATCTCTCGCGCGTCGGCGAGGATTTGCTCGGTCTCATGCGGCTGCCACGGAAAATCAGCGAGGCTGGCGAGACTGATCGCCAATGCCGCCGGATCGCCTAGTTGGCGTGCCATGGCCATCGCTCGCGTCGCCAGGACCTTGGCGTCGTCCACACCGCCGGTGTGGAGCCGGTAGCGGGCCAGCAACCCCATGAGCCTGATCCGCAGCCCGGCGTCGGTTTCGGGCAATCCGTCAAGCGCCTCCTCGAGCAATGGGCCCGACCGCATATCGGTATCGGTGATGTGGCCAATATGGCGCCAGGCGGTGTCCGCGTAAGTAATCGCCGCCTCGGCCAACGCGACGCGCATGCCATGCGAACGCGCGATAGCGGCGGCGGCGTCCGACGTTTCCCACGCGCGGCGCGGATCGTTCGCCTTGCGCTGGGCATCGCCGAGCAGCAGCAACAGACCGCACCGGCGCGTTGGATCGTCCGCGCTCAGCGTGTCGAGCATATCGAGCGCGCTCTGGAACAGACCGATCGCGTCCTCGAACGCGAGCGCGGCATCCGCACCGCGTCCGGCTCGGGTCGAGTAATCGATGGCGCGTTCCACGTCGCCGCCCAGACCGGAGGCGCGGAAATGATGCGCGAGGTCGGCCAGGACCGGTTCCGGATCGCGCCGATGCACTGTCTCGATCGCCTCGCCCACCGCGTGGTGCAGCCGCCGGCGCTGCCCGGTGCGCAGTTCGTCATACAGCGTGATCCGTACCAGCGCGTGGGTGAACTGATACTGCCCAGGAGCGGATTCCTCGACGATGCGGGCGGCCATGGCTTCGTCGAGCGCTTCCAGAACGCTGTCCTCAGTCCTCGGCTGACAGGCACGCAGCAGCACGTCGAGCGGAAATTCGCGGCCGATCACCGCGGCGACGGCCAGAATGTCGTTGCAGGCCGCCGGCAGCAGATTGAGCCGGCGGCCGATCACCTCGCGGACCCCCTCGGGCAACCGGATCGACGCGGCCGCCGCCGGCGCGGCGCTGAACTGCCCCTCCTGCGCAAGAAAGCGCACCACTTCGCGAACGAACAGCGGGTTGCCCTCGGTCTGATCATGGATCGCGCTGGTGAGCCAAAGCGGCGGCACCACCCCGGCGGCGGTGGCGACGAACCGGCGCACGTCCTCGGCGCTCAGGCCCGACAGATGCAGGCGAACCGCGTGCGGCACCCGCGCCAGAGCGCCCAACGTGTCGGACAGCCGGTGCTGACGCGAGAGCTCCGTCTCCCGATATGTACCCACCACCAGCAATCGGCTGTCCCCCATCTCCTGGGCGAGGAACTCCAGCAGGCGCAGCGACGGGACGTCCGCCCAATGGAGATCGTCGAGCACGAGCGCCAGGGTCTGGCGGCGCGACGTGTTGATCAGGAACCGCGCGATCGAGCCGAACAGACGGAACCGTGTTTCGGACGGATCGCTCAGGGCGGCAGGTGCATCGAGGTCCGGCAGCCGCGCGCGGATGTCGGGCACGATGTCGGCGATGTCGCCGGCTCCGGCATCCAGATCGGCGCGCAGATCTGCCGCGTCCCGCACCGCCGCGATCGCGCGGATGATCTGCACCCAGGGCCAGTACGGCGGCGCCCCGGCCTCCTCATGGCAGCGGCCCCAGACGATCCGCGCATCGCTTTTGGTGGCGTGCGCGGTCAGTTCCAGCGCGGTGCGGGTCTTGCCGATGCCCGGTTCGCCGGCGAGCAACACCAGCCGGCCGCCGCCCTCGCGCGCCGCGTCGAGCGCGGTGCGAAGCGCTTCGATTTCGTGATGCCGCCCGACGAAAACCTCGGCCGCCGCGGCCATGCGATGCCTCCTTTGTGGCGATTTGTATCGTTGCGGCATATGACGTAGGCTCGCAAGACCGCCTGGCCGGCCACAGCTTTGCCGGCCGACGACGGGGCCACCGGATCCGGCCCGGGAAGCGCGAGGGAGGTTGCCATGCCGCTATTCCTGATAGAGCGGAACTTCGCCGAGGAAGTGCTGCTGGACGACGCGGGGGCCGCGGAAATCCGGCAGATCAACGACGAGATCGGCATTCAGTGGCTGTATTCGTTTCTGAGCGCCGACAAGCGCAAGACCTACTGCCTGTATGAGGCGCCGAACGCCGAGGCGATCCGCGCGGCGGCGCGCCGGCTGGACATCCCGGCCGACGTGATCATCGCGGTGAGCAAAGTGCGGCCGGAGCAATTCGCGGCGCTTCCGGCGGGCGGCTGATCGGCAGCGCGCCATCGGGCAACGCGGCCGACGCATCGCCGTTGAAGTCAGAACGGGTTCCGATCAAATTGCGGTCGGTGGCAGGGGGTCAGCGATGGTTCAGGTGGCCGTATCGGCGTCGCCGGCCGCCACCATGGATGCGTTCCCATTGGTGGCGAGACTGGCATCCTACCTGGCACTGTCAGACGCCGAGGTTGCCCACCTCCGCGCCTTGCACGAACCAAGGCGCAAATTTCCCCGGCATCGGGAGATCTTCGTGGCGGGCCGTCGCTACGATCACATCTGCATCCTCAGCAAGGGTTTTGTGTCCCGCTACCGGGTGCTGTCTGACGGCAAACGCCAGGTCCTGAACCTCGCATTGCCGGGCGACCTGATCGGCTTTCCGGCATGCCTGTTCGAGGTCGCGGTGAATTCGGTCGCGGCACTGACCGACGTCGAGGTCTCGCCGATCCCGCTCGATAAATTGTTCGACGTGTTCGCCTCCTTGCCGCGTGTCGGCGCCGCCCTGTTCTGGTCCGCCGCGCGCGAGGTCGCGATGTATGGCGAGCACCTGGTCGATCTGGGCCGACGCTCGGCGTACGAGCGGCTCGGTCATCTGATCATGGAGTTGCTGGTCCGGCTGCGCGCCGTCGGGCTCGCCGACGAAGTGTCCTACACGCTGCCGCTCAGCCAGGAGGTGATAGCGGACGTGCTTGGACTGAGCGTGCCGCATGTCAACCGCATGATCCGCCGCCTGCGCGAGGAAGGCCTGGTCACGATCGAAAGTCAGCGGGTCGTCGTGCTCGACCCTGGCTCGCTCGCCGCGCTCGCCGGGTTCGAGGAGAATTACCTCACGCCGCGCTCGATCTCGGGTTTCGCTCAGAGCGGTTTCCGATCGCGTTGAACGGGAATTCCGTCCCCCGTCATCGCGCGTTCGGCGACGCGATCGCCGTACCGCATCGCCGGGCTCGCGATGACCATTGGCATCGTTGCCGTGCGTCACCGGGTGCCCGCGCCTCATTCGCGGCGCGCTCCCATCCGCAGAATGACAAGGTCGGGTTGGGTCAGCCGCAACTCCGCGGAGGTGCCGCAATTCGTTTCGCCCTCGCCGGTCCGCCCGCCCGCCCAATGCGCGCGAAACCCGATGGCCGGTTCGAATTGCATGGCCTCGATCATCACGCTGCCGCCGGACGTCCGCATGGCACGTAGGTCCAGAACACATGTGGCACCCGCGGCGGTCCCGGCGCGCGCCACCACGATCCGCGCGTCCATCCCCGGCGCGCCGGGCGCCGCGGGACCGAATGCGATCACGTCGCCGATCACAGGCCCGAAATGATTGACCAGCCGCATGATGCTGACCGTCGATGCCGCGGCGACGATGGCCAGCACGGCCAGGTTCGCCAACGCAATGAAAAGTTCCTTCGGTTTGGCTGGTTTCGTCGGAGTCATCGCTGCCGGTTCCGTGGATTGCCGAGAACGTCTCCTTCGTGCGCGAGGCGAGCCGCCCGGTCAGGCGATCGCCGGATCCGCCGAGCCCAACGCGTCCGCACCGATCGGGCACAGCGATGGCGCGATCGTGAACCCCACCGCGGCGGCGGTCGGCGGGACGCCGAACCGGTTGGCGATGGGCACCATGATCGGCAGAAAGATGGCGCGATCGAAGACGTCGAGCCTCCCGCCCAACCAGGCGGCGAGATACGCCAGCCATCGATCTTTCTTGGGCGTTTCCCACCATGGGACAGGCGGCTCGATGTCGAAGTTTCCCGGCGTCCTCATCGCGAATTCTCCCTGTCGGGCGGCCGGGTTGTCCCCGGCTTCGCACGGTCTTCAGAGGAATATCGCGCGCGTTTCGGACGGGCGCCTTGAACTGGGTCATTAATCTGGAGCAATGACCGGCGGCCGCGCCCTGTGGAGGGAGCCGCGGGAAGGCTGGACATTCGGTTCCGGCGGGGTCAGGCCAGCGGGGCCATGACACGGGGGCGTGACAAAGTTGGGACAGGCCCGCCGGTTGGTTTATGCTCGGGCGTCGCCTGTTGCCGCCCGGAAGGGAATCCGCCCATGGAACTGAACGCCGATTTCTCGAAGCGCGCCGCCGTTCACGCGGCCACCCTTCCCTGGGTCGCCTCGCCGATGGCCGGAGTGGACCGCCGAATGCTGGACCGCATCGGCGACGAGATCGCCCGTGCCACCTCGATCGTCCGTTACGCGCCCGGATCGCACTTCTCGCCGCACACCCATGGCGGCGGCGAGGAGTTCCTGGTGCTCGAAGGCGTGTTCACCGACGAGCATGGCGACTTTCCGGCCGGTTCGTACATCCGCAACCCGCCGACCTCGCGGCACACGCCGGGGTCGGAGCCCGGTTGTGTCATCTTCGTCAAATTGTGGCAGTTCGATCCCAAGGATCGCGCCCAGGTGCGGATCGATACCGGCGGACTGGCGTTCGTTTCGCGAGCGGAGCATGCCGGAATCGCCGAACTCAACTTGTTTCAGGATGCCCACGAGACCGTCCGCCTCGAACGATGGGCGCCGGACACGACCATCGCCCGGACGCCGCGCGGTGGTGCCGAGTTGCTGGTGCTCCGAGGGATGTTCCGTGCCGGTAGAGCGATAGTGGGCGGTCCCTTGAACAGGCAACCATCGCGTCGGCGACGCGTTCGATCCCGGTAAGGGGTCGGCGACGCGTTCGATCCCGGTAAAGTCAGGACTCTGGCACAATGTCGATCCGCCCTCGTCGTGTCGCCGGTATCGCCGCCGTGGTCGTCATCGGCGCGGCCCTCGCGGCATACGCGGTGGCGTGGCAGCCGGCGATCGCACCCATCGAGCCGCCGGCCCGCGCGGCTTTCCCCGCCGCCGACATCGCCGGGGGTGCCGAACTGGCCGCCCTCGGTGACTGCGCCGTTTGCCACACGGTGCCCAATGGACCGCCGTACGCCGGCGGGCGCGGTGTGCCGACGCCGTTCGGCACGGTCCATGCGACCAACATCACGCCCGATCCTGACACCGGCATCGGGCGCTGGTCACTGCCGGCGTTTCGCCGTGCCATGCGGGACGGCGTCGATCGCGCGGGCCGCAATCTCTATCCGGTTCTGCCTTACCCGCACTTCATCCACGCCACCGAGGCGGATATCGCCGCGATCTACGCGTTTCTGATGACCCGCCGCCCAGTACAGCGGGAGGATCGGGCGAACGACCTGCGGTTTCCGTTCAATGCGCGGCCGTTGCTCGCGGGGTGGAATTTGCTGTTCCTTCGATCGGGCGAGTGGCGGCCCGACCCGGTCAGGAGCCCGGAGTGGAACCGCGGCGCCTACCTCGTCGAGGCCATCGGGCACTGTGGCGCCTGCCACACGCCGCATAATTTCCTCGGCGCCGAACAGAGCGGTGCCACACTCGCCGGGGGCGAAGCCGAAGGCTGGTACGCCCCGCCACTGGGCTCTGCCCCGCCGGCCTCGCGGCCCTGGAGCGCGGATCAGTTGGCGACATATTTGCGCACCGGGCTGGAGCAAGGCCACGGCGCGGCGGCAGGCCCGATGACGGCGGTGACGCGTCAGCTCGCGACGGTGCCGGAGGAGGATGTGCGTGCGCTGGCGGTTTATATCGCATCGCTCATGCCGTCCCCCGCGCCGTTCGATGCGGCCAACCCCGGCGCGGCCAGCCCCGGCTCGGCCAACCCCGGCGCGGCGGTTAGCTCCGGGGTCCATCCGGTCATAGACCCGGAGGCGATCTTCGATGGGGCGTGCGGCGCCTGCCATGGCGCCGACGCGCCGATGACTCTGGGCGGCGCGCCATCGCTGACGCTCAGCACCGCGGTGCGGGCTCCGACGGCGCGTAACGCGGTGGCGATGATTTTGTACGGACTGCCCTGGCGGGAGGGCCACACCGGACCATACATGCCCGCGTTCGCCGGCGCTCTGACCGACGGGCAAATCGCCGCGCTCGCCGACTACCTGCGCGCGCGCTACACCGCGTTGCCGCCGTGGCCCGACGTCGAGGCGGCGATCCAGCAAGCCAAACGCCAGGGAGGCGGCACATGATGAAGCTGACCGTGAACGGGCGCGAGCATGCGGTCGACGCGGAACCCGATACGCCGCTGCTGTATGTGCTGCGCGACGACCTCGGGCTGAACGGCGCGAAGTTCGGTTGCGGACTGGGCCAGTGCGGCGCCTGCACCGTGATCGTCGATGGCGAGGCGGTGTTCTCCTGCCTCACGCCGATCGCGACGCTGGCTGGCCGCGCGGTGACCACGATCGAGGGTCTCGGCTCCGCGCAGGCGCCCGGCCCGGTGCAACGAGCTTTCATCGAAGAACAGGCGGCACAATGTGGTTATTGCATTGCCGGAATGGTGATGCGGGCCCAGGCGCTGCTGACGCGCACGGCCAGACCGTCGGAGCAGCAAATCCGCGATGCGATGAACCCCAATCTTTGCCGGTGCGGCACCCAGATGCGCATCCTCGCCGCGGTCCGGCGCGCCGCCGGCATGGTGCCCGAGAAGGCGGCGGCGCGATGAGCGCGGCGCTGTCCCGGAGAAGCGTGCTCGCCGCCGGGAGCGGGCTGCTGGTGTCGATCGCATTGCCCGGAAGTCAGGTTTGGGCCGATGAGCCGCCGTTGCCGGGCAGTCTCAAGGAGACACCGCTGCTCGATGCCTGGATCCGCGTCGGTCCGGACGGCGCCATCACCGCGTTTACCGGCAAGACCGAACTGGGGCAGGGGCTGAAGACCGCCCTGATCCAGATCGTCGCCGAGCAACTGGACGTGGCGCCCGCGCGGATCGGTCTGGTGACCGCCGATACCGCGCGCACGCCGAACGAGGGCTTCACCGCGGGCAGCCACTCGATGCAGGACAGCGGCACCGCGCTGCTGAACGCGGCGGCGCAAACACGGCTGCTGCTGCTGGACGCGGCCGCCGCGGCGCTGGGTGTCGCGGCGGAGACCCTGACGGTCGTGGACGGCGTGGTTCACGCGCAAGGCGGAGCGACACGCGACTACGGCTCGCTCGCCGCCGCGCTGTCCCTGCATGTCAGAGCGCAGCCGACGGGCGGGCTGAAGGATCCCGCCAGCTATCGGGTGATGGGCGCTTCGATGCCGCGCATCGACATTCCCGGCAAAGTCACCGGTGGGGCGGCCTTCATCCAGGACATGCGGCTGCCGGGAATGTTGCATGCCCGGGCCGTGCGCCAGCCCAGTACCGGCGCCGTGCTGCTGCGCGCCGATACCGAGGCGGTGGGGCGATTGCCGGGTGTGGTGAAGGTGATGCGCGAGGGCAGTTATCTCGCGGTGGTCGCGGCGAAGGAGTGGCAGGCGATCAAGGCGATGCGCGCACTCGCCGCGTCGGCCGAGTGGCGGGAGAGCGCGACGCTGCCGGAACAGAGCCAGGCGCCGGCGCTGATCCGCTCGCTGCCGGCGCGGGATATTCCGGTGCTGACCTGGTCCAATCCCGCCGCGCCGGCGGTACAACGAATCAGTGCGCGGTACACCCGGCCATATCAGATGCATGGCGCGATCGGGCCGTCCTGCGCGCTGGGTGCGTATCTCAACATATTCGCGATCGAGAGTTTCGTCGATGAACTGGCGGCGGCGGCGGGGGCCGATCCGGTGGATTTCCGGTTACGGCATTTGACCGATGAGCGGGCTCGGGACGTGATCCGGCTGGCGGCGGATCGGTTCGGTTGGGATACGAAGGCGCCGCGCGAGCCGGATCGCGGGCGGGGGTTCGCGTTCGCCCGGTACAAGAACCTGGGAGCTTATTGCGCGGTGGCACTGAACCTGTCGGTGGAGCATGAGACGGGGCAGATCCGGCTCGGCCGGGTCGTGGCCGCGGTGGACAGCGGCCAGCCGATCAATCCGGACGGGATCCGCAACCAGATCGAGGGCGCGATGGTGCAGGCGGCGAGTTGGACTTTGTACGAGGAGGTGCGGTTCGACCGGCGGCATATCACCAGCACGGACTGGAGCGGGTATCCGGTTCTGCGCTTCCCGGCCGCTCCGGACAGCGTCGAGGTCCATGTGCTGCCGCGCCCTGGGCAGCCGTTTCTGGGCACCGGGGAGGCCGGGCAGGGGCCGATGGCGGCGGCGATCGCCAACGCGCTGCGGGACGCGACGGGGGCGCGGGTGCGGGATTTGCCATTGTCGGCGGAACGGGTGAAGGCGGCGATCGGGGTGTGATGGGGGGGGCGAATTCAGGCGCGGTCGGGACCCCGGTAGCGCCAATAAGTCGTGCCATGCCGACCAAACCCTTAACAACATGGCATATTCAAACCCAATCGAGGATGACTATCCGGCAGAGATCACGAATAATCTGTCAAAACCCATAAACGGGGGTTGATTTCTATGCCAAATATCCAATATCTTTCCTTGCGATATGAAGGGCACATCTCCGATGATCTGTCCGAACTGATACCGGACAGGACCGACGTCGATACGGTTATGGCAATTGAGTTGCTGAAGTCGCTCTGCTCGGGGAACGCACGCAGGGGACATTCTCCGGCGTACGCGGAGCCGGCCCGAACTGTGTGGACCGTCCAAGGCGATGGCGTTCCACCTCCCACGGTCAACGTTTTCGAATGGGGTGGTGATTTGGCGGGAGTGCCCGCATGCCGTATTTGGTATCTCGAAGCGAGGAGCGCGCTGCCCATGGGCCTGGGCGCCTTCGAAGCGGTAGGAGGACCTACTCACTATCCTGAGGAGAGTGACATACTCGCACGGATAAAGGCGGAAAAGGGCGTAGCTTGCTACCTGGAGGTTGACAAATGAGTGACGAACCCGCCGCCCACCCGGAAGTTGAGAGTGAGGCTGCGTCTGAACCGGTGTCTCGTGCATCCGAACGCAGTCTCACCGAGGCCGAGTTGGCGGAGATGTCTGGTTACGAAGATCTACGGGAAGCGCTGCGCGCTGCCCGAAATGACTCTGACGCTTCGCAAATGGAAATAGCTGCTATCCTTGACGTTGGTCAGAGTGAGGTTTCGCGTCTGGAGACCTCGATCGGCCCCGGGAGTCGACTTGGGCGCATCAAGAGATACCTCAATGCCTGTGGCGCCGAATTCGAATTGGCGGTCCGCACAAAAGCCGGTCAGGTGTTTTTGATTTGGACGCCTGAAGGGGACGATTTGCATGGAGCCGGGACAGGTTTGCCGCACGGAATGAAAGTGCTCGAGCAACCATACGCGGTGGTGAATGTTTCGCCGGAAACGGAACTCGTAAAGTTTGTGCTGACGATGGAGGATTCATTGCAAGATCTGGGCATCACTGGTGTACAGTCTCGTAAGTTTCGCGATAGCTTTTTCAGGAATCTACGACATTATCAGCCAGCCACGGTAGAGGTAGCTCGCGTCGATACTGCTGGAAGCGTTCCGCGAAAGGTTAGAATTCAAGAGTAAACGATGAAGATATCATGGTATATCGGAGGCCTCATCGGCATATTCTCCTGGATGGCATTGACTTATTTAATTGCCCTCTGGTTTGGTGGACCTCACGCGTTCTTTGAGATGGTCGGGACATTTCTCACACTGTTGCCGGTTGGAATTGACTTCCTCCGAAAATATTATGTCAGGCGGCTTCCTCCTGGCGCAAACCGTGCCGCGATATGGCTCGCGTTTGGGCACTTTGACATCATCCTGGCTATCATCTTCGCGCTTGGTTCTACCCTTGTAGGGCTCGGCTTCGCAGTCGAATACACGCATCCGAAACATCAATGAGCGCCACCAGATGTTTTGGACTATCTGGTGCCGCGCCGGCACCGGGCACTGCTCGATCGCCGCCCGGCCATTCCGATTGCGAACCTTATATGGGGATATGCACAAGGGTCGACTTCCGCCCAACCTCCATCGCGTGCGGCGAAGTGTCTACGCGCTTCACAATTCCCGTGCCTGGAGCCACCGCACCCACCAGACCCTTTCCACCAAACGCGACCCGGAGTAAACGCAACCGGACGTGGCGTACGAAGCCCCCGCGCACGACCAGGCTCCCTGACCGGACCGGGAACCCGCTTAACCTCGTCGCCCGCGAGCCGATCCGGTTGCGGCACGGACCTCGCCGCCCCACGTGGCCCAGTTCGCCGCCACCCAGCCGACACACTCAGGAGGA
>Ga0193726_1002506_pt1 | contig 12388 bp, 12 predicted proteins | sample H2c1metaG_FD_144928 | JGI IMG/M metagenome (GOLD analysis project Ga0193726, IMG submission 144928) | Soil microbial communities from a riparian zone of the East river system, Colorado, United States - H2c1 | ecosystem: Environmental > Terrestrial > Soil > Riparian zone | place: USA: East River... | reverse complement strand
CGTCAGCCTCATCGCCTCATCGATCGGAATCCGCACCACACCGGCGTTCTTGTCCACCCATCCGTACTGATTCAGCACGTCGTCTTCCGCCGTGCGCAGATCGAGCAGATCCTGGCGCGGGTTCGTCTGCAGCCGGGGCTCGGGCGGCAAACGGTTTTCCTGGCCGGCGGCGAGCGGGAACTCCGGCGCACCGTGGACCGCTTCCCGCGCGGCGAACGCCTGGAACATCAGCCAGATCGCGAAATGCACCGCGACGGCGACGACGAGGAGGCCCGCGCCGAAGGCGAAGACGCCGCGGATGTCGACGTCCGACGCCTCGTGCCGGACGTCCGGATGTTCGGGACGATCGGTCATGGCCGCTCACCCAGGCGCTCGAGGATGCGTCCGAGCGCTTCGTCGAATTGCGGATCGTGCAGCGGCAGAATCGCGCGGCCGCGGAGCTGCCACACGAAGCAGCCGAGCCAGAACGTGAACATCGACGCCGGCAGCACGACGTCGAGCCAGCTGACGTGGACGCCGGTCGTGTGAAACTCCGGCGCGATCAGCCAGAAGAGATCGATCAGCCGCACGACGAGCATGGCGGCGGCGACCTTGACGATGAGCGACGCTTCGCGCTTGACGGTGCGCGAGAGGAGCAGCGCGAACGGCACGGCGAAGTGAAACAGCATCAGCGTGATGCCAACGAAGCGCCAGCCGGTCTGCAGCCGGTGCAGATACCACGCGATCTCCTCGGGCAGGTTGCCCGACCAGATGATCAGGTACTGCGAGAACGAGAAGTACGCCCACAGCATCACGAAGGCGAGCATCAGGTTGCCGAGATCATGGAAGTGCGCGGGCGCGAGGATGTCGTCGAGCGGCGGCCGCCGGCTGAGCCAGACGAGGACCGCGAGGAGAAACGCGAGCGCCGACAGTCCCTGCCCGCCGAGGATCAGCGCGCCGTAGATCGTCGAGAACCAGTGCGGCTCGAGCGACATCAGCCAGTCGAACGACGCGAAGGTGATCGTCAGGCCGTAGGCGACGAGTCCGCCGGCGCTCAACCGAGCCATCTTCCGCGCGATCTTCGGATCGCCGCTCTCGTCCTGCTCGAGCGACCAGGCGTTCAGGAAATAACTGAGCGCGTTCCACACCGCGAAGTAGATCGCGGCGCGAATCAGGAAGAAGGGCACGTTCAGATAGATCTGCTTGTGCTGCAGCACGTCGTCGTGCGCGACGAGCGCGGCGTCGGTCCAGACGTACAGGTGGTGCATGCCGAACGCGATCGGCAGGAAGAGCACCGTGAGGACCGGCAGCGTCCGCGCGGCGGCGCCGATCGGCCGGCGGATCACCACACCCCACGCGCCGCCCGAGAGCTGGTGCAGCATGCCGAGCGCGAGGCTGCCGAGCGTGATGCCGAGCACGAACATGTACGACATCAGGTACGACTGGAAGAACTGCGCCGGCTCGACGATCAGTCCGACGAACGACACGGCGAGGCCGGCGCCGCCCGCGATCAGCAGCTGCCGCTGACGCGGCGCGAGCTCCGGGATCAGCGTGTCCGCGGTCTGGAGGAGCGGCGACGTCACGGCAGCTTGCTCCTCTCGGCCGCCGGCACGTCGGCCATCGAGGCGTGCTCGCTCAACTGCAGCGCGCGGATGTACGCGGCGATCGCCCAGCGATCCGCGACAGGAATCTGCGCCGCGTAGTCAGGCATCGCACCGAAACCGTTCGTCATCACGTCGAAGAAGTGGCCGACCGGCGCGCTGCGCAGGCGATCCTGGTGATACGACGGCGGACGCCGGTAGCCGCGGCGCACGACCATGCCGTCGCCCTGCCCGGTGCGGCCGTGGCACGGCGAACAGAAGATGTCGAAGCGCTCGCGTCCGCGCGCCATCACGTCGGCGGTCGCGGGAAACGGCAGCACCGCGCTGTCGGCGCCGTTCATCTTGCCCGTGTACATCAGCGCGTCGTCGTGCAGCTGCCCGCGCGCGACCGTCCCCGGCACCGGCGGCCGCGCGGACCGGTGATCCGCGAAGAACGTGGACTCGCGCAGCGGGATGTACTTCGGCTGATCGTGCATGTCTTGTCGACACCCCGACGCTGCGATCAAGATCACGAAAAGCCCCAGCGCGGGGCACGCTGAGATCGCTGAGCCTCTTGTTTCTGCGTGCTCTGCGGGTTCTGCGCTGGGGCTTTGCTTCTCAATCCGCAACGGTCGAGACCTCCCGCGGCTCGAGCGTTTCGAGGAATCGGCGCGTCGCCTCGAGATCGAACTTCCTGTCCTTCGCCTCGATGCAGAGGAAAAACCGGTTGCGGCTCGCCAGCGCGAAGCGCGGCACGTTGAACACCGGGTGATACGGCATCGGCAGGCCGTTCAGCGCGAGCATGCCGAGCACGGCCGAGAGCGCCGCCACGAGAATCGTGCACTCGAACGTCACGGGGATGAACGCGGGCCAGCTGTGGAGCGGCCGGCCGCCGATGTTCAACGGATAGGCGATCGCCGCCACCCAGTACTGCAGCGCGTAGCCGCCGAGGCCACCGATGATGCCGCCGATCAGCACGATGAGCGGCAGCTTCGAATGATGCTGGCCGAGCGCCTCGTGCAGCTCCTCGATCGGGAACGGCGAGTACGCATCCATCCGCCGGTATCCCTCGTCGTGCGCGCGCCGCGTCGCCGCGACGAGCGTCTGCGGATCATCGAACTCCGCCATCAGGCCGTAGAGCGTGGGGGAGGTCCTCAAATGACCCTCAGATCTTCATGCGCCTCGACCTTTGCTTCCGGCAGGATCGCGCGCATTTCGGCGATCGAGATCATCGGAAGGAATCGCAGGAAGAGGAACAGCAGCGCGAGGAACAAGCCAATCGTCCCCACGAACGTTGCCCAGTCCCACATGGTCGGGCTGTACATGCCCCAGGCGGACGGCAGGAAATCGCGGTGCAGGCTCGTGACCACGATGATGAAGCGCTCCAGCCACATGCCGATGTTCACGATGATCGCGATCACGAACAGCACCGGCACGTTCTTCCGGATCGCACGGAACCACAGCGCCTGCGGGATGACGATGTTGCAGGTGATCAGCGCCCAGTAGAACGGCGCGTACGGACCGGTCATCCGGTTCCAGATCATGAAGCCTTCGTATTTGTTGCCGCCGTACCACGCGATGAACGCTTCGATCGCGTAGCCGTACGCGACGATGAGGCCGGTGACGAGCATCACCTTGGCCATGTTCTCGAGGTGGCGCAGCGTGATGAAATCCTCGAGGCCGTAGATCGCGCGAATCGGGATCGCGAGCGTCAGCACCATCGCGAAGCCGGAGTAGATCGCGCCGGCGACGAAGTACGGCGGAAAAATCGTCGTGTGCCAGCCGGGAACGATCGCGATCGCGAAGTCGAAGCTCACCACCGTGTGCACGGACACGACGAGCGGCGTCGCCAGGCCGGCCAGCAGCAGGTACGCCGTCTCGTAGCGGTGCCAGTGGCGCGCGGATCCGCGCCAGCCCATCGCGAGAATCCCGTACACGACGCGGCCGACCGGCGACTGCGATCGATCGCGCAGCGTCGCGAGGTCGGGGATCAGGCCGACGAACCAGAAGAGCAGCGACACCGTCGCGTACGTCGAGACCGCGAAGACGTCCCAGATCAGCGGGCTGCGGAACTGCGGCCACACGCCCATCGAGTTGGGATACGGAAACAGCCAGTACGCGAGCCACGGACGCCCGAGATGGAGAACGGGGAACAAGCCGGCGCAGGCCACGGCGAACAGCGTCATCGCCTCGGCGAATCTATTAATCGATGTCCGCCACGTCTGCTTGAGCAGCAGCAGGATCGCCGAGATCAGCGTGCCGGCGTGGCCGATCCCGATCCACCACACGAAGTTCACGATCGCGAAGCCCCAGCCGACCGGGACGTTGACGCCCCAGATGCCGACGCCCTTCACGAAGAGGTACGTGATCGCGATCATCAGCACGTTGACGATGCCGAACGCGATCAGGAAGCCGAGCCACCAGCCGATGGGCGTCTTCCGCGTCAGGACGATCGAGCTGATCTTGTCGGTGACGGAGCTGAACGTGTGCCCCGGCGCGATCACCGGCGGCACGCCAGTGCCGGCGACGGCGGCGTTCGGATCCTCGATAGGGATGAGGGGGTCACCCATCATTCGCCCAGCTCTGGATTCACGTTCCGCACCGCCGCGAGATACGTCGTCCTCGGCCGCGTGTTCAGCTCGCCGAGCAGCGAGTAGTTGCGGACCTCGGCCTGCAGCTGCGCGACGCGGCTCTTCGGATCGTTCAGGTCGCCGAACACGATCGCGTCCGCGGGGCAGACCTGCTGGCACGCGGTCTTGATGTCGCCGTCCGCGATCGGCCGGTCCTGCTTCTCCGCGTCGATCTTCGCCGCGTTGATGCGCTGCACGCAGTACGTGCATTTCTCCATCACGCCGCGGCTGCGCACCGACACGTCAGGATTGCGTCCGAGCTTGAGGCTCGGCGTGTCCCAATCCTGATAGAGGAGAAAGTTGAAGCGGCGGACCTTGTACGGGCAGTTGTTCGAGCAGTACCGGGTGCCGACGCACCGGTTGTAGACCATGTCGTTCAGGCCTTCGGCGCTGTGGACCGTCGCGCCGACCGGACACACGACCTCGCACGGCGCGTTCTCGCACTGCATGCACGGCACGGGCTGGAAATACGTCTCGGGGCGATCGACTTCGCCGCGGTAGTACGTGTCCACGCGGATCCAGTGCATCTCGCGTCCGCGGAGCACCTGATCCTTGCCGACGACCGGAATGTTGTTCTCGGCCTGGCAGCCGACGACGCACGCGTTGCAGCCGATGCAGGAGTTGACGTCGATCGCCATGCCCCACTTGTGCCCGGTGTATTCGACGGCGGGATACAGCGTGATTATTTTGTTGGGCGCTTCTTCGGCGCCAGGAACTTCGTGCACCGACTTCGGATCGCGGACGTAGTCGTCGCGCGTCGCCACGCGCAGCTGCCCGCGTCCTTCCGTCAGATGGTGATACTGCGTGCACGCGAGTGAAAGCGTCTCGCCGGTCAGGACGATCTCGGCTCCGCCGCCGAACCACGGCGCGTCGGACGTGCGCAGCGCGTTCGCGTTGAAGCCGGCGCCGGTGCCGAGATGGCCCGCGCGGCTGCGCCCGTAGCCGGCGTGGACGGTGACGCAGTCGTCCGGATGCCCCGCGACCGGGAACATCGCGCCGCGGATCGCGCGTCCGCGATAGCGGAGCTCGACGACGTCGCTGATGATCTGGCCGTGCTCGCCGCCTTGAAATGCCGGCGTGTTGCGCCCCTTGAGCCGCGCGAGCGTCGCCGGGCTCACGAGGACGGCGTTGTCCCACGTCAGCCGCGTGATCGGCTTGGGCAGCTCCTGCAGCCAGCCGTTGTTCGCGAAGCGGCCGTCGAGGACGCACGGGTCGTTGCGGAAGGCGATCTCGTAGGACGCAGGGGCCGAGCTTGTTCGGCCCGCGTCGGCCGCAACACGAGGCCGAGCAAGCTCGGCCCCTACACCTCCACCGCCCGAGACGTTCTTCACCGCGAACGCGGTGCCGGGGATCACCCCGTCGTGCAGCCAGCGATTCCAGTCCGACTGGTAACCGGGCTGTCCGCTCCAGAACTCGCGCACGATGTCGTAGCCCGACCGCTCGGGGCGGTCGCTCATCGCCGCGAGCAGCTCGTGCGCGGACTTGCCGCCGTACAGCGGCGCGATCAGCGGCTGCGCAATCGACGCGGTGCCGTCGTAGCCGCGCGCGTCGGTCCACGCCTCCAGAAAATGCGCTTCCGGAATCTGCCAGTGGCACACCTTCGACGTCTCATCGTCGTACAGACTGAGATGGACGCGGAGCGGCACCTTGCCCATCGCGCCGGCGAAATCGAGGTCGGCGGGTGCGCTGTACACGGGATTGCCGCCGACGATGACGAGGACGTCCACTTTGCCGGCGGCCATGTCGGCCACGAGCGAACGGAGCGACTGATGCTGATCGATCGGCTGCGCTTCGATCGGCTCGGTGTAGAGGACGGTCTTGCCGTGGTTGCCGAGTGCGTGATTCATCGCGTGCGCGAGCGCGTGAACCGCCGCGGGCTGGCCGTCGCCGGCGATCACGAGGCTCGAGCCGCGATGCGCGCGCAGATCGTTGCTGACTGCGGCGATCCACTGCGCGCGAAGGGCAGGACGGGCGGGAAGGGCAGGATCGGCAGGAGGGGCGGAAAGGGAAAGCGCGGCGGCGATCTGCCGTGCGACCTCTTCGACCTCGCTCGCGCGCACGGCCAGCCGATGATCAGCCTTGGCGCCGGTGGACGTCGGCATCGACTCGATCGCGTACAGCCTGTTCATGCGATCGGCACGTTCGGGACGACGGCGGCCGGCGAAATCGCGCGCGTAGCGGACGCCGCCGGGGCCCGAGGCGAGGAAGTCGGCGTCGAGCGCGAGGATCACGTCCGCGCGGTCCATCCTGTACTGCGCGTCCACGTACTCGCCGAACGCGAGTTTCGCGCCGGCGCGCGCGCCCTCGCGGCTCGCGGGATCCCACTGATGCCAGGTGGCCGACGGATACCGCTTCAGCAGATCGCGGAGCTGCGCCGCGAGCGTCGGCGAGTTGACCGACTCCGTGAGAATCCGCAGGCCGGTGCCTTTCAACGGCTGCTGAGCGGTGAGCGCGGCGCGGATCTCGCCGAGAAACGCCGGCCAGGGCTGAATCTCGCCGTCGCGCGTGAGCGTCTGCGATCGATCCGGATCGTAGAGGCCGAGCACGGCCGCCTGCGCGAAGACGTCGGTCGCGCCGAGGCTCCCCGGGTGGAGCGGGTTGCCCTCGATCTTCGTCGGCCGCCCTTCGTGGCTTTCGACCAGCAACCCCGTCGCCACACCGCCGAGCGCCATCGTCGTCGCGTAGAAGAGCGGCTTGCCCGGGATCGCGTCCTCGGGCTGACGGACGTACGGGACGATCTTCTCCGCGGGCTGACGCGTGCAGGCGGTGACGCCGGCCAGGGCCAGCGACGCGCCCATCAACTTGATGAACGTCCGCCGCGCGACCGGGTCGGTGATGGCTTCGATTTCCGAGGGGAACTCATCGTAGAGGCGACGCTGGAACGCCGGATCCTCCAGCTGCTCGTCGAGGGTTCTCCACCAGGGCCGAGCAAGCTCGGCCCCTACGCGAGGCGCCTTTGGCATCATCGATGACATGTCGAACAGCTCGTGAGCTTCTGGATCTGATATTCGGCGACGAGCCGGCGTCCGAGCTCGAGTTGATCCGCGGGCGGCGTGTAGCTGACGCTGAACACCGCGTCGCGCGGGCGGACGTAGCGCTCCGGGTTGCGATGGCAATCGATGCACCATTCCATCTGCAGGGAGGCTTCCTGCCGCATCAGCGGCATGCGATCGACCGCGCCGTGGCACGTCGTGCAGCCGACGCCCTTGCGGACGTGGATGCTGTGGTTGAAGTACACGAAGTCGGGCAGGTCGTGGACGCGCGTCCACTGAATCGACTGATCCGTGCGGAAGCTGAGTCGCACCGGCTCGAGAAACGGGCTGGTCGAGAAGATCTGCGAGTGGCAGTTCATACAGGTCTTCGTCGGCGGAATGCCCGCGAAGGACGAGTTCTCGACTGACGTGTGGCAGTACCGGCAGTCGATCCCGTTGCCGGCGACGTGGCGCTCGTGGCTGAACTGGATCGGCTGTTCGCGCGCGACGTGCGCGTCGGTCACCCAGGGGGAACGGTTGACGGCGTCGAACACCACGAGGAGGCCGGCTATCACGAAGATCGCGCCGAAGATACTGAGGCGGGAGATCGTGTTCGTGGAGCGATGGAAGATCTGCGACATGTCGAATCGGAGCGCCGAGCGTTACGAGCTTACCTTTTTACGGCGCTTTTTCCCAGATGTAGGTCCGGCTCATCGCATACTTCTCGAACCATTCCAGCTCGGTGTTCACCTTGTAGAGCTGGTGGTGCAGGCCGAACCAGTTGTGCCCTTCGTTCGGAGCAATGTACAGCTTGGTCGGCACGTTGTTGCTCTTCAGCGCGCGGTACATTTCGATCGCCTGTTCCTTGGGCACGCGCGGGTCGGCCGCGCCGACGAGGAACAGCGTCGGCGTCTCGACGCCGGCGACGTACTTCAGCGGCGAGTTCTCCCAATAGACGTCGATCGGGGCGTTCTTCTGCCACGGCGTGCCGCCGAACCACGCGGTCCGGTCGGCGCGCGTGTCGGGCCGGCGGCCACCTCACGTCCAGTCGGCGACGCCGGCGCCGGACGAAGCGGCCTTGAACCGGTTCGTCATCGTGATGAGTTTGTTCGTGAGGTGGCCGCCGGCGCTCCAGCCCATCACCACCAGACGATCCGGATCCGCGATGCCCTGCTTGATCAGGACGTCCACGCCCGTCATCACGTCCGCGGGCTGATGCTTGAAGTAGCCGCCGATCAAGTCGCGCAGGAAGGCGTTGCCGTAGCCGGTGCTGCCGCGATAGTTCGGCTTGAAGACGGCGTAGCCCTTCGCCGTCAGCACCTGCGGATACTCGGCCCACGCGATGCCGAAGCTGAATTTGTCCGAGTCGCTCGGTCCGCCGTGCATCTGCACGACCAGCGGATACTTCTTGCCCGCCTCGTAGTCGAGCGGGTAGAGCAGCAGTCCTTCGATCCTCGCGCCGTCGGCGCTCTTCCATTCGATCTTCTCTTCGCGCGGCAGGCGGAAGTCGCGTTCGAACGATCCGTACACGTCGGTGATGCGCGTCGGCGCGCCGCCGGTCAGCGGGAGCGTCCAGACGTCGCCGGGCCGCGCCGGCTCGTCGATCTGCAGCACGATCTTTCCCGCGCCGGGGACCAGCGCGAACGCGCCGGGCGCGGGCGGGATGTTGTGCTGTCCTGTCGTCTGCTGTTTTGAACGGCCGTTCAAATCGATCTGGAACACCTCGCAGTGGACGCCCATGTTCGCCACCGCGAAGATCGACCTGCCGTCCGGCGCCCACGACGCACGCAGGACCGCGTGCGGAAAGTCCGGCGCGATCATTTTCGGCGTGCCGCCCGCGGCCGGTACGACGAACACCGTCGTCGTGTAATTCGGTTCGAGCTTCGCGTTGGCGGATGCGAGGAACAGCACCTGGGCGCCGTCGGGTGAGAGTTCGGCCTCGGACTCGTCCACGCTGTTCTTCGTGAGCGGACGCGCGCTGCTGCCGCTTGCGTCCATCACCCACACTTCGCCCTTGCTCTCATCGTCGGCCAGCGTGGTCGGCGCGCGCTGCATGACGATCTGGCGTCCGTCGCGCGACAGGCGATACGAGAGCACCGATAGATCGCCCTGGGTGATCTGCAGTTCGGCGCCGCCCGAGACGCTGACCTTCCAGAGGTGCCGCGCCTTGAGGCCTTCTTCGAAGGCCGTGATGTCGTCCTTGATGCGCTCGCGCTCCCGTTCGTCGGCGCTTGGCGCGTCGGTGGCGGCGAAATAGATCGTCGATCCGTCGGGTGACCACGACGGCGGCAGTCCCAACGAGATGCTCGTGGCGTGCTTCGTGAGCTGGCGCGCTTCGCCACCATCGGCAGCCATCAGATAGATTTGCCCGCCGCGCAGAAAGAGGATTGTCTTGCCGTCCGCCGACCACCGGGGCGTCGACTCGCCGTCGCCGAACGTGATCTGAACCGGCGCGCCGCCGCCGACGTCCTGCCGCCAGATGTGCGTGACGCGGCGATCGGCTTTCCAGTCGGCGATGCCGAGCTGATACAGGAGGTGCGTGCCGTCGGAAGAGAGTTGCGGATCGCCCAGGCGCTGATACCCGATCAGATCGACGATCGTCATCGCGCGGCGGGTCTGCGCGCGTCCCGTCGCGCACAGCACAGCCAGCAGCGCTGCCGCCGAGACGAACCAGCGCCGCCGCGATGGATTCATGGAGGGCCTTTTATATAGTATGTGAGACGCATGAATATTTTGTTACGAAACGTGTTGGCCGCATGCCTCGTGGTCCTGGCCGGCGCGGGGCCGGCCCGCGCGCAAGGGCGGGGGGGCGACGTCAACTTCCCGGCGCCCGTCGAAGGCAACTTCGTGACGAAGGCCTTCACCTTCACGAGCGGCGGGACGCTGCCGGAACTGCGGATCCACTACCGCACCATCGGTACGCCGCGGCGCGACGCGTCGGGCCGGGTGGTCAACGCCGTCATGATCCTCCACGGCACCGGCGGCACCGGCGGCGCGTTCCTGTCGCGGACGTTCGGCGGCCAACTGTTCGGGCCCGGACAGCTCCTCGACGCCGCGCGCTACTTCATCGTCCTGCCCGATGGCATCGGCCACGGCGGATCGAGCAAGCCGAGCGACGGCCTCCACGCGCGTTTTCCCGAGTACACGTACGACGACATGGTGCGCGCGCAGCATCTGATGCTCACCGAGGGTCTGAAGGTGAATCACCTGCGGCTGGTGATGGGCACGTCGATGGGCGCCATGCACTGCTGGGTCTGGGGCGAGATGTTTCCGGATTTCGTGGACGGCCTCATGCCGCTCGCGAGCCTGCCGGTCCAGATCGCCGGCCGCAACCGCGTGATGCGGACGATGATCATGGACAGCATCAAGAACGATCCCGCGTGGCACGATGGCGAGTACACCACGCCGCCGAAGACGGGGCTCATCGGCGCGGAGAACCTGCTGCTGATGATGACGAGCAGCCCGCTCCAGTGGCAGAAGCAGCATCCGTCGCGCGACGAGGCCGACCGCTGGTACGAGGACACGGTGGCCCGCGCCGTGAAGACGACCGACGCGAACGACATGCTGTATCAGTTCAACTCGTCGCGTGAGTACGATCCGTCGCCGAATCTCGAGAAGATCACGGCGGCGCTCCTCGCGATCAACTCGGCCGACGATCAGGTGAATCCGCCGGAGCTGGGGATCATGGAGAAGCTCATCACGCGCGTGACGCATGGCAGGTTCGTCCTCATCCCGACGAGCGACCAGACGCGCGGGCACGGCACGCATTCGATGCCCTCGGTGTGGGGAAGTTATCTCGAGAGTTTCCTGAAAGAACTGCCGCCGATTCAATGAGCGACCGCAAGTACCGTCAACGCGGCTATCAGGACGAACCGCCCAAGGGCAAGCGGGAGGCGCCCGCCCCCAAGGCGAAGGAGCCGCGCGCCCCCGGCCGTCCGCTGCAGGACGCGTCCGGTCCGAAGACGCCGAACCTGATGGCGTCGCACGAGGTGTGCCGCTGCGCCCGCTGCGGCAATCTGCTCGCGCTGCCGATCGCCGCCGACGGACGCTGCTCGCGGTGCGGCGTCGATCTCCACTCGTGCGTGCAGTGCGTGGCGTTCGACACGAGTGCCCGATGGGAATGCACCGAACACGCGCGGTTGACGGCGCGCGTCGCGCCGAAGGACGCGCGCAACACGTGCGCGCTCTTCGCGCCGCGCACGACGGTCGAGCGCCAGACCAGCGAACCGGGCCAGACGGCGCCGAGCGCCCGTCAGGCGTTTGATGACTTGTTCAAATAGTCATGGGTCTCCTCACTGCGGCTGATCAGGAAAAGCTCCGCGACGCGTTCGCCGACATGACGCGTCCCGTGCGTCTGCTGTTCTTCACCCAGACGCTCGACTGCGATACCTGTCTCACGACGCGCCAGATTCTCGACGAGCTGCCGCCGCTCTCGGACAAGATCGCGATCGACGAAGTGAACGTCGTCCTCGACGCCGACCGCGCGAAGCGCTTCGGCATCGACCGCGCGCCCGCTATCGTGCCGGTGTGGCAGGACGCGCAGGGCGCCGAACAGGATTCGCGGATCCGGTTTCTCGGCGCGCCGGCGGGCTACGAGTTCATCTCGCTCGTGCAGGCGGTGCGGCTCGTCGGCGGCGGCGAGTCGAGCCTCACCGAGGCGAGCCTCGCGCGTCTCGCGTCCGTCGATCAGCCGGTGACGATGCAGGTGTTCACGACGCCGACGTGACCGCACTGTCCGCGGGCGGTCAGCCTCGCGCACGAAATGGCTCTCGCCAATCCGCACGTCACGGCGTTCGCGGTCGAAGCGACGGAGTTTCCCGATCTCGTGCGCCGGTATCAGGTGACGGGCGTGCCGAAGACGGTGGTGAACGACAGCGTCGAGATTCTCGGCGCGCTGCCGCAGGACGCGTTCATCGAACAAGCGCTCGAGCAATTTACAATTAGGAAGTGACAATTTACAAAGGGAGCTTTGAAGCCTTCAGATTTCGACGCGCGTTGCGCACGATCGCGCCAAGGATCGCGGCGATTTCACCGGCTTCCTTCGCCAGGATGGCTGCACGGCGTTCCGGCCCAAGGTGACAGCGATTGGCCACGCGCAGTCTGAATGCCGATTCGCGCGCTTCCTTCAGAGCGATTGAACACTTCGAAATGAAGTCGGGCCTGCTTTCTCCCCCTCTTGCCTCCTCGAGATTTGCCCCGATCGAAGTTTCGCAGCGTACGAGCTGCG
>Ga0193726_1002505_pt1 | contig 12391 bp, 12 predicted proteins | sample H2c1metaG_FD_144928 | JGI IMG/M metagenome (GOLD analysis project Ga0193726, IMG submission 144928) | Soil microbial communities from a riparian zone of the East river system, Colorado, United States - H2c1 | ecosystem: Environmental > Terrestrial > Soil > Riparian zone | place: USA: East River... | reverse complement strand
ATTCATGCGGTCCAGCAACTCCAGCAATTCTTGCCGGCGTCGACTGGCCCAGGGTGCCAATGAGAGCTTCTCCAATTGCGCTCGCCCTTGCTCGCTGAACAATGCCGAACATCCCATCAACTGCATCGGCGAGCTGCTGCCCTGGAACTCAACTCAGTCAAGCTTCCTCCCAGGCAGCCTGACGCCGCCCTTCTGTCCAGACGGTTTTTTTCGGGCAAAACGGCGTCACGAGCGTCGTAGGGACGGAGTTAGGCGAAAGCGTAGTATTGTGGGCGCCGTAGGAATCATATATATGCTCTCTCCAGACTCTAGGGCATTGTACGTCGTGTCAGCGATGTTGTTTTTGCTGCCATGGTCGCTTGTCTTCGGCGCTTGGTTAACTTTCCGTCGAGCCAAGGGCGTCGCTCCACTGCCAACTTGGAGACGACTATCGGTCGACGCAGGGATGATCGTGGCATGCGTGTCTACCGCGCTCAACATGCTCTGGAACGCCTCTTGGCTCCAATGCGGCGGCAGTCCTCACGGAATGGGAGCGGGACCCGGGCTTTGGCAGCACCTCGGACCATTTCTCGTTTGGTCTTTTGCGGTGGCTACCGTATTGGGCTTCTTCGGAAAGGGAAAGGCCCGGGCCTTAATGGTGGGTTGGTCAGTCTCGATGTGGGGCGTATTTCAACTCATCTACATGCTCCAGTTCGATTAGGCCTGCGCCGACCTGCCGACGAAGCAGTTTTTAGCAAAAGAACGAACTGACCATCTCAGCCATTCTGTCCGAACGGTCTTCGGCCTACGCTTACGCTGATTTCGCAGTCGTCTTCGCAGAGTGATATTTGTTTTGTTGTGGAGGCTGCCGATGCGCAGAGGACCGTGGAGGCCCTGCGGAAGGAGTTTGCGCAGGATTTGGCCCACGAGAAGGTGGAACGCATCAACGGACTGCCCGCAGCAACTCAAACAACCCATGTCCATGAGGACGAAAAGAAAAAGATTTGCGAATTACGACACCCGTAGTGGGATCGAATTCGATCAGATAATCTCTCCAGAAATCGGAGAAGGTTATCGAATTACAGCGATTTGGAACGCCCTTGAAATGGAAATAGATACCCGCTTTTCGCAGCGGGTCTTCGGTTTTCCACGGATGTCATTCCTATGTGAATTGCCTTAAACGTGGAATGCTTGGTGAGACAAGATCCAACAACAACACAGTTTGAACTGTCGAGAAGAAAACTGATACTGGAAGCTTTCCTTAGACATGTAGACGGTACGTTCTGTAACCTATGTCCTCGATCTGGACCCCATGCGCGGCCTGAGCATAGGGAATACCGAGATATGGTAGACGCGAGTGGACTCGAACCACCGACCTCCTCCGTGTCAGGGAGGCGCTCTAACCAACTGAGCTACGCGTCTACACCGCAACTAGTTTATCACGGGATCGGCCGTTGGCGAGGGGACAAGATGAGCAGGATCCACGTAACGATTGACGGGGCGCTCAAGGCGAAATGTGCACGCGTTGCGCTGGGATGTGTGACGGCGGAGCTCACGTCGGGAGAAACGCCTGCGGCATTGACAGAAGAATTAAGCGCGCGCGGGGCCGACATTTTGAAATTGCCGGAGCCGAAAGCGGTACTGGAATCGCCGCCTATCCTCACTACGCGAAGCGCTTACAAAGCGCTAGGAAAAGATCCGGCGCGGTATCGCGGTTCGGCAGAAGCGCTGTTGCGCCGGGTCATTGCCGGAAAAGGATTGCCGAAGATTCATACGGTGGTGGATGTGATCAATCTGGTCTCCATTGAGAGCCGGCTGCCGATAGGTTTGTATGATCTGCGGCAGGTAACCGGTGACATTGTATTTCGGGCAGGGCGTGCCGGAGAAACCTATAAAGGAATCGGGAAATACGATTTGAATTTGGAAGGACTGCCACTATTTTCAGATGACCTAGGGCCGCATGGCAGCGCGACCAGCGATTCGGAACGCACCATGGTTACCCTCGAGACGAAAAACGTGATGGCGGTGATCGTGTCGTTTGGCGGAGCAGACGGACTGGAGAAGTGGACAGAACGATTGTCCGCTTTGTTCAGACAATACGCGGCGGCAACCGAAGTGCAATCTGAACTGGTGAAGTAGGGCCAACCGGCGGACGACGGAATTGATTTTGTATTCTCCGAATTGAAGTGGGCTAGAATCCGGGTCACAGGAGCAAGCCTGTAATGCCGAACGCTCCGCCGACTGCTATTGGCCCGTCCACGACTCTAGAAAATTCGCGACCATGGATAAGATTTCTCGCGGGCAACCCTGGACTATTTCTGGCGTTTTTGTGGGGACTGGCCGAAGGCACACTGTTTTTCGTAGTTCCCGATGTGCTTTTATCCCTGGTCGCGATACTCCGACCACGGCGCTGCTGGAGACATATCGTCGCTGCCACCGGCGGAGCACTGATCGCCGGTGCCGTTCTCTACGGCTGGGCCGCCCGCGACCTGCGCCACGCACGGGACACAATCGCCGGCGTACCGTTCATCACGAATCAAATGCTGGCAAAAGCGGACCAGAGCTACCGGGCACGCGGAATTGGTGCAGTGTTCCTGGGTCCATTCTCAGGAACTCCCTACAAATTATATGCCGTTGCCGCGCCAGCCTATGTCCGGGAATTGCCGTTTCTCACCGCTACTGTGCCGGCGCGCGCGGAACGCTTCACACTTGTCTGTCTGCTGTTTGGATTTGCTGCGAGTTGGATTCGACAAAAATGGCAATGGTCCGCCAAGCGGCTGGCGGTCCTGCACGGCTTTATATGGATATTGTTTTACGCATTTTATTGGAATTTGCTTGGGCGAAACTAAATTTGCAGTGAAAGGCTAAGCGCGGACACCCGATGCCGAGCGTTTATGGCTTGAAGCCGAAATTCCAGAGCTTGTTGCGACCGGTGGTGCGCGGACTGGCGCGCGCGGGAGTAACCGCAAATCAAGTAACGGTTGCGGCGTTACTGCTTTCACTGGCGACGGGTGGGGCGATCGCGTGGGCGCGCGGGGGAAGAACGCTGCTGCTGCTACCGCTGGTCCTGTTTTTGCGCATGGCGCTGAATGCTATCGACGGAATGCTGGCGCGCGAGCACAACATGAAGAGCGCGCTAGGTGCGATTTTAAATGAGTTGGGCGACGCGATCGCCGACGCGGGACTGTACCTGCCGCTGGCAGTTGTCCCGGAATTCAATGCGTGGATGATGGTGGGAATTGTTTTGCTGGCGACTCTGAGCGAGATGACTGGAATTGTGGGGGTCCAGATCGGAGCTTCGCGGCGATATGACGGGCCGATGGGAAAAAGCGATAGGGCTTTTGTGATCGGATTGCTGGGTTTACTTGTAGGTTTGCATGTTCCCATCCGGGCGTTCGTTCCGTATGCCCAAATACTAATTCTCATTCTACTGGTCCTGACCGTTTTTAATCGGGCACGCAAGGCGCTCGCCGAACTCAAAACCGGTTCAGACGCGCGATGACGGCTCGGCTACATCCGGTGGCGGGCGTAATTGCGGCGCTGGCTCGCGCCATAAGTGGCGTGCAAGTTCGCTGGGTTGGTGACAAGCCCAGCGGTTCGCAGTGCATCTATTTTGCGAATCACACGAGTCACTTGGATTTTGTGGTGTTGTGGTCGGCGCTGCCGAGTGAGCTGCGTGCGCGAACGCGGCCGGTTGCGGCGAAAGATTACTGGAGCACCGGGATAAAGTCATTCCTGGCCGAGAGAGTTTTTCGCGCTGTGCTGGTGGATCGCAAAAGAATTGCACCTCCAGATGCAGGTGAAACAAGGCCACACGCCGGCGCCTTTGCCGTAATTGACCAAATGGCGGAAGCGCTCGGCGAGACCGACTCATTGATTATTTTTCCGGAAGGCACACGGGGATCCGGCGAAACCGTGGCGCCATTTCGTAGCGGTCTATTTCACTTGGCGAAGAAGCGGCCCCAGGTGGAGTTGATTCCGGTGTATCTGGAAAACTTGAATCGAATTTTGCCGAAAGGTGAAATATTGCCGGTGCCACTGCTGAGTTTGCTGACCTTCGGACCGCCCATGCGCGTCGGAGAAACCGAAGACAAGAACCTATTTTTGGAGCGCGCCCACGCGGCAGTCTGTGACTTGCGGAGACGGAAGGAAGTTTGATGAAACTTTTGCCGACAGTTGGAACGGACGGAGCACCCGATTTCGCTTCCGGGATGGGCGATCGAACACTGTTTTGGCTTTTTGGCGGAGTGCTGACGCTGCTGGTTGTGGCGACCTTGATCGGCTGGCTGCTGCGGCGCGGCGCGAAAACCGATGCGGCGCGCCGCGTGACCGACAATCTGAATGCCCGGACGCGCGCGTGGTGGAAGATGAGCGCGATTTTTGCCGTGACCTTGCTGGTGGGACGCGCTGGCACCTTGGCACTGTTTGGATTGCTCTCGCTGCTGGCGCTGCGCGAATACGTGACGCTGGTACCGACGCGGCGCGGCGATCATCGCACCCTGTTTTGGAGCTTTTTCATTATTACTCCGCTGCAGTACTACCTGGTGGCAATCGGATGGTATGGATTTTTTTCGATATTGATTCCGGTATTTGCATTTGTGTTTGTCCCGACGCGCATTGCACTGGCCGGTGATACGGAACATTTTCTGGAGCGCGCGGCGAAAATTCAGTTTGGACTTATGATTTGCGCGTATTGCCTGAGTCATGCGCCGGCCCTTTTGATTTTGCAAATTCCGGGATTTGCAGGTCACAATGCCCGCTTATTGTTGTTTTTGGTTTTAATCGATCAGATGAGCGACGTTTTGCAGTATGTGTGGGGAAAGCTGCTGGGACGGCACAAGATAGCTCCCGCGGTTAGTCCCAATAAAACATGGGAGGGATTTGTGGGCGGAGTGCTGACGGCGACACTCCTCGGCGCCGGGCTCTGGTGGGCCACACCGTTTACTCCCTGGCAGGCGGCAGGAATGTCATTTGTGATTTGTTTGTTGGGATTTGCCGGTGGGCTGGTCATGAGCGGAATCAAACGGGATGCCGGCGTCAAAGATTTTGGGGCCGTGATTGAGGGGCACGGCGGAATACTGGATCGCATTGATTCGTTGTGTTTTGCTGCGCCGATCTTTTTTCATCTGGTACGGTATTTCTTTGTGGCCTAGAAAAATCTACGGGACAGATTTGCGGTCAATCAACCGGCGCGGAGCTGCGCGCCGAGTTGTTTCTCGAGGGCGGAAATAATTCTGGCGGAAAATTCGCCGGTCTGCGCATCGGTGAACGTGGCTTCCCGGCTCTGAAACAGCACGCGCACAAGCAAAGAGTATTTTCCGGCGGGAACATTTTTCCCGCGAAACAAATCCACCGCTTCGATGGAAATAATTTCAGAAATATTCAGAGATTGGATCGTTTTTTGTACGTCAGAAAAATGCGTGCCGTCCGCAAGCAGCAGGGAGAAATCGCGTTCCACGGCGGGGAAACGCGGCAAGGGCACGTAGCGCCGCTTATTTTTTAGACCGTAGTACGCGCAATAAACCGGACCGAGCGAAATTTCAGCGAGAAACACCGCTTGTCGCAATTTCAGTTTGTCCGCAACTTTTTTGCTGAGTTGTCCGGCAGCGCCGAGCTGCTCAGTGCCCAGAGCAATCCGTCCGCGCTGCGCCGCATGCAGCCACGCGGGGCCGCCTTCGGCCCACTGGAACCCGCCGGCCAGCGCACCAACGGAGTCGAGGTCCCCTTTGAGATCGGCAAACGAAAAGTCGCGGCCCGCTTCCACAAGGTTTTTTCCCTGCGCCGCGCCCGTTACGCCGATTGTGAGCACCCGGGTCTCGAGTGATTCGCTTCCCTTCATGCTGTAGCGCGTGCCAATTTCAAAAAGTCGCGCGTTGCGCTGGCTGTGATTGAGATTCCATTCCAGCGCCGCAGCCATAGTGACGGTTCCGGTGGAGCGCAAAACGCCAGCTTCTTCAGAAAGGGGGTTTGCCAATCGCGCCGGAGAAACCTCCGGGTTGCGGAACAGCGCATCGCGCTCTTCGGCGACGTGCACAATGGTCAGAATTTCGTGATAGCCCAATCCAATCAGTCGTTCGCGCAAACGCGTTTCTGCTTCGTAGTGCGGCAACCGGGCGGCGCCTTGCCGCGCAACAGGGAAACGTGGGGGGAATTTATCAAGGCCGTAAACGCGCGCGACTTCTTCGATGAGATCAATTTCGCGTTCAACTTCGGCACGCCAGGAAGGTTGCGTGCATTCCCAGGCGGCGAGCAAGCTGCCTTCCGCGCCACGGTTCTGGTCCACCCGAACGGGAGCAAATCCGAGAGCGCTCAGAGCCGATTCAACTTCCTTGTCGGGCACATCCGCGCCCATAATGCGCAGGATTTCCGCGCGGGTGAGGCGAATCTTTCTGGGGACGCGCTTGCCGGGATAGCTATCGGCAACCCCGGAGGCCAGTTCGCCTCCGGCGAGTTGCAGGATTAGCTCCGCGGCCCGGCGCGAAGCAACTTCAGCCATTTCAGGATCCGCGCCCCGGCCGAAACGGGTGGACGCTTCTGTGTGCAGTTTCAGGCTGCGTGCGGCGCGGCGAATGGCAACCGGCTCAAACCAGGCGCATTCGAGCAAAACCGTCTTGGTGGAAAATGAAATTTCGGTGTCCGCTCCGCCCATGATCCCGCCGATGCCAACGGCGCGCACGCCGTCGCCATCCGAGACGACGGCGAGATTTCCGTCCAGTGCGCGTTCGATCCCGTCCAAGGTCCTGATTTTCTCGGACGGCTTGGCTTTGCGAACGATAATTTTGTGATCGCGAACTTTATCGTAGTCGAAGGCATGCAGCGGGTGACCCAGTTCGAGCATGACGTAGTTTGTTACGTCGACGACATTGTTGATGCTGGCTACGCCGCTCGCTGCGAGGCGGTCCTTCAACCACTGCGGAGACGGTTGAATTTTCACATTACGAATCACGCGCGCAGTGAAGCGGCCGCACAATTCCGGCGATTGAATCTCCACCTGAATCGAGTCGCTGGTTTTTGCCGGGCCTTCGGCGGGTTTGGGAGAAATATGTTTCAGCGGAAGTTTGTAAATGGCGCCGACTTCGCGGGCAATGCCGTAGTGACTCAGGCAATCGGGACGGTTCGAAGTGACCTCCGCGTCGATCACGGCGCCGTGTGGGCCATTTTCGACGCCTCCGATATTGGTGCCGGACAGCGCCAGACGCGACGCCAGTTCTTCCGAGGTCGCGGTGACGTCGACAAATTCTTTCAGCCAGTGGTAGACGACTTTCATGCGCGATTCCTGCTGGTGCCGGCTTTGGGGGTATCCGGCAGCTCGAAGCGCCCGATATAAATATGCGTCAGGTATTCCATGGAAATACGGCCGTGTTCCTGATGCGCTTCAAATAATCTGCCAAGCTCTGCGATTGCGGATGAAAAAGTTGGATCGCCTTCCTGCGGGGCGTAGGAGCTGCTGCTGAAGCGTCCCGCGAGTCCCGGACGCTTCAGGAACTGCGCATTCGGCAGGCTGCGTTCCAGGAAACGATCATTGCCGAAAAAATCCTGAATCTTCCGCGGTCCGGGATAGGACTCCCGCACGAGCTCGTAATCCTTGCCGTAGCGCTGAAGCAGAGAGTCGTAGTCGCGAGCGAAGGGCGTATCGACGCGGCGCTCGTTCCATACGATTACGACCCATCCTTTGGGTTTCAGGATACGCGCAAATTCAGCCCGCGCAGCGTGCGGTTCAAACCAGTGGAAGGCCTGGCCTGCCGCAGCGAAATCGGCGCAGCCGGCAGGGAGCGTGGTGGCTTCTGCCGAGCCATCAATGCTGGTGAAATTGGGAAAGGAGCGCAGACAATCTTCGCCAGCCATGCGCATTTCTGCGTTGGGTTCCACGCCGAAAACCTTGTTGCCGTTTTCCAGAAAAAGTTTGCTGAGCAGGCCGGTGCCGGAGCCAATGTCGGCGATGATACTGTTTTTTCTCATGCTGCATTCGGTGCGAAGTTGGTCGATCAGCGCGGACGGATAGCCGGGCCGGTAGCGGACGTAGTCGGCTACGCGGGTGGAGAAGCGTTGTTTGGCGTCAGTAAAAGTCATGGCAGTTCTAAAACGGCTGCAATTCCCCGGGGGGCCAAAGCCCTTAGGGGTTCGCTGTCTTGGGGCCGGAGTTAAAGCTCCGACCCCTAAAAGCTAAAAAACGACCAGCCAAAAACGGGCTGCTTGAGGCTAAAAACGAAAATCCCGAGCGAATGCCAAACCAGGGAAACTGCCGTCACCAGAGCCCCTGCAGGCCCGGCCAGTTGCCGACAAAACACCGTTCCGCTAGGGAAACTGGCGCAGGAAGCGGACGTCGTTTTGGAACAGGACCTGGATGTCGTCGATTTCGTATTTCATCATGGCCAGGCGGTCGATACCGATACCGAAGGCGAAGCCGCTGACTTTCCTCGGATCGTAGTTAACGAACCCGTAGACGGCGGGGTCGACCATACCGGCACCGAACAGTTCGATCCAGCCGGCGCCTTTGCATTTCGAACAGGTGGAACCGTTCGAGTTTGCGCCGCTGCCGCCACAAAAAATGCAGGACATATCAAATTCGACGGACGGTTCGGTGAACGGAAAATAGCTGGGCCGGAAACGAGTTTTCACGCCGGGGCCGAAAAATTGTTTGATGAAATACTCGATGGTGCCTGTGAAATCACAGAAGGTGATGTCGGTGTCGACCGCCAGCCCTTCAATTTGGTGAAACATGAAAGAGTGTGTGGCGTCGGGATTGTCGCGGCGATAGACCTTGCCGGGAACAATTACCCGCACCGGCGGCTGGCGCTTTTCCATGGTCCGGATCTGTACTGGCGAAGTGTGCGTGCGCAGCAGCAGCGGCGACGCGCCCGTCGGCAGATCGATGTAAAACGTGTCCATATCATCGCGGACAGGGTGATGTTCGGGAATATTTAGCGCTTCGAAATTGTAGTATGGCGATTCGATTTCCGGGCCTTCGACGACGGAAAAGCCGATGGAGGCGAAGATGTCCTCGATTTCCTGGAAAACCTGGCGGATTAAATGATGAGAGCCGACCGGGTGGGTGACGCCGGGGAGCGAAAGGTCTGCGCGTAAGCCGGCGGCGTTCGATTCTTCGGCTGCCGACGACCGTTCTGTTTCGAGCCGGGAAATGATTTCCTGGACATGGGCTTTAAGAGTGTTCAGTTCCTGGCCGACGACCCGTTTTAGTTCGGGCTTGGCGGGCTTCAGCCAGTTGTCGGCGACTTCGGTCAGGATGCCGGATTTGCGGCCAAGCCAGGCGTCGCGGAATTCTTTGTAGGAAGGGTCGGTTTTTGCGAAGGCGGAATCCTGGTCGAATCTTGTGCGCACGTCGGCGAACAGGGCGGTTACCTGGTCGGGTTGTGTGACCCCGAGTTGGTCGAGAGTTTTTTCCGTTGGGTTAACCAGATTCGACATGTTTGCGTTTTCAGATCGCCGGGCACGGTCCAGTTGTGCCTTACCAGGAAAATAACATGAGCGGGCATAGCGGAAAAATTCCGGGAAACCCTGGCGCTGCTATGTCGAGCCAGGGTCCCCGGGAGGTGCCAAGCCGCAGGAAAGCAACGAGAGCCTATTCTTTTCTGCGTACCGCTTTTTTGGGTGGAGGTGCAGCGGCTTTGGCTGTGGCCGCCAGGGACGAGAAGGCTGCTGGATCCTTGACGGCAATGTCGGCCAGGACCTTGCGGTCCAGCGTGACGCCGGCGACTTTCAGGCCGTGAATCAGTTGGCCGTAGGTCAGACCGTTCAAGCGGGCGGCGGCGCCGACACGCTGAATCCACAAACGGCGGTACTGGCGCTTCTTAACGCGGCGGTCGCGGAACGCGTAGCGATCGGCGCGATTGGCGGCTTCCTGAGCGGACTGGTAGAGCTTGCTCTTTGTGAGGAAGAAGCCTTTTGTGCGCTTCAGATATTTTTTACGACGCGCACGTCGTTTGGTACCTCGTTTTACGCGGGCCATGGGGTTTTCTCCTTAAAGTTTCTGCGCCGGACGGCGAAAGGCAACTGCGCGGGTCAGAAGACCCACCTCTACCACTCCGGCTACAGATTTTCGGGAGACAACACGAGATGCGCACGCGCATGGAAAGGCACGTGGCGCAGCGGGTTTGTCTCCGGTATGAACTGCTTGCCGCGTTTTGCCGGCCGTTAGGCTGGCATTCTTGCGGCTGATCGGCCGGCAGGCACCCGTGAAGCGCTGCCTGGCTCGATACTCGCTCGGGTGTTGCTGAGCGCTTTGCAAAGCTTGCGCTCTGCAGTTCTTCGAAATGGCGCGGCAAAATGCCGCGCCCCTACAAAGAATTCCTTTAGGCGTACGGAAGCAGGAGCTTCACGTTCTTCGCGTCCGCTTTGTTGACCAGCGTGAGCTTCTTCAGCTTGCGCATGCGGCCGGGGGCTTTGGTGCCGAGCAGGTGGCGCTTGCCAGAGTGCATGCGCAGAATTTTTCCCGTGCCGGTGACCTTGAAGCGCTTTTTGGCGCCGCGGTGCGTTTTCAACTTCAACTTTGGTTTCGAACGATTCCTGGGCATTGCGGTAAATCCTCTCTTCGATTCTTGTGCAGTTTCTCAAGCGAGCGGAGCAAGCTCCGGCCCTGCTGAATGTCGATCAAGCCAATCACGTGCGAGTTCGCTGATCAGGCGGGTTTCGCTACGGGTGCGCCCTTTTTGGGTGCCAGCAGCGCCACCAGGACGTTGCCTTCCATGCGGGGCATGGTTTCAATCTGACCGTGCTCGCCAATTTCGCCGAGCAGGCGGGTCATCTTGGCGCGACCAACTTCCTGGTGCGCCATTTCGCGGCCACGGTGAAAAATCATGGCGCGAACCTTATGGCCTTCTCCGAGGAAGCGGATGATCTGGTTTTTGCGAACCTGATAATCGTGCTCGGCGGTAGCTGGCCGAAACTTTACTTCCTTGAGCTGCGAACCACGGCTGCTTTTACGCTGTTCGTGGGCCTTTTTATTGGCCTGATAGAGATATTTGCCGTAGTCGGTGATTTTGCAGACTGGAGGATCGGCCGTCGGCGAAATTTCCACCAAGTCCAGGCCTTTTTCCTTGGCCAGCTTCAGCGCTTCAAACGGCTGCATCACGCCCAGCTGACCGCCCTCTTCATCAATCACCCGGATTTCGCGAGCGCGGATTCGATCATTAATGCGAATGCGATCGCTCTGCCGGAAGGTACGTTCTGCGATATTTCCCCCTAAAAGTGAAAAACGCCTACTGCCCGCTAGCACGGGGAAGTGGCCTGGTTCCACCCCAACACCCGCCCACACGAAAGCCAAAGCCCCGGGGACGGACTTGAAAGTATAGCACGCGACTGCGGCCGGGCGGCAAGGCAAAACGAAGCCCGAACGTCGGTCTTCAGGAAGCGAGCGGCAAAGGACCCTGCGGACCGGTGATGATGGCCTGAAGTTGCGGGCTTCGGGCGCTTCGAAGCGATGTGTCGAGAGCAAGAGTGGCGAGCAGCGGTTGCCATTGCGGGTGATCCGGGCACGCCAGGAGGAAAGAGTCGAGAGTGCAGACGTTTGCGCCGCTGGATGAGGGGTGCGGGGAATTGGCGCTCCACTCAATGAAAAAGGGGAGAAGGCCCCGGCGGTTGTCCTGCAAATTGACCGTTTTCCAGCCAAGGACTTGGCCGTCAGGGCGGGTACGGGAACCTTCGGTGGGGCCTGTGCAGGCGATTCCCGCTTCATGGAGGCGCTTGGCAAAGGCGTCGATGTTCCCGGAACGCGCGGCCCAGCCGATGAGTCGCGGCTCGCTAAGACCGTTCAGTTCGGCGAACCAAGTTTGCGATTTTTGCTCCGGATCGGGAGCCAGAATTTCCAGATAGCGTCGCTCGCCGAGAGCCAGAAGAGCATTATGCGTGCCGCGGCCCGGATGCACTCCGCCGAATGTAGCGCGAGCGCCGGTTTGTTTTTCGACCAAAGAGATGCCTTCGGCTAGATTGCGACAGCCGATGATGAGGTGATCGAGCACAGCGGGAACCCGGTTTGCGGCACCGGCCACTTCGGGAGTGGTGTCCACCTCCCTTGCCGCGAAAAGAAAATTTCTGCGCAAATGTGTTTTCATCGGATGCCGGCTTCAGCAATGCCGCGTCGGGTGACGAGGTAAACGGCGTAGGTGCCGAGCCAGTGGCCGCCTTCGTAGTATTGGCCGGTTACGGCGGCCAGGCCCGATTGTTTGTGGTGACTGGCCGCGTCCCTGATGGCAGGGAGGCGTTTATCGGTCGGCGGCAAGGCGGAGGCGATGCCTTCCAGCATCCAGGCACGGCTCAGATTCAGGCCGTCAAGATGGGCTAGTTTGGGGTCGCTCGGATCGGGGGAGACGACGGGTTGCAGCCATGCAGCCGTTTTTGCCGAGGGAATCTGTGGCAGGAAGACCGTAAGCCAGCCGGCGAACTCTTGGGTTGGGAG
>Ga0193726_1002504_pt1 | contig 12392 bp, 11 predicted proteins | sample H2c1metaG_FD_144928 | JGI IMG/M metagenome (GOLD analysis project Ga0193726, IMG submission 144928) | Soil microbial communities from a riparian zone of the East river system, Colorado, United States - H2c1 | ecosystem: Environmental > Terrestrial > Soil > Riparian zone | place: USA: East River... | reverse complement strand
CATCGGTCGCGGCCTATCGCGTCCTGCGCGAGCAGGGCCTCCAGCCGAATTTTGTTGCCGGACATAGCCTGGGTGAATACTCCGCGCACGTAGCCGCCGGAACCTTCAGCTTTGCCGACGCGGTTCGCGCGGTGCGCGATCGCGGGAAGTACATGCAGGAAGCGGTCCCGGTCGGCGTGGGCGCGATGGCTGCGATTCTCGGCATGGATTTGGATAAGGTCGCTGCCCTATGTAGCGACGCCGCTCAAGGCGAAGTCTGCGAACCAGCCAACATCAACTCGCCCGGACAGATCGTAATTTCAGGTCATGCATCCGCGGTCGAGCGCGCGCTCAAGCTGGCCGGGGAAGGTGGCGCCAAAAAAGCCGTACTCCTCCCCGTAAGCGCACCTTTCCATTGTTCTCTGATGAAGCCGGCGCAAGACCGGCTGGCAGGCGATTTGCAGGCGCTGCAATTTCACGATCCCAGCTGTCCCGTGGTATGCAACGTAGATGCCAAGCCGGTCGTCGGTGCAGCAGACAGCCGTGATGCGCTCATCCGGCAGGTTACGGGATCAGTCAAATGGGAGCAATCCGTGCTCCTGCTCATCGCCAAAGGCGTGCAGGCCTTCGTGGAAGTCGGCCCGGGGAAGGTTCTATGGGGATTGATGCGTCAAATTGATCGTTCGAAGACTTGCCTCAATGTAGCCGACCAGGCGTCGCTGCAGAAAACCCTGGAACAGCTGGCGACGGCACGCGCCTAGAACAAAATCACCTGGGCGCCCACGCCCTGGTCTGCGCGAGTTCCCACTCGCCGTAATTTCGGGGGCGGGAGCCCGGGGCGGGCGAGGACATCCGCCCCTTCGCCTTGCGTCACTATTCCAGCAGCCACGCCCACCAGTTGCCGCACTGAATTTCATTCGGCGAAAAAGACAGCGTCAGGTTGGATTTCTCCACCCACACATTCGGATGCTCCGCCCGCCCGTTCACCGTAGCTTGAACAATCACGCCGCTGCCGGGGCTCAACGAACAATCCACCGAATAGGTCTTGATCATGCCCCACGGGCCGCCAGGCCCCCAATCCGTGTGGAATTCATTGAACCCGTACGCCGGGTATTTCCCGGGGTGCTGCTTCCAATCGGGATCGCGAAACCAGATTCCGTAAGCGGCCTCGTAATCCTGCTTCTGCAATGCGGCAAAGAACCTCTCCACCACGCGCCGCTCGGAATAGTTGCGATAGTGATACGCCGCCCAAGCCAGCACAAGCGCCAGAACGATCGCGGTGATGATCCGGTTGCGGCGGCGTCGGTCACGAGCGAAGTCATACTGCTTGGCGTCCAGCAATGTCATGGCTTCCATAAGCATAACGGAAACCGCAGACGAACCGAAAGTTCCAGAAAAGTGAGCCATGCGGATGAACCACCAGGCGGTCGAAGGCACCGAAGCGGAGAGCCCTTGGAGGTTTGAGATTCACGTAACTTTGTGTGCCCTCGGCGGTTCGTGCTCCCCGCCGCGATCCGCTACAGAGTCCGCTTGAACAGCGGCGTAGCGATCGCCAAGGCAACAATCGCAAACAGCGACAAATACATCATGTCCGGCCAGATGGCGATGAAACCCGTTTCTTTCAACAGCAGCGACTTGAATCCGTGCACCGCAAAAGTGAATGGATCCACTCTGGCGATGGCTTGCAGCCAATACGGAAATGCTTGGATCGGATAGACCGCGCCGCTGGGAAAAAACAACAGCGTGTTGAGAATGCCGAAGATCGCCCGTGGCACCAGCGGATCTTCCACCCGCACCACCAGCAGGAACATCATGGCATTCAACGCCACCGAAGTCAGGATGATCATGACGAGCAGTCCCGCCGCGGTCGAGAAACTAAGCAACGTACCCACGCCCGCCAGCATGGATCCAATCACGGTGATCACCAAGCCAACCATCACCGCCTTCACCGCACTCGAGGCGTTTAATCCGAGCACCAGCTCGGTTTTCGTGATCGGCGTGACCAGGTAGCCTTCATGCACACCGCGGGCTTTGTCGTCGATGTAAAGCATGCCGCCGCCGATCATCACGGACATAAAAATCGCCAGGGTGATCGATCCCGGCAGCAGAAATTTCATGTATTCGATATAAGGATACAGCTCGACAATCTGCAACACGCTCTGTTGCAGGACGCGCGGCTCCACGATCGGATTGTTCAGCGCGTTGGTGATTTGCGTCAGCTCATCTTCAAGCGTGGCGCTGATGAAGTTGTCGCTGTTGTCCACCAGCAAGGCGATGCGCGGCTGGTCTTTTTCATACACCCGTCTCGAATATTGCGGCGGAATGATCACCGCACCCTGGATGTTGCCGTTGCGCACATCCTCGGTGGCTTTCCTTTCATCCTGGTAGTAAACCGCTTGGAACGTCCGCAGGTTGGCGTGGACGGATTCGAAGGCTTCTCTAATTCTGAGCGACTGCGTGCCGCCGTCTTCATCCACCAGGCCAAGCTTCATGTCACGGATTTTCCCGCCAAAGGCGTTGCCCAGCACGATCAGCTGCACCAGCGGAAAAATCAGCGACACCATCAACAGTGCCGGCGAGCGAAAGAACTTGCGCATCTCGCGTTCGATAATGGCCATCATCCGGTTCATGGTTGCATTCCTGGTCGGGGCGGCATCACGAATCCATGCGCTTTGACCAGCTCATCGCGCAATTGCCGCCCGGTGTAGTGGACGAACACGTCGTCCAGCGTGGTGTTCTGCACGGAGAGCGATTTCACGGTGACTCCCGCGTGGACCGCCGCTTCCACCAGTTCGGTGGTGGTTCGTGATCCGTCGCCGGTGAGCACTCGATACATCCCCGCGCCCTGATGCTGCACCGAGGTTACGGCGGTCAACTTGTGCAAACGATCTTCCCAGTCTGCCGGAGGATTTTCAAACTGCGCTTCAATCACGTTCGATCCCGGCACGCTGGACTTCAATGCCGGCGGGGTGTCGAGGGCAACGAGTTTACCGTGATCAACAATCGCGATGCGGTCGCAGAGGCGATCGGCCTCGTCCATGTAGTGGGTCGTAATCAGGATTGTGAGCTGGCGATGGCTCTTGATGTTGGTTAGCATCTCCCAAACCGCCACACGCGAAACCGGATCGAGTCCGGTGGTCGGCTCGTCAAGAAAGAATATTCGCGGACTATGTACCAGGCCCCTCGCGATTTCCAATCGTCTCCGCATGCCACCGGAAAGCGTCTTCGTCTGGGCATCGCGCCACTTGATCAGATCCACGAGTTCCAGCAGTTCATCGATCGTCGCTTTGCGCTTTTTCGCCGGAACGTCATATAGCTTGGCGTAAATGCTCATGTTCTCCTGAACCGTTAGGTCGAGATCGCTGGTGAGAGCCTGCGGAATCACGCCGATGGCGCGCCGCGCCGCATCCGGATCTTTGCTGACGTCGTGGCCTGCAATTCGCGCGTATCCACCGGTGATGGGAATGAGCGTCGTCATCATTCGGATGAGGGTCGATTTCCCCGCGCCGTTCGGCCCCAGCAAGCCGAATATTTCTTCCTCCTTTACGCTGAAAGACACATCGTTCACCGCCGTGAACTCACCGTACTTTTTCACGATGTGATTCACTTCGATGGCATTCGCGGCTGTGGCGTCGGCAGCAGGGTTGCCATGCTGCGGGACATTTCCGGTTTGGAGATCGGCCGTCAATGCTGCACCGCCGGCGTGTTCTCGCTCGTGGTTCTGGCTTTCAGTTGATCGGGCGACAGCAGCACTTCGGCCGTCATTCCCGGAACGTAGGCGCCCTTGGGATTATCCAGACGAACCTTGAGCACGATGGTTTTGATGTCACGCTTGCTGCGGCTGACGTCGCGTTGCGTGGCGAAGTCTGCTTCCGCCGATTTGAAGAAAACTTTACCGGAAGTGACCGTGCCGCCGGGAAACCTCACCCGCAACGTGTCCCCCAAGCCCACGTGATCGGCTTGGGTTTCGGGAATTGCCGCGCGCACCCAGGTGTCGCCCAGATCCACGATGGTCACGATCGGCGATCCCGCATTGAGCACTTCCCCCCCGCGAGCCGCGCGCACGGAAACCGTTCCCGTCACCGGGGCATAGATTTTCGTGTATCCCAGGCGAACGCCGGCTTCCTTGCGCTGCTCTTGAGCGCTGGCCAGGTCGGCGCGCACGGATTCCACTGTGCTCTTCGCTGCCGGCGCTTGATTGGTGTTGGCAATCGCCATATTCAAATCAGCCTCGGCCGCGCCAACCTGCTCCTTGAAAGACTGCACCGTTGCCTGCTGCGCCGTAAGGCTGCTCTGGGCCTGCACGCTATCCTGTTCGGATGCCACACCCTGCTTTGCCAATTCAATCGTACGACGGCTATCGCTTTCCGTTCGTACCAGGGTTGCCTCCGCCTGTGCCAACTGGGCTCGGCTGGCCGCCAACTTCGCACGCGCATTCGCGACACTGCCGGTCGTCGAGCCTTGCGTGCCTTTCTCCGTATAGCGCATTTCAGCTACCTTGTGTTGCAGGCTGGAGATGTTGGCAGCGGCAGCGCGCTCTTCGGCTTCGAGTTCCAGCGGATCAAGCTCGGCGATCAAGTCGCCCTGCTTGACCTGGGTGCCTTCGTCGACCAGAAGCTTGATGATCCGTCCCTGCACCTGCGGGCTTACGATCACCTGGTTGGAATCGACCGTCCCGATCAGCACCAAATCTCTGTTGCTGGGCGTCGAGATCAGGTAATACGCGACCGAAATCGCTCCGATGACGCCGAGCAGGACAAACACTCGATTGCGTGGGTTCACTTGCAAGCTCCTTGTAGCTTCGAACTTGTTGCTCTCGGATTTAGGGGTTTCTGAAACAGCGCAGCGGAAATGAAATCCAGCACCGCCGCCCGGCGCTCGGAGATGCGCTCCGGCGTCATGGGATCGATCCCCGTCATCAGTTTCATGACCGGCGCGCTATTAAAGTAGGAAACGATGACCGATCCCATCGACTGTATAAAGTGCTGAACGTGCACGGCTCGAAATTCACCGGAGGCAATGCCCTGCTTGAGGGTGTTCTCAATTCGGCTGAAGAGAGGATGAAAATATTCTTTCGAGACTCGCTGGATCTGGCCGACTTTGCCGCGACTCACCCGCATCATCTCGCCCTGAACGATGCGCGGGTAAAGGGGATGGCTGGCGATGTAGTCGAAGTGAACCCCGACGTAGGTGAGAATCTCCTGCCCCGACGTCAGATCTCGAGCGAAGACCGGCAGGACGTTTTCCAGCAATCCGCGGAACACTTGATCCAGCACCGCACCGTACAGCGCCTCCTTATCCTCGAAGTAGTAGTACAGCAGGGCCTTGTTCACGCCAGCAGCCTTGGCGATTGCGTCGGTTCGGGCTCCCGCAATTCCCTCTTGAGCGAATTCCCGTACCGCCGCTCTCAGAATGGCGGCCCGGCTCTCGACCGGCCGCCTGCGAGAACCCAGGCGCGATTTGGCGGTTACGCTTGGCATTATTTTAATTAACTGGTTAGTTAGATTATAAAGACAAAAAGCAGGCATGGCAAGGGCTGAATCCTAAACAAAATGGTTCGCTAGATTCCCAAGGGAGGCCGGTGGTTCATGATACGGCCCGTTGCGCTGGCAAAGCGGCGCTTGAGCGCCGCGGAATCATGATCAATCAAAACGCAGCCCCGCAGGGCGCTTCCGCGGAACAGCATCCCCCCGCAATCGACGGCACCAGCAAAACTTCATCCCCGTCCTGAAACGCATACGCCGTACCACCCAGGAACCGGATGTCTTCCTCATTCACATACACATTCAGGAAACGGCGAATCTGACCGGCTTCGTCTCGCAGATGCGGTCTCAAGTCTGGGAACTTCTGGTCGAGCACGGAGAACAATTCGTCCAAATTGGCGGCGCCACAATCGAGCTTGGCGGTACCGGCAGTGTGACGACGCAAAGCCGTCGGAATCTGTACAGTGATGGTCATGCGTGCACCGCCTCGGCGACCTCAGCTTGCGGAACATCCAACGCACGTTCCAGATACTTGTTAAACTCAGCGAGCTTCGGCGAGATGGCATCTTCCTCTTCATACTTCCCCGCCAGGACGTCGGTGGTCTTCAAACCGTTGCCGGTGATGCAGAGCACCGTCGCTTCGTCCGGCGAGATGCGGCCCTGCTCATACAACTTGCGAGCACAGCCCACGGTGACGCCGCCGGCGGTTTCGGTGAAGACACCTTCGCTCTCCGCCAGCCACTGAATGCCTTCCACGACTTGGTCATCGGAAACATCCTCCGACCAGCCGCCGGTTTTGTTGATCACTTTGATCGCATAGTGGCCATCCGCGGGATTGCCGATGGCCAGCGATCGCACGATCGTTGCCGGTTTCTGCGGCTCGATCTCCGTGTTCCCCGCCTTGACCGCGGTCGAAATGGGCGAGCATCCAGTCGCCTGCGCGCCGAAGAATTTCACCGGTTTCCCGTCGACCAATCCCAGCAGGACTAATTCATCGAACGCTTTCTTGATCTTGCCAATCAGCGATCCGCCTGCCATTGGACACACCACATTGTCCGGCAGCTTCCATCCCAGTTGTTCGGCGATTTCGTAGCCCACCGTCTTCGATCCTTCCGCGTAATAAGGACGCAGGTTCACGTTCACGAATCCCCACTGGCGTTCGTCCGCAATCTGCGAGCACAGGCGATTCACTTGGTCGTAGCTGCCGGCAATCCGCACCAGCTTCGCTCCGAAGACCTGGGTGCCGATAATCTTGGCCGGCTCGAGATCCGAAGGAATAAATATCCAGGACTTGAATCCATTGCGTGCCGCTTGCGCTGCCACCGAATTCGCCAGGTTGCCAGTCGATGAGCAGGCGACGGTATCGAATCCAAAACTGCGCGCATTCGCCAGAGCCACTGCCACGACGCGGTCTTTAAAACTTAGGGAGGGCATGCAGACCGCGTCGTTCTTGAGGAACAGATTCTTGCTTCTCGCTCCTAGCCGCAGGGCCAGGCGAGGTGCCTCAAGCAGTGGCGTGAACCCGGCAGGTACGGTGGGTTCATATCCTTGGGGTAGGGGGAGCAGTTCGGAGTAGCGCCACATGCTGGACGGCCCCCGGGCGATGCTCTCGCGGGTGAACTTGCCGCGAATCGCTTGGTAGTCGTAGGAAACTTCCAGGGGCGAGAAGCAATCCTCGCAGATCGACTTGGGCTGGTTGCCCCAACTCTTGTGGCATTCCCGACAGCGCAGTTCGTACTTTGCAGTGACGCCGCTTGCAACGCTCATTCCGCTACTCTCTTTCGAATGTGAAGCTTTTTATGGAAAAGCCTTCACTGCGAGTAGCCGCGGGGACGAGCCGTCGTCAAAGGTGCCCTAAAACACGAAATCCTCTTTCCCGGGGAATGAGGAAAAGAGGAACGAGATGCAGAAGCTGCCGCACCCCGAATCTCATGTTCCCCCTTTACCAGGGCGAGAGTTGACACCGGGCGACCAGAAATTTCTTTCCGATCCGGTTGTCGTGGCTTCTTAGGGCTCGTCCCTCAGCCACTCTTCATGAAATCCAAGGTCTGCTCCGAAGAGCAAACTTTACAAATAGTACAAGGAACCGCCAGTGCACGTCAAGAGGGGGTTCACCGCGGGTCCTATTCCTGGTCCCAAGGGCCCGGTCCCAAGGGCGGGCAGGCTGTGTTTGCTGACCCTGCCCCACACGTGGGCGAAACTACAGCTTGGTTGCTGTGAGTGGGTGCGCTTTACTTCCCCGCAACCGCGGGCATTTTGGGTACCACAAAATCATCCAGATAACTCCGGATGACGTCGCGGTGCGTATCCCGATACGGCTCGTAGTCCTTTGCGATATCGGCGTCCGCTCGATTGAGAAGAACAAAGGCGTCGAGGAATCCAGCGTCCTGAATCCTGATCAACGATTGGAGCGACGGATCCAGCTCCTTTAGCTTCTTGGCATAGTTCTTCTGCTCCTTCATGACTGTAATCATAAGGCCAAGGGAATCCGCTTCTTCTTTCATGGTACGGCGATATTGGGGCTCATTCGGAAATTCCTTCTTGAACTTGTCGCCACGCCAGGAAGCGCGGCCCATGCTGTAGGTCATCCAGGCCAAACCGTTCGGATCATTTTTGCCGAAAGAACTGTCCAACGTGATGTTGATGTGGTTGGCATCCTTTGCAGTCACGCTCGCGCCATCCTTCAGGCGAACATTGTTCAGCCCAAGCTGGTTGCGCTTCAACCAGTTCGTCATCCCTACCCACGCGCTGGAATTGTAAGGGGCTGCGACAATCGCATCGATGAACCTGGCCCGAGCACCCTGGTCATTCCCCATGGCCGCCAGCGCATCGCCCCAATAGCGATAAGCGGTCTCGCGGTTGGGATCAATCTTGATGGCGCGCGAAAACCACTCACCGGCACTCCCGTACACGTGCTGTTTGAAGTAAACGTCGCCGATGAAAAGCGCGGCGGCGTAGTTATTGGGATCGAGCAGCAAAGCGCGCACGTAGCCTTCGCGGGCCTTGTCGAGGTCACCGCGAGAAAAGTCGGCCTCCGCTGCTTTCATGGCATCGTCGACTTCTTTGCGAAGGGAAAACGCTGTCCACGACCCGTCTTCGGGCAAGCCCAAGACCACCTGCAGTATCTGACTTGTGTCTCCCAAAGCCTTGGCTTGCAAGGCAATCGAGAGCGCGCGCATGCGAGCTTTCCTGCGTTCCTCCGAGTCAAGAGTGCTGGAATATTCAAATACGCACCACGCCCAAGCCTCTTTCAGGCCGGCGTCGGAAGGATGAGCGGCCGCTAGGTTCTCAAAGAGTGGCATGGCATCAACAAACTTGCCTTGCTGGTATAGTTCGGTGGCGTGCGCGAACTCCGGATCGTCCTTCGCAGGGCTCCCCGCGGCTTGCGCCTTAGAATTGGCACAGAGGAGAGACAGCAAGAGAGTTAACGTTGAGACCGGGCGGCCCCAGCGATCGGCCAGCCGCATGGACAACCTCCCTAAACTCGACTCATTGGATCCGCAGCCCGGCCCGGGTGCCGGAGGAGTGCTGGCGACATCTTAGCCGGAATTGCTGAAGAATCAAGGGCGTAGTGCACCATCGTTCGCACGGTCTGCCGGAGAGCCCGGGCACCACCACGAACTCTACCGGCTGTATTGATTTTTCTTTTTCTCGGCGTGTCTCGCAATTCCCAACTGAATCAGCTGCGCAATCAGATCAGAATATTCCAGCCCCGACGCCGCCCACATCTTGGGATACATGCTGATGGAAGTGAATCCGGGCATGGTGTTGATTTCATTCAAATAAATCTTGCGTGTCTTTGGATCCATCAGGAAATCCACGCGAGCCAGGCCCGCACAGTCCACCGCCTTAAAAGCAGCGACCGCCAGCTGCTGAATCTTTTTCGTCTCGGATTTGGTGATCTTGGCGGGAAGAAAGAGCTGAGAGCCTTGGTCAAGGTACTTGGCGGTGTAGTCGTAGAACTCTTTGCCGGGTACGATCTCGCCCGGCAGCGAAGCCCTGGGATTGTCATTGCCGAGTACCGAACATTCGATCTCGCGGGCTTTTTGCTTTTTGCCGCCCACGCCCTGTTCGATCACAATTTTGCGATCGAACTTGGCCGCCTCTTCCATGGCCGGGCCAAGTTCCTTGCGATCGCGAGCTTTCGAAATTCCCACCGACGATCCCAGGTTCGCCGGCTTCACAAACATCGGATATTTCACCTTGCTCTCAATCCGCTTGTGCAATTTTTTGGGGTTGCTTTCCCACTCGCTGCGCAGAACCGTGACGTGTTTCACAATCGGCAGTCCGGCTGCGCGGAACAGGGATTTCATGACGTCCTTGTCCATGCCGGCGGCCGAGCCCAGCACGCCGGCACCGACGTAAGGAATATCCGCCAGTTCCAACAGACCCTGGATGGTTCCGTCTTCGCCGAATGTCCCATGAAGCACGGGAAAAATTACGTCGACTTTGATGGCGCGATCACTGGCCCGGCGAGTGAGCGCGTCGGTCTGAAACGGAGACAATGCATTGCCCTGACGCTGCGGCTCGGGCGGCACGATGACCGCTTCACCATGCGCCAGCACCGCCGCGCTCGAAGTTGCCTCGGGGTCGCCTGCACGCAGGTGCGACTCACCCGCGGCTCCTCCCTGCAGCAACAGTTCCGCGTCCCCGGCCGTAACCCAGCGGCCTTCCTTGGTGATGCCGATGGGTACAACCTCATATTTATTTTTATCGATGGCGTTGAAAACCGACGCGGCGGAGAGTAGGGAAACTTCATGCTCGCCGCTTCGTCCGCCAAACAGGATGCCCACGCGTAGCCTTTTCATCCCGTTTAGTGTGGACGGGGGACGGCAGCGGCGTCAATTGGCGGGGATGACGGAATGGGTTCGGAGGATGGCCGGCGCGAAAAGGCTTTCAGTTTCCCGCGCTGGGCGCGAGCGCTGGAAGTCGTGCGCTTCCCGGTCCACGGCAGGACGAATACTGGCCATTCCACCGGCCGATGAGGTTTAATACTCCCGGAGGAACCCCCATGCAGCCACGCTTTCTCCCCCCCGCCCTCGCCGTGATTTCCCTGATCGCATGGGCGCCGGCTCAGTCACCGGCACCGCGCGCGGTCGATCTCACCGCCGCGGACCGTACCAAGCTCAAGGCCACATACTTCGCCTCCGCGAAGCCTGGGCCGGGCGTGATGTTATTTCACCAGTGCAACCGCGACCGCAAAATGTGGGACGAGCTTGCGCCGCGCCTCGCGGCGTCGGGCCTGAATGTCCTGACTCTGGACTTTCGCGGCTATGGCGACAGTGGCGGCACGGCAGCGTACAAGCTTCCTCCAGAGCAAGGACAGCACACCGTCGTCGATGTCTGGCCGCGCGATGTGGACATCGCTTACGAGTATCTGCGCTCGCAGCCCGGCGTGAACAAAGCTGTGATGGGCGCGGGCGGAGCCAGTTGCGGCGTGAATCAGTCGATCCTGTTCGCCGAACGCCATCCCGAGGTGCAATCGCTGGTGCTGCTCTCCGGAGACACCGACCGGGTCGGACGCCGGTTCTTGCGCAACTCACCGCAGTTGCCGATCTTCGCCTGCGCCGCCGATGACGACGGAAACACGCTGCAGGTGCTTCAGTGGATCGTCGAAGGCTCGCGAAATCGGGGAAACCGGTTCCAGCACTATCAAGCCGGCGGGCATGGCATCGAGATGTTCGCTCCGCATCCTGAGTTGACCGGTCTGATCGTGAACTGGTTCGACACCACTCTGCGGAAGACCCCGGGGCGCGCGCCGGTCAATCCTGACCATGCGCCTCACCGAAACGATGCCCTCGAAACCCTGGACGAACCGGGCGGCGCGGCCAAGCTGGCCGATGTGCTGGCACGGGCACGCCGGAGCGATCCCAATGCAACCCCATTTTCGGAAACGCTCGCGAACCTGATTGGCTATGAGCATCTGCAGGAGGGCGATACGAAGGGCGCAATCGAAATTTTCAAGCTCAACGCCAAAGCGTTTCCCAACTCGCCCAACGTCTATGACAGTCTTTCGGATGCGTACCTGGCTGACGCTCAATCTGCGCTGGCGATCCAGAACGCAGAGAAAGTTCTCCAGCTTTTGGAATCCGATTCGGGCGATACAGCCGAGCGCCGCAAACTCCTTCGCGAAAGCGCCGAACAGAAATTGAAGCAGCTCAGGCCCGTGGCGCATTAGGCAAAAACCGTACGGGGCGGGTTCAGCGCTCGCCAGATCACGCCGTTGACGGGACTTCGATCTCCTCTGAGGACAGGTGCGAGTGGCTGACAATATCCAGTGCGCAACTCACGGTGAACGTCCACAGGTGTTGGTCTGCTCGCACCTCCTCGGAGAGACGGCGCGGCTGGGATTCAATTGTGACCCGCCGGAGGACGCCAACCCGTTCCCCGACGCCGGGTGCGATGATTGCGAACTTATACGCTCGGCCCACGGCGGCTGGGACGAAGAGTCCGAGAAGCTCCTCAAGACCTCGCGGCTCTGCCCTGGCTGTTACCAGCGGGCCCGCATTCGCAACACCCGTTTCTTACGGGTGAAGGAAATCATGATGGGACGGCTGCGGGAGTACGAATGAAGGCAGGGTCCGGGGATGCTAGAGGATTTTTTTCCCAAACGCTGAGAGCGCCAGCTCAACCGCCAGGTCGGCGGTGCGGTTGTGTTCGTCGATCACGGGATTCACTTCGACAATTTCGAAGCTCAGCATGCGGCCGTGGTCGGCGATGATTTCCATGGCGAGGTGGGCTTCCCGATAGGTCGCACCGCCGCGGACAGGGGTGCCGACGCCGGGAGCATCTTCGGGATCGATCCAATCCATGTCGAGCGAAACGTGATAGCCCGCCGTACCGCGTCCGGCTATGCGCAGCGCTTCTTCCATCACCGTGCGCATTCCTCGCTCGTCGATGTCCCGCATGGTCAGAACCTGGATTCCGGCG
>Ga0193726_1002503_pt1 | contig 12395 bp, 10 predicted proteins | sample H2c1metaG_FD_144928 | JGI IMG/M metagenome (GOLD analysis project Ga0193726, IMG submission 144928) | Soil microbial communities from a riparian zone of the East river system, Colorado, United States - H2c1 | ecosystem: Environmental > Terrestrial > Soil > Riparian zone | place: USA: East River... | reverse complement strand
CTCGAAACTGCGCCCGGCGTGCAGGCAGCTGGGGCGGGCGTTAATCTTCCGCTCAACCCGACTGGTTACGCGATCGGACGCGCGTTTATTCCGGAAGGCCGGCCGCTCACGGTGGACGAAGCGAGAGATGCGATGTTCTTCACCATCACCGGCGATTATTTTCGCGCCCTGCAAATTCCGTTGGTCGCGGGACGTCTCTTCGAACCTCGCGACGATGCTGATGGACCAAAGGTGGTAGTCATCAACGAAACCACTGCGAAACGTCATTTCGGTTCGCCCACCGCAGCAATCGGTAAGCGCCTCAGCGTCTGGGCTGCTTTCCGAGGTCAGAGGCGCGATGAGAAATTCATGCGCGAAATCGTCGGTGTCGTTGGCGACACCAAAACGGGTTCCCTAACCGGTGACGGCGACATGCAAATCTATGTTCCGCATGCCCAGGACGCTCATTGGAATTTCATGGGGCTGGTCGTTCGGACGGCCGGCGATCCAGCCGCCTTCGCAACCACTTTGCGACGCGAAGTGCAGGCGCTCGACAAGGACCAGCCAATCTACAACGTCCGGACGATGGACGATGTCGTCGCGAACTCGTTAGGCACGCGCCGCGTCTCGATGCAACTCTTCGCCTTCTTCGCCATCGCGGCCCTGCTCCTCGCCGCCATCGGGATTTACGGCGTCATGGCTTACTCGGTCACGCAACGCACCCAGGAAATCGGCATTCGCATGGCTCTCGGCGCCCAAAGATCGGACGTGCTCGCGCTCGTGATCCGCCAAGGCATGACTCTGAGCGTGACCGGCGTCATTGTCGGCGTGGCGGGGGCGTTCGCTCTTACGCGCTTGATGGCCAACCTTCTCTTCGGAGTAGCGGCGACCGATCCGCTGACCTTTGTCGTAATTCCGTTGTTGCTCCTCTTCGTGGCGCTGGTTGCTTGTTATCTGCCAGCCCGGCGCGCCGCGCGGCTCAATCCTATCGTCGCGCTGGCGCAGAGCTAACAACCACTATGTCTATGATCACACTCAAACATCTCGAACGCTTTTATCCGCTCGCGAAAGGCAAGTTCTTTTACGTCCTGCGCGACATCAATCTTGAAGTGGAGGAGGGGGACTTCGTCTCCATCATGGGCCCGTCCGGCGCCGGCAAATCGTCACTCCTCCACGTCATTGGCATGCACGATCATGCCTGGACCGGTGAATATTTTTTCGACGACGATCCAATCCACACTCTTAAGCCCAAGGAACGCTCGACGCTCAGGAACGAAAAGATCGGGTTCGTTTTTCAAAACTACCATCTTCTCGACGATCTGACCGTCTACGAAAACCTCGACATTCCGCTCTCCTATCGGCACGTGAACAAGGCCGGGCGCGATTCGATTGTTTGTGACGCGCTGGATCGATTTCACATTGTTGGGAAAAAGGATTTGTATCCGCGCCAGTTATCCGGCGGACAACAGCAACTGGTCAGCATCGCCCGGGCGATGATCGCGAATCCAAAGCTGATCCTGGCCGACGAACCGACTGGCAATCTTCACTCGGACCAAGGCAAGGAGATCATGGAGATGTTCAAGACCTTGAACGCGGGCGGCACGACGATCATTCAAGTCACTCACTCGGACGTCAATGCGGCCTACGGCAACCGCGTCATTCAGCTTCGCGATGGCTTCGTCGTTTGAATTTTCCGGAGTCATCCCGAGCGAAGTCGAGGGACCCCGGCGACAGTCGTTCGACGTGCCACGGGTCCCTCGACTTCGCCTCGCTCCGCTCGGGATGACGAATCACCTCAACTAAACCTCACCCTATGCTAACCGATCTCAAGTACGCCCTGCGAATGCTGGCCAAGACGCCAATGTTCGCGATCATCGCGATCCTCACTCTTGCGTTAGGCATCGGAGCCAACAGCGCAATTTTTAGCGTGGTCGATACGGTCTTGCTTCGGCCCCTACCATTCAAGGACCCGGAACGCATCGTGATGGCCTGGTCGCGTTACGTGAATGACAACGAAGGCCGCGGCGTTCATTCGTTTCCCGACTACGAGGATTTGCGCGATCAGAGTCAGAGTTTTTCCGGGATGGCCGCCTACACGCGGACAGCTGGCACTTTGGCGCAGGCCGAGGACGCGCAGGCACTCGAAGGCGTCGCAATCACACCCGAAATCTTCGATGTGCTGGGCGTTCCACCCTTGCTTGGCCGTGGCTTTAACCAGGAGGAAGCCAAAGATCAGGGAGCACGCGTCGTTGTCCTCACCTATCCCCTGTGGCAACGCGCCTTCGGCGGCGACCAGAAAATTCTTGGACAACAGGTCACGCTTTCCGGCCGCAGTCACACGGTCATCGGGGTGATGCCCCCGGGATGGAAATTCCCAGTCGAAGACGAGCACATCGACTACGTAGTTCCTTTGCAATATCTGACCGCTTCCGCGCTCACTAATCGCGGGTCGCATTTCCTGAGTGTCGTCGGCCGATTGAAACCCGGCGTGCGGGTCCAGCAGGCGGAAGCGGAACTGAGCGCGATCGCCGGGCGGCTCTCGAAGCAATACCCCGACACGAACATGAATTTCACATCGATGAACGTCGTGACGCTGCATTCCGATGTCGTCGGGGATGTGCGGCCCGCCTTGATCATTCTGCTTGGAGCCGTGGTCCTCGTCCTCCTGATTGCCTGTGCGAACGTGGCCAATCTCCTTCTGGCGCGGGCCGCGTCACGAAGCCGTGAAATTGCCATCCGCACGGCGCTGGGCGCGAGCCGGCTTCGTGTCATACGACAGTTGCTTTGCGAAAGCCTTCTGCTCGCGCTGATGGGTGGAACCGCCGGTTTGCTCCTGGCCTGGTGGGGCGTGGATCTCCTGGGCGCGGCCGGACCGCAAGGACTTCCCCACATTGCGCAGATAAAAGTTAATTTCACCGTCTGTGCCTTTACCTTTGCGCTCGCGCTCGGCAGCACTGTTCTCTTCGGGCTTATTCCCGCGCTCCAAGTTTCGCGGCCGAGTGTGAATGAATCGCTCCAGCAAGGGGCGAAAGGATCGACCGGCGGCTTGCATACCAACCGGCTCCGGGCCTTCCTCGTTGTCTCGCAGGTCTCGCTCTCGCTCCTGTTGCTCGCAGGCGCCGGGCTGCTCATTAAGAGCTTCTTTAATCTTCGCGCGACGAATCCTGGTTTCGATCCCGTCCGACTGATGACGATGAATCTGACCTTGCCTCGCGTGCGCTATCCCGATCTGGACCAGCAGATTCGGGCGCATGACGCGATAATGGAAAAAATTTCCGCCATCCCCGGAGTCGAATCCGCCGGTGGAGTCAATCCACTGCCACTGGCCGGGAACATCGCCAGTTTGTCGCTCATGGTCAGCGGCGCGGCGCCACTGCCGCGCGGCAATCATCCTGGCGCAGGTTACCTCATCGTCAAACCTGATTACTTCCAGGCGATGAAGATTCCGGTCCTGCAAGGGCGCGCCTTCAATCGCATGGACACCAAAGATTCGCCCCTCGTAGTCATCATCAACGAGGCATTCGTCCACAAACATTTCCCAGACCGGAACCCGATCGGCCAGCAAGTCATGATCGACCGGGGCGAAGGCAAAGCGCCGCCGTGCGAGGTCGTCGGTGTGGTGGGGAATTCGCGACACGACTCGCTGGCTGCGCCACCGGGACCGGAAATGTATGTGCCGTTTCCACAGGATCCGGTCCGAACCCTGGATGTGGTGATGCGCGTCCGCTCGACGAGCTTGGTGGGACTCCAGGCGGACGTGAAGCGGGCGGTCCATGAAGTCGACAAAGATTTGTTCGTTCCCAAGCTCGAACCGATGACGGCCGTCCTCTCAACGCAATTAGCGCAACCTCGTTTCAATATGATGTTGCTAGCTGTCTTCGCCGGCGTGGCGATGATCCTGGCCGCGATCGGCATCTATGGAGTGATCGCGTACGGCGTCACGCAGCGCACAAGAGAGATCGGGATTCGCATGGCGCTGGGCGCGCAGCGAACTCAGATGCTCGGCATGGTCCTGCGCCAGAGCCTGACGCTCGTTGCGATCGGAATTGGCATCGGGTTTTTGATCGCACTCGGCGCCACCCGGGTAATGGCGACGTTGCTTTACGGTGTCGGGGCTAACGATCTTTCGACCTACGTTGTGGTTATCTTCCTTTTGAGTGCAGCGGCGTTGCTGGCGAGCTACGTCCCGGCGCGGCGGGCCATGAAAGTCGATCCGATGGTTGCCCTTCGTTACGAATGATTGGTGTCGCCGGTGGTCCCGGACTGCGGCGACAACCCATCACTTTGGTGTTCGCGCGCCCAGTTCTTCCAGGGCGCGATGGTCTTGCTCGGCTTTCACGAGCAGCCCGAGGCGTCGATAGCATTCCTCGCGCTTCTGCAACGCCGGCGCCGTCGGGTTCGTCTCGATCGCGTGGCTGAGCGATTCGATGGCCGACAACGTTTCGCCCCGCGCCATTTCCAGCTCGCCGCGATATTGCCACGCCGTGGAAAAGTTCGGCTCCAGCTCCGTCGCGAGCTTGATTTGTTGCGCCGCCTCGTCCGTGCGGCCCAGTTTGGTCAATGCGTAGCTGCACTCGGCATAGGCTCCGGCGGATTTCGGATTGAGACGGACTGCGTTTTCCGCGTCCTGCAAGGCCAGCGCCGGCTGGTTGATCTCGTTCAACTGCCAGGCACGCGCGACGTAGAGATCGGCGTTGCTCCGTTCCACTGAAATTTCCGAATCAAGGCGGCTGATCGTTTCGAGAAACTCTGGCGTGAACGCGTCGAGCCGGATGAATTTCTGAACCGCCAGTTTTTCGCATTCCTCAGATCGGCCGAGGTCGACCAGGGCGATGGCCTGAAACAGCTTTGGCCGCACCGCCCATGGTCCCAATGTTGCGGCTTCCTGGCTGTCCGCGAGCGCCAGCTCGTGATCTTCGCTGCGCAAAAACATCAGCGCGCGATCGGCCAGCAATCCCGGGTCGTTGGGCGAAACGGCCAGACTGGCGTCGAGCTCGCGAATTTCGGCCAGGAACTTGCCCATCTGCTCGAAGAGTTTGCCGCCACGCTCGACTTCCGGATCGTCCGGCGCGAGCTCCTGCGCCCGCTTTAAGTCTTCGAAGGCATCCTGCCACCGATGGAGACGCCGCCGGCACAATGCGCGGTTGATCCGCGCTATCGCGTTGTCGTGGACCTCAATGTAAGTGGTCCAGGCCGCGTTCTCTTCCGTCCAATGCTGTTGGGCTTTCTCCGCGCGGGCTACCTTTTCGAGAACGCGGGTGTTTTTCGGTTCGGCGCTCAGCGCTTTCGTCCAAGCCTGCACGGCGCCGGCTGGGTCATGCTGGTCGTGGGCAAGATCGCCGGTGTATTCGTCGAGCTTGGGTGAGGGTTTGCTCACCGCGCGTCGCCATTCCTCGAGGGCCTGATCCACGCCGGCGGGATCGCGCAAACCGAATTCTGCCTGAACGAAACGGTCCCAGCTCCCATTATCCTGCGGATTCAATTTCAAAAGGCGCCGGGCCAGCTCGGCGGCCTTGCCGTAGGATCGCTGGCGCAGGGCTTCGCGCAGTTCGGCTCGAAGCACCTTTTTTTCCTTGGAAACTGCGAGGCCACACCCCGGGAAGATGAAGAGGCTTGTGATAAAGAGGGCTACCGCTGCTGTGTGAGCTTGACGCGGGAATCGAAACGGCATTGGCTGAAAGTCCATCAGCAATCGCAAATCGAAAATCTAAAATCCGAAATCACAGATGCCTTCGTTCGATATCGTGTCAGAAGTGGACGCGCAGGAAATTGATAATGCCCTCAATCAAGCGCGTAAGGAACTGGCGACGCGCTTCGATTTCAAGGGGAGTGTCGCGGAAATTTTGGCGGAGAAAGACAAGATCACCCTCACGGCCGAAGACGCGTCGCGGCTCCGCGGCTTGCGCGAGATCGTCATTGGGAAATTGGCCAAGCGCGGCGTGGACCTGCGCAACGTCGAACAAGTCGAGCCCGCTATTTCGCCATTGGGCCATGCCCGGCAGGAATTGAAAATTCAGCAGGGACTCGAGGGCGACAAGGCGAAGGAAATCATCCACGCGATCAAGGGGCAGGGCTTCAAAGTCCAAAGCCAGCTCCAGGACCGGCAGATTCGGGTGACCGGAAAGAAACGCGACGATTTACAGGAGGTCATTGCGTTCGTGCGCGGCCGCGATTTCGGCGTGGCCACTAACTTCAAGAATTTCCGCGACTGAGGCTTATCCGCCTTGCACCGGCGGCATGATCGAAATCTGATCGCCCGGCTGGAGGATGTAATCCCGGCCGACAAACTCGACTCCGGCGGCGACGAGAATGCTCTTGTCCCAATCGCGCAACGCCGGCGTGCGTGAATAGAGAAGGCCAAGGAGTGCAACAACTCTCGTTGCCTCCGGAACTTCCAATTCCATTTCCGAAACTGCGGCGAGCTCCCGGAGACGCGAGAAAAACTGCAGGTGAACTTTCATGGGTCGAAATGGATCTGCGTCGTCGAGGAAATATCAGCCAAACGTTTAACGAAGCGAGAAATCACCGAATTGCCAAACGATTCAGATCACTAGCGTCCGGCTCGGCTATTCTCCGACGACGGTAACGACCACGCGTCTCAGATGAGGGGAGCGGCGGTGCTCGAACAGGAAAATCCCCTGCCAAGTGCCAAGCTGAAGCCGCCCCTCCGCCACCGGGATCACCTCGCTTGACCTCGTCAGAACCATTCTGATGTGCGAGGTCGAGTCGTCCGGACCTTCAGAGGTGTGGGTGAAATAATCGGCACTCTCCGGAACGAGGCGTTCAAAATATGCTTCGAGATCGACGCGAGCAGAACGGTCGGCATTTTCGAAGATCACAAGGCTCGCGCTCGTGTGCTGAACGAATACCGTAGCCGTTCCAGACTTCACTTCGCTTTTGGCGACGCCGGACGCCACCTCATCGGTAATCTCGTAAGTTCCTTTTCCCTTGGTCCGGACCTGCAGCGCTAGAGAATGGGTTCTCATTGTTTTGGATGATCGCGTTTGGCGTGCGACAGATTTGCGGGCTAATAACCCGAAGATCTTACCGAGTAGTCAGAACAGTTTCAGGCTCGAGTCCTGCAAGAATCTTCTGGAAACGCGGATTGTTTCGCAGCGGATCCCATTCCCACCGCAGACGAAGATCAGCGAGCGTAATATTATTCGGAAAATCCGAACACTCGACCGGACCGGGAGTGGAGAGCAGACGCTCAATCAGCGTGATTGCTTGATCCTGCTCGCCCACGAGCGAATAGACTAGCGCCAGATTGGCTGCGTGGGCAGCGCCGTGAAATGCGTTTTGGCTCTCGGGCTCGAGTTCCACGGCTCGACGACCTTCGCGAATGGCATCTTCCTTCTTCTGCATGTAGGCGTAGAGTACTCCAAGTATGGCATGACGCTCGGCAGCCTCAGGATTGTCGCGCACCCGCTTTTCGGTATCTGGCCTCACCTCGCCAAAATAGCGCTGGGCCGATTCCATGTCGCCCCGAGCGAGGGCTATGCGGGCCTTGTAATATGTTTTCGAGGCGTCTCCGGCTGGAGAAAAATTTTCTAAGGGAGAGTCAGTCAGGATCTTTTCTGCTGCGACATAATCTCGCTCGAGCATGGCCAGGTCCCAGCGTGCCACAATCACCATTGCATGGGTATCGGCGCTGGCAGGGATGTCTTCTAAAATTTTTCTGCCCGCGGCGGCATTGCCATTGCGAAACACTTCAAGGTAAGCAAGGCCAATCTTGGGAAGAACGTAATCCGGTTTGAGCTCCAGCGCGCGATTGAAACCCGTGGAAGCGGCGGCCCAGTCACGCACGAACAGGTAATTGTTGGCTGCCATGTAAGCAATGCCGCGGTTGCGAGGATCGAGGGACAGGGCCCGTTCGAAGGTCGCAATCGATTCGTGCCAGCGTCCCTGCCGGCGATAGAGTCCACCCATGTAAACGTAGATTTCGGCGTTATTGGGAGAAGCCGCCGCCGCGACCTCGAACTCCTTAAGCGCTGCGTCGTAATTCTTCTCCCCCCAATGGAGGCAGAGACCTAAAGCCATGTGGGCTTCACCCAAAGCTGGCGATAGTCGCAGAGCCTCCTCGGCCAGGGCGCGCGCTCTCGTCTTACGCGTCCGATCGTCGACGGAAAACCCGCTGTTGAGAATGGAAACCTGCGCGTAGGCCAGAGCGAATCCTGGATCAAGCGCGATGGCTTGCAGGTAGATTTTCTCCGCCTCGACATAATCTTCTGTCCCCCGCGCTGTCAGGTAAAGCACGTAAGCCTCCGAATTCGTAGTCGGTCTGGCTGCAAGATGCGCCTTTTCGTTCGGCGCGAGTTTCGCTTGCAGAGCGATCGCGATCCGTTGGGCGATATCGCTCTGGATCGCGAAGACATCCGCCAGTTCGCGGTCGTAGGTCTCAGCCCACAGATGTGTGTTGGTGCGCGTTTCTATCAGCTGGGCCGTGACGCGCACTTTCCCGCCATCGCGCCGCACGCTTCCCTCGAGGATATTAGCAACCCCCAGTTCCCGCCCGATCTCGCGAAGATTCCGATGCGGACCGGCGACATAACTCGCGACGCTCGTGCGCGAGATGACCTTGAGGTCGGCGAATTTGGCGAGAGCAGTCAGGATGTCGTCCTGCACGCCCTCGGTGAAAAATGCATTTTCCTTGTCGTCGCTGAGATTGGCGAACGGCAGCACCGCAATGCTTTTTTCGGGAAGGACAATCGGTGCGGATGGGATTTTAGCCGGCGCTTCCGGTGGATTTTGCGTTTGGCCGCGCCAGAAAAAGAGCGCGACAAAGCTGAGCGCCAGCACGCCTGCAATCGCCAATATGAGTGACCTGAAACTGCGGCGGTGATTCGGCTGGGTAACCGAAGCAGCATATTCTGTCCTGTTCTCTGCGGGCGCGATGGCGGTCTCCGGTATCCTCTGCAGCTGCGGGCCTGCATCGGCCTCGCGCAGTCTGACGTCGGCGACAAAGCGGTAGCCGCGACCCGGCACCGTGACGATGTAGTGATGCGACCCAGGTGTTTCCCCAAAAACCCGGCGCAGGGTGGAGATGTTTTGGGTGAGATTATTCTCTTCGACGATGGAATCGGGCCAGACCGCTTCCATCAAACGCTCCTTGTCGAGCACGGCGTCGTGATGCTCGACCAGGTATAGGAGCGTCTCAAAAACACGCGGCGTCAGCGGCACCTGCGCGCCCGCCCGCCACAAAAGGCGCTTTCGTGCGTCCAGGCGGAAATCGCCGAACTCATAAACGGGCGTGGGCTGAGCATTTATCGCGAGTTTCACAAACTTTCAGAAGAATTCAGTCGCCTCCTAAGGACTTTCAGACCGGTTTGTTGGAAAACTGCCATGAGCGAACGGACTCCATTCCGTTCCCGGCAAGAGTAACAAAACGGGAAAAAGAACCAAGAGAAAGAACCGAAACTATGTGAAAACAAGCTCCAACGGTCATCGCATTGGCCTGCAGGCCAGGCCGCCGGGCAAATGCGCAGGCGGGCAGGATCGTCATCGTCACGGGCCCCGGAACAAAAACGTTTCCCCCGGAGCCAAAGGGAAGAAAAGGAACCGAATTATGACACGAAACATTTTATCTCTCATTGTGCTCGCGACCCTCGCCGCAGGAGTTTCGCTGAAGGCGGAACCGACGCCGAGCGCAGAACGCACTTCGAGCAAGAACGCGAACAAAGTCGCCCCCAAGATTGTTCCCGCGCTTCCGTTAGCGGAAGGTTGGAGCTACGTGAAGGGCGAATGGGTTCACCCGGACGGTTACAAGTATGTGAACGGCCAGGTCATTCGCACCGGCGCGCAAACTCACAAACGTCCACCGAAGCCGCCTTCGAAGGCGATTCTGAATTCTGTGAAAATCAAGCCAGTGCCCACGCCAGTCGCCGGCAGCGGCGCCGCGAAAGCCGCCGAGAAGGAGCGCAACCTGCGCCCGACTCCTACGTCGCAAACGGGCAGCCATTTGTAACCTGTCACTGCAGGTGGTAAACCTCGACCAGACCTACGCCGGCACTGTTATTAACCCCTTTGACGATGGCGGTGTAGTTGGTGGGCAAAAGAGTCGCCAGGATGGCTGATTCGTGAATGTCGGTCGGTGCGAGGCCGGTGGCTTCGATCTCGGCCTGGTGATCGCTTTGCCAATTGTCGTTCGATGCAACCAGGGCCCCATTGTTGTCATGCAGTTCCAGGAGCGGATCCTGGAGCGCATTGGGCACGCCGGCGCCGGTCAGGCTGGGACCGATGGCGCGAATCAAAACTTTGGGCTGGCTGCCGTTGCCGCCGCCGATGATGCCGCCGATCAGAACGTTGTCGTTCGCCTCGACGGCGGCGCGGGTGCTGATATTGGCCAGCTTGGCATCGACACTGGCGTCGAGATCGTAGACCTCAACCAAACCGATGCCGGTGCCGTTGTTCTTCCCGCGAAGAATCGCGGTGTAGCTGCCCGGATCAAGGGTGCGGATAATCGCTGATTCAAGGTCGTTGGTTGGGGGAATGCCGGTTGCTTGAATCTCACTCTCCTGGGTTTCCCTCCAATTGTCATTCGTGGCGATTACGGTTCCCGCATGATTTAATTCCAGGGTCGTATCAGCGAGCGCGCCGCTCACTCCGTGGTCTGAAAGTGAGGGACCGATGCCCCGAATGATCACTCGTTTCGGCACGGTGCCGGTGATGATGAAGCCGCCGATGGCGACGCTGTCAGAGCCCAGAACATCCGCCCGGGTTGAAATATTCAACAGCCGCGAACCGCCGCCCAGAACTCCTGAGGGCGAAGTGAAGGAGACGCCTGGCGGAAGCTCGAACTGCAAGGCTACGGTATTTCCAAAATCGGCCACACCGATTCCCGTCCCAAATCCTCGTCCAATGGCGTGAATTCCCTGATTAAATTCCCAGATGGTTTGGCCGGGCTGGAGGAGACAGTGGCCGGTAAAGACAAAACTGGAAGGCCCAGTCGGAGCGATGCTGTAGGACGAGCCAGGTTGGTTCCAGGAATCGACAGTCCTCGTGTCGTGGTCAGTTGAAGGATCAAAGGCGTTCCTCGTGCCTTCTCCAGAAATGTTGCCCCCTGGATTACCGTGACCTCCAAAGAAGAAGCCAAATTCGTAAGAAGCGTTTGCATTGTTCTCCTGGCCGTTGCCGGAGACGGTCAGGGTGCCCTCGAACGTCCAGTGAACAGTAATTGTGACTGCCTGTGCGTTTGTGTTAGTGAAAGTGAGGGTTTCAAGAATAACCGCTTTCGATTCGCCAGTGGCGCCATGACCGGCAACGTAGGAATGGAGAGTGCCGTGCGCGGTGTCGGCCGTCGTGCTGGTTGAATTGCCGTTGGGCGCCTGGGCGGTAGAAGAAAAGAAGTAGTGACCGGCCGCGGCGTCCGGTGCGTAAACGTAACTGCCTCCATCCGATGCATTCTGGTCGGCCACGCCGGAAGCTGTCGTGTAGACAACGTGGGCATGCCCGAGAGGGCTGGCGTTGGCGTAAGAGCGAACCTCAATATCGGCCCTGGCAATTCCAACTTCGGCGGCCAGAACCGCGATAAGCAACCGGAATGCAATAAGGAATGGTGTTTGGTAAGTGATCATATTTGTCCTTCACTGCTCTAAAGGCGAAATCGGGAGCGGAAATGAGACATAGCCGACGAAAAAAAGTGCACTTCCGCGATTCGGCGGAATAGAATGGACGCCACGAAAGGAAAATCTTGAGTGCCGTTCCCACCGCCGACATCACCCAAATCCTGCAGGACTGGAACGCAGGCGATCAGGATGCTCCGGCCCGGTTGATGCCGCTGGTCTACGACGAACTTCGCCGCCTCGGCGCGGAATATCTGCGCAAGGAGCGATCCGACCACACGCTCCAGGCCACGGCGCTCGTGCATGAGGCCTACCTGAAACTGGTCGATCAAACGAAGGTCGAATGGCGCAACCGGCTGCATTTCGCCAGCATTGCCGCGCGGGCCATGCGGCAAGTGCTGGTGGAATACGCCCGCGCTCACAGGGCCGACAAACGCGGCGGAAAACTGCGCAAGATTTATCTGGATGAAACGAAAGAGCTGGGCCAGGCGCGCGATCCCGATCTGGTCGAGCTCGATGAAGCCCTGAAGAATTTTGCCGGCCTCTATCCCCGCGAGAGCGAGGTCGTCGAATTAAGGTTTTTTGGGGGACTGGACACCGGCGAGATCGCGCAGGTCTTGAATGTCTCGACCAAGACCATTGTGCGCGATTGGACGTTCGCCCGAACCTGGCTCTGTCGGGAGCTGAGCGAAAATGCGGCGTGACAAAATCACGGTTTTGGGACGGATGCTTCCCTTGCCGCGAACGATGGCAATCAGGCGGATTGCACTGCAATAATGGCGGTGAAAGAAGAGCGCGCACAGCAAGTCGCGGAGCTGTTCAAATCCGTTGTCGAAATCGCGCCTGAAGATCGAC
>Ga0193726_1002501_pt1 | contig 12400 bp, 17 predicted proteins | sample H2c1metaG_FD_144928 | JGI IMG/M metagenome (GOLD analysis project Ga0193726, IMG submission 144928) | Soil microbial communities from a riparian zone of the East river system, Colorado, United States - H2c1 | ecosystem: Environmental > Terrestrial > Soil > Riparian zone | place: USA: East River... | reverse complement strand
TTTCCATCTCATCAATCCGGCCACCGGCAACCGCGTCCGGACCCAGACCGTCGATCCCGAGACCGGCGAGGTGGATCGAAAAAGTCTCGTGCGCGGCTTTGAGATCGAGAAGGATCGTTATCTGCTGCTGACCAATGAGGAGATCAAATCGGTCCGACTGGAGAGCACCGGGACCATCGACATCGAGCGCTTCGTCGATGGATCCGAGATCGACCGGATCTGGTGGAACGACCCCTATTTTCTCGCCCCGGACGGCAAGGCCGGGCTCGATGCCTATATCGTCATCCGCGACGCCATGCGGCAGTCGGGCAAAGTGGCTTTGGGCCGGGTCGTGATCGGCACGCGCGAGCGTCTGGTGGCCATCGAACCGCGCGGCGAAGGCATGCTCGTGACCACGCTGCGCAGCCATGACGAGGTGCGCGATCCCGCCCAGTTGTTCGAAGTTGTCCCGAACCGAAAACCGGATCCGCGGATGATCGCGATCGCCGAACAGATCATCGGCCAGCAGGCTGGGCCGTTCGATCCCGCCGGGTTCAACGACCGCTATGAGGACGCGCTGCGGACCTTGATCCGGGATAAGCAGGCGGGCGGCGATGGCGGGGTCACCGCGGCACCGCCCATTGAAAACAATGTGATCGATTTGATGGAGGCGCTGCGCCGTAGCCTCGATCGACCCGGAGCGACGCGCGGTCCCGCCAAAGCCGCCGCGAAGTCACCCGCCAGGTCCGCGGCGAAGCGGCCAAAGCCGGCCCGGAAGCGCGCGGCCGGACGCTGAGCCGCGCACGAACCACCCTGCCCGGCTGGCCGGAGGCTCACCCCTCGCCGCGCGGTGTTGGCGTGGGTGGCCCGGACAAAGCCTGCCCCTGCGAAGGCGGGGGCCTGCCCCTGCGAAGGCGGGGGCCTGCCCCCGCGAAGGCAGGGGTCGGGCCATGACGGGTGGGAGGGTCGGTCTCAGGCCCCAGGGTCGAGTTTCTCTTTGTCCAGCTCTTCCTGAAGCTCCGCGGTCGATCCCGGTTCGGGCACACCCGGCGGCGGGGCAGGCAGTTCGTCGCGCGCGGCCATCGCTGTCCGCGCTGCCGTGATGGCGTCGATCGCTCGCGCGATCAAAACATGCGTGTCGGTCCCACGTGTTTCGCGTAACTGGTCCTCGAGGGTTCGCGCCACGACCGCGAATGCGTTGTCGGTGGACGAGTCCCCGAGATAACGTTCCGCTTGCAGGACATCCCGCAGATTTGTCTCCTCGCCGCCGCTCATCCCTTCCATCGACGCCGTGGCAAGCTGCCTGGCGTCCTGCTCGAGCGCATCCAGCGCGACTTGTTTCTCACGCGCCGACAGCGCCGGATCCGCGACCACCTGCATCGGGTCGGCGAACGATTTCGCGGGATGCTCGACCTTTGCGTCAGCCGGTGGCGGCCGGGAGCCGGATTTGGCGCGCGGTTTGGATAAACTGGTCACGGCACGATTCTCCTCTCGGTCTGCCAAAGACAATCCTGGCGGAGCTGATTGGTTGCATTCATCCGGGGTTGCATTCATCCGGGGTTGCATTCATCCGGGGTTGCATTCATCCGGGGTTGCATTCATCCGGATCGCATCAGGCAACACGGTAACCTCCGGTGCGAGGCGGCATTGGCCGGATGCCGGTACGGCCAACGATTGTTCGATACCAACTCGTTTACACCCGCGTCTGATTTCAGTATGTCATTCGATCCGGCCTCCGAACGAAACGGGCGAGCGCCAGGTGGACGCCTGTTTGGTTCGTTGGTGGTTTTGAACCACGCCAAAATCGCTGAACGAATCGCCATATTTTCGTGCGTCCACCACTTTTTTGTATGTTCGATGGAGAAACCTTGATGGTGAACACCAGGCATCCTTACTCGCTGCCACCAGGACCCTCGATCCACCGCCCCCCCTGGGCATCACTCCGGCGGCGTCCGCGGCAAGCCCGACGGCAGGATCGGTTCATGCTCGCCTGGCGTCCCAGACTGCCCAGACGCGCCGGTTCGCGGCCAGCCCGAATCGGGATATTCCGCCTCACCCGGCGCCGCGTCGGCGAACTCGAACGATGACAAAATCCGCATCGCTTCCGGGATCCGCTCGCCCGGTACCCGCACCGTTACCAACGTGGCGCCGCGGCGAATACTCGCCGAGTAAATTTCAACCTCCGCCGGCGTCCCGGTATCGGCGAGCGCGCCGGCAATGCCGCCGGTCACTCCGCCGGCGACGGCTCCCGCCGCGCCAACCGCCAATGTCGAAGCCAGCCAACCGGCCGCGACAACCGGGCCGATCCCGGGTATCGCGAATATCCCCATCCCGGCCAGCAGCCCCGAGGCGGCTCCGATCGCCCCTCCGATCGCGGCCCCGGTACCAGCGGCGTCGGCCGCGGGAGTCATGGCATCGTCATCGTACGGCGTGACGGCGCGGTTGGCGACGAGGCTCAGGTCGCGCTCGGTGAACCCGGCTTCCTTTAACGCGAGCGCCGCCCGGAGGCCGGTGTCGTAGCTGTCGTAAAGCCGTGTGATCGTTTCGATCATGGGGATGCCTCCTCGCCGCGGGCCAAGATCAGATGCCAGGGTCAGTTGCCCCTGGTCAGTTGCCCCAGTTCAGTCGTCTGAAATGTCGCCTTTGAAATCGACGGAAACGTGCACCGGTGAACCGTTCCTGATGGCGGAGCCGCGCCAGATGCCGTCGCTGCCTTTGATCAGCGCCGACACCTGACCGTAGCCATGATCCCGCAAGCGGGTCCTCGCCTGCGCCTCGGTAAACGAGTTCGCGCCGGGAACAGGGCCACTCCGATCGATGACGTTCGCCGGTTCCGCCGTTGGGAGTGAATTTGGCCCGCCGGTCGGCGGCTGCACCCCCGGCGGTGGCGGGGTCGTTACCGGTGGCGTCGAAGGTGTGGTCGCCGGCGCGCTCTGCGCGAAGGCCATCGCGGCGCACAGCGGCAGCGCAAGCGCGGCCCAAAGAAACTGCTTCATGGAATGTCCTCGCATCAATCGCGACTGCATGGGAAAGGCGGCCGGACAGCACCGGGTTCCCGCCGCGTCGCGTTAAACTTCCGACCATCGAGCGCCGTTTGCGACGCACCGGGCTAAACCGGACCGCTCCGGTCAGGTCTTGCGTTTCAGGCCGCGCCGGGCGAACCTGTCAGCCGACCACCACCACCAAATCCCCATAGGATGCGTGCGCCATGAACGACTCAACGATCGTCACTGATTCCGTCAAACGCTTCAAATGGGTCGGCACCCGCCCGATTCGTCCCGACGGCGTGCCGAAAGTGACCGGCCGCGCCATGTATGGCGCCGATCTCAAGCTGCCTGGCATGCTGTTCGGCAAAGTGCTCCGCTCGCCGCACGCCCATGCACGCATCATCAAGATCGACACCACCAAGGCCGCCGCGCTGCCGGGCGTGAAGGCGATCGTGACCGCCGCCGATTTACCGGAGCAGAAGAACGAGTTCATCGGCCCCGAACGCGTCGCGGTGAACTTCTGGCATGTCACGCGCAACATCCTCGCCCGCGAGAAGGCGCTGTATGAGGGCCACGCGATCGCCGCCGTCGCCGCCACCTCGTCCTCGATCGCCGAGGCGGCCGCCGCGCTGATCGAGGTCACCTACGAAGTCCTGCCGCACGTCATCGACGTCGACGAGGCGATGAAGCCCGACGCGCCGCTGCTGTTCGAGGACATGATCCCGCGCGGCCTGGCCGAGCCGAACCCGAAACCGTCCAACATCTCCAAGCGCGTCGAATTCGCCATGGGCGATCTCGCGAAGGGTTTCGCCTTGGCGGACGTGGTGATCGAGAAGGAGTTCACCACGGCGGCAGTGCATCAGGGCTACATCGAGCCGCACGCCTGCGTGGCGAAGATGGAAGCCGACGGACAGGGCGAAATCTGGTCCTCCAGCCAGGGCCACTTTCAAATTCGCGCGCTGACCGCGAAGCTGATGGGCTGCAAGATCGGCGACCTGCGCGTCACGCCGGCGGAAATCGGCGGCGGGTTCGGCGGCAAGACCATCGCGTACCTGGAGCCGGTCGCGGCGTTGCTGTCGAAGAAGTCGGGCCTGCCGGTGCGGCTGCAAATGACTCGCGAGGATGTGTTCAAGGGGTCCGGCCCCACGTCCGGATCGTCGATGTGGGCCAAGGTCGGCGTGACGAAAGACGGAAAAATCGTCGCCGCCGACGCGGTGTTCAAGTTCCAGGCGGGGGCCTTCCCGGGCTCGCCGGTGATCAACGCGTGCCTGTGTTCGTACTCGCCGTATGACATTCCGAACGCGCGCGCGGTCGGCTATGATGTCGTGTGCAACCGGCCGAAGTCGGCGGCGTATCGGGCGCCGGGCGCGCCGATCGGGCACTTCGCGGTCGAGAGCGTGATCGACATGTGCGCCAAGGCCATCGGCATGGATCCGCTGGAACTGCGCATCAAGAACGTCGCCGGCATCGGCACGCCGACGATCTCGGGGCCGAAGCACGCCCATGCCGGTTTCGCCGAGACGCTGGCCGCGTTGAAGGCGCATCCGGCGTATGCCAGCCCACCGACGGGGCCGAACCAGGGACGCGGCATCGCCATCGGCTACTGGTTCAACGGCGGCGGCGAGTCCAGCGCCTCGCTATCGATCAACGCCGACGGCACGGTGCTGGTGGCGACCGGGTCGCCCGACATCGGCGGCTCCCGCGCCTCGATGGCCCTGATGGCGGCCGAGACACTGGGCGTTGACTACAACATGGTGCGGGCGATCGTGGCCGACACCGGCTCGATCGGCTACACGCACGTCACGGGCGGGTCGCGGGTGACGTTCGCGACCGGCACGGCGGTGGTGAACGCCACCAAGATCGTGATCAAGGACCTGTGCAAGCGCGCCGCCATGATCTGGGACGTGGACCCCGAGGGCGTGGTCTGGGACGACGGGTTCGCCAGGCCGGCCGGCGCCAACGTGGGCGACTTCAAGCCGCTGTCGCTGGCGGAGATCGCCGGTAAGGCGGCGGCGACGGGCGGGCCGATCACCGGCACGGCGGGGGTGAATGCCGGAGCCCAGGCGCCGGGGTTCGGGGCGCATCTGGTGGACGTGGAGATCGATCCGGAAACCGGCCGCTGCGACATTCTGCGCTACGTCGCGGCACAGGACGTCGGCAAGGCGATCCATCCTTCGTACGTCGAGGGCCAGATCCAGGGCGGCGTCGTGCAAGGCATCGGTTGGGCGTTGAACGAGGAATACATCTACAACGACAAGGGGTTGCTGGATAACGCCGGGTTCCTGGATTACCGCTGCCCGGTCGCCTCCGATCTGCCGATGATCGAAACGATCCTGGTGGAGGTGCCGAACCCGGTGCATCCGTTCGGCGCCAAGGGCGTGGGCGAGGTGAACATCTGCCCGCCGATGGCCGCCATCGCCAATGCGATCGAAACGGCGACGAAGACGCGGATGACGCATCTGCCGATGTCGCCTCCGAGGGTGCTGGCGGCGATGTCGGGCGGGAAGTAACGGTTCATGACGGCGACGGTCGCGTTCACCTCGGGCTTCGCGCGCAAGTATACGGGTGGTGTGCGGGAGTTCGAGGTAGAGGCGCACAATTTGCGTGGTGTGATCCGCGAGATGGAAAGGCTGTTTCCCGGACTGGGCCATGCGTTGGAGGAAGAGACGACCGTTGCGATTAATGGCGAATTGCATGAGACGGGGTATTTTCAGTCGGTGCCGCCGGGGGCGGAAGTGTTTTTCATTCCGAGGATTGAGGGCGGGTAGGGGGGCGATTTCCGAGGGCAATTTGATGTATGATAAAAACGATTCGCGCAACGCCTCGTCAGACCCGGGTGAGACGTTTGGGACGCGACGAACAGGGCTCGCATGAACGACGCCGAAAAGAGCGACAAGAGTGCGGGGGAGAAACGTTCGATGAGATCGCAAACCGGCACGTTGTTCGAGACAACTCTGGGCGCCGCCCTGTTTCTGGCGGCGGGAGCGATGGCCGCCGATCTGCCTAAGAAGGGGAATTTCACCGTCCCGTTCTACGCTTTTGGTACATGGAAGGGTGTGCCGATGGTACATGGAAGGGTGTGCCGATCGGGAAAACGCGCTTCCTTGGCACGTATGAGGAAGACGGGATGAGGGTGGACACCGGCCTAATGGATCACATGACGTCGCGCTGCTTCGGCGTGAATGACCGAACGGACGATACGCGCGAGGCCCGGGGCCACTGCGTTCACACCAACTCCGCCGGCGATCGAATTGTCACCGATCATAGCAGCAATGGGAAGTACCCCAAAGACGCGAAGAGCTTTGAGGCAGCGGCTACGATTACAACGGGCACCGGGGGGTACACCGGCATCAGCGGCACCATTAAGGGGGTCTGCCACGGCTCGCGTTTCGGGGCGCCGACGGAGGGCGGTCGCCCCTGTGTTTTAGTTCCGTCAGACGTGTAGGCAGGGCGTTCATTTTTTAAAAGTCTGGATTTAAGGAATACGTAACCGTGATGATGTCACCTTGTGCGCTATCTTGGACGGACCGCATTTCAGGTGGGATCAAAATCGCTATGGAGCGACACGGTGCAAGATGCGTTTGTGCGCCGGGTCACAAGCACTAATTACCTGATTTGCAGCCAGAGTGATGGCTCGCGTCTGGTTCCGATCCATATACCCAATAGAGACGTGCAGAATGTTCATGTTGAGCTGTGTCGAGAAGTCGCAGTATTTTGAAGGCTACTCTGTTCTGACCGATCAGAATATAAAGCGCTTCGACCTCGCTCGCGTCAAACGATTGCAATTTTTTCGATGTACACTCATGCAAGTCGTGTATAAGTTCATCATAGGTTAGCGCTCTACCTCCCAAAACCTGAAGTATGTCGATTTGCATATCGTGAAGGCGTTCTCGTTCCAGACTGACCACTTTGAAATAGACCGCCAGTCCGCCGATTGCAACGAGGGTCAGCAGAATAGCCCCTACGATCACGGCCCGCGGTAACGATGGTTTGGTCCTCATTGAAGGCGGAGACATTACACCTCCATATTGTGCCTAATGACTATCCATCACCGTACCATAAACGGCAGTGGAATGTTCTTCCCCATTCACGGTCTGCCAGGATGCAATCCGCTTTTCAAGCTTGTGACGATCCACAAGGCAATACAAGGCGTCCGCCAGCTGATCGTCACCAATCGAGTTTTTACTCGGAAGAGTGCCTCTCACACGGGAGAAAATACCCTCTGATGTTAGAGAAGCACCATGCATGACCTGCATGATTCTCAGTTGAAGATCTCTCTTGGCGTGGGCATTCTCATATAGGGTTAGGCCGTAAACAATCATGAGTACCAAAGAGGCCAATAAGAACGATGAAAATATCACCAGAATATTTACCCGCTTTCGTTCCGTCAGCTCTAGCCAAATGATCAGGCATAGGCTAACAAATTCAATTATGAAACTCGCACTTACAAGTGTTCGCTCGTATGTCATTGCCGACCTCCACTCAAGGTCCGTCCGTTCGTTTCATTGTCGGTTGGCCGGCACCAACTCCACGGTAAGAATGCGCGCCGGACCGTTGCCTGATCCGAGGTTGTAGTCCCAGGCTTTTTCCCCGCCGTGCACCGAAATTTGTTTGATGTTGGGATAATCCTTCGATAGCGGGACGATGACGACACGTTTAGCCACAGGCAACCCCTGGGTCCCAACCAGTCCTGCTGGCTCGTCCGGGCTTGCCCCAACGGGTAGGAGGCGTACAAGCACGCTGCGCGCACTATCGTCTTGCAAAGTGATTTTCAACACTTGGCCAGATAAGAAACTAGTCGCCTGGCCAAGATCAATCCAGCTTGATCCCCATTTTGCGGAACTGCCGATGTTGCCGCTCAACTGTTGAGCAACAACAGTGTGCGACCAGATGAGGGCGCAGACCAATAAGGGCATTGCGGCTCGGCGTGTGACCACTTCAGTCATGGTTTGTCCTCCCGGGATTTGACGTACACAGTGTTCGGTCAGAAGACATGTACTGCTCGGCACATGACATTAAAACCGTAGGCTCGCACGGGCGCCGATCTGATGAAAGACCTCTTTAATGTTATAGAATGATTGAAAGTCGTACCCCACCGATAATGTCACATAACAATCGCAGCGTGGAGCCAGCTGAACTGTGGTATCCATTTGCAGCCCAACACGGTAATTCTCAAACCAAGAAGGTCCCTGGATCGCTGTATCCTGTCGAAGCAAAAGCCATAACGACACCGATTGCCAGGTTTGGTCCAGTGCCTTATTCACATCTGCCGGCGGGTCCACAATCCGTAATTTCGCGGACGCAGTCGTACGATATTGCGCATTTTTTTGCGACGCATCCACCCCGTTCGCGGACGTAAGAACCGCCGGCGCTATCGCGAGATCTATCGGTATTTCGGTTGGACCAAATGGCCGTAGACCAGCAAGCGAAAACATCAGGAATAAGTCGTCCTTGGGAACCAGAGTCGTGCCATACCGCTCTATGTCGTGCGCGAACCCGATCATCGCCGCGTACCCCTCGGTATTGTAGTGCTTCGATGCCTCCTCCGAGAAATAGCCCAGACGGATTCCGTAAATAGATCGATCCTGTGAATATGGCGTTAGGTTGCCGGCACCGATGATTTGATAGTCGTAATTCGCATTGAGCATTAATTTGCCCGAGAGGTGCCATCAGATGCCGAGTATTCGACGTAATGTATTTATTAAAAGAGCGAATTGAAATCCGCATCCGTTGCTCCACGGACGTCATGTGTTTACGTAATATCAGTATCTCTGAATATGCATGGCTCAATAGTTGTGAGTTGCCTCATGCAAATATACGGCACGCCAAATCGGAACGTTATCGTACCATTACCGGATTTCATTGCGTTATAGTAATATTAAAACGTTTCTTTATGTCCAATTTCGATACTTGGGCTCGATTTTGTCGTTTATCGGCCTTAGAGTGAGGCCGACGATGCCGTTCAGCTATTGCGGCCTCGCGGTTGGCGGAACATAATCCGCGACATCGTTTGAGGGGACCATCCAACCTGAAAATCGTGAACGAGGTCCGATAGCCATTGGCCTGGCATCAATGCTTCAGGCGCTGCCGTCGGACAAGTTGGAGATCGATGTGGTGACCGTGAACGTCGCCGCGAATGAATCAGACGCGCGGCGTGGAAATCAAACCTGAGTTGGAGGAAGCTAATGTCGGCATCTCTGGCGCCCGTCATAAAGGTACTGTTTCAGGACGACTTCGCAAGCGACCCGTCTGGGGCTGCCAATTCGACGCTATGGACTGTTGAGACGGGGAATTCGGAATACATCCCCAATACCCTGGGCGCCGCCGAGCCAGGGACGGAGTTGCAGCCGAACCTGCCCAATGTGGAGGGCGGTGCACTGAATCTTACGATGAACACCTACAATCCCACCAGCTCGCCACCCGGGACGTCCTATCTGGGATCCGACGTTGTAAGCAGTGCCTCGCCATTTGGACCCTCACCCGGCGCAGGCATAGCGTTTACATTCGTGGCCGAACTCGACACCACGATGCCCGGCATGGCGCTGGGCATGTTCGCGTACGGCACCACGGGACCCAACACGCACAACGAGATCGATTTCGAGGCGCGCACCGACTATACCGCCGGACCGGCCTTGGATATCCAGACAAACATCTATGACAACGCACAGGACAACAGCGTCGGTTCCCCAGAGCTGGAAGCCGTCCCAAGCCTTACCCAATTTGGGACCTACACCATCGAATGGTTCACGAACGCGGTCATGTGGTTCGTTAATGGTATAGAGATCCGAGCCGACACGGTCGACGTGCCGCAAGGCACAATGCAGGTAGTTCTCGACTTCTGGGGCTATGACGGGACCTATGCCACGTTACCACCCGTCTCGTCCGCGTCGGGGACAACTTATATGGCGGATGCGGAATCAGTCACCGTCTCCGAGATCGCGTGCTTTGCGTCCGGTACGCGACTGGCCACTCCGGTGGGGGAGCAGCCGGTCGAAACGCTCGCGGTTGGCGATGTATTGCTTACGGCCGATGGTGCGTTACGGCCGATCGCCTGGATCGGTCGCTTCAGTGTCGATTGTAGCCGCCATCAACGGCCTTTGGATGTCTGGCCTGTGCGAGTGTCAGCCAATGCCTTCGGCTCCAGCATGCCACACCGCGACCTCTGGCTTTCGCCTGATCATGCCGTGCTTCTCGGCGACGCCCTGATCCCAATTCGCTATCTCGTGAATGGCACGACGATCGTACAAGAGAGTCGAGGTGAGATCACTTACTGGCACGTCGCATTGCCGAAGCATGACGTACTGCTGGCTGAAGGCTTGCCTTGCGAAAGCTATCTTGACGCCGAAGACGGTTCGATTTTCCTCGGCCACGGAGCAGTCCTGCGCCTGTTTCCTGACTTCTCGGGTCCAACATCTAATATTGCCGCTGTATGGCAAACCAAAGGTTATGCTCAGCTGGTGCTCTCCGGCCCACAATTGGAGGCTTCACGAAAGTGGGTAAACAGCGTCGCCATGACAAGTCCGTGACTCGGACGGCACCGTCATCATCCCAGGTACCGACGCCCCCCTACCATCACCGCCCCACCCCGTGCCTCTCCATAATCGCCCCCAACAACCCCCCACCGCCGTTCATCGCCAAATTCCCCCCATCCATCGGCACCGCCGCCCCTGTGATCCAGTCCGCCGCATCCGACGCCAGTAGCCCCTTGATTTCCTCCGGCCGGTCAAACCGCCCAGCCGGAATCCCGCGCAAGGACGTCTCCCGCAGCCGCGGATCCTCCGCGGCCCAGCCCGTTCGCCCCCAACACCTCTGCCGGCAGGTTGCAGTTCACCCGCACGCCGCGGCCCGCCCACTCGGTGCTCAACTCCCTTGTCATCTGAATGACCGCCGCCATCGCCATGCCGTAGACCGACTGCGCCCGGCCCAGAGACGACACCCCCGCGATCGAGCCGATGCTGATGATGCTGCCCTTACCGCGCGCCAGCATCCGCCGTCCGACGGTTCGGACACGATGAACAGTGGCTATTTCCGCACCCTGGTGAGGTCGGGACATGACCTGCGTGAGCGGCCGACTTTGGGCTACAAGACGACACGGTAACGGCCTATGTTCAGCCCATGACCCAGCCCGCCCCCGCTGACGACCACGTCGAGACTGAGGCCGAGCGGCAGCGCCGCATCACCCGGGAAGCCGAAGGCATCGCCAAGGCCCGCGCGTCGATCGCGGCCGGCTACCATGCGACCTCGGCCGAAGTAAATGAGTGGATCGACAGCCTTGGCACCGACAATCCGTTGCCGGTGCCCTACCCGAGCCATCCGCGGCCGCGCTGATCTAACCCGGCATTCCGGGTGCCCCGTGAGCTGATATACGCGCCCGAAGCGCTCGCCGATCTCGAGGAAGCTTCGCACTGGTTGACCCAGCCAGGGTCGGGACCGAGGGCCTGGCGCCGGCTGCCAGCGATCCGGGACAGCATTGAGCGCCTGCGCGAGCATCGTTGTCTCTGGCCGGTTGGCCAGCATGCCGGCGTGCGCGAGTTGCCCTGCGAGGGCGGCTACCGGGCGCTCTACGACGTCTTCCCCGACACCGGAAGCGACGAGACCGCCGGCAACGTGATCGTGCTGCGAGTCTATGGCCCCGGCCAGGACCGTGGCCCGCTCTGACCACTCCCATTTAGCCCGCTGATCCGGCCCGCCCCGTGCGCCCCGGGCACCACCCTTACCCCGCCTGCCCCGGCGCTCGCGCGGCCATCACTCCAACACCGTACCTCCCCATAATCGCCCCCAAACACCTGGGCCGGCAAGATGCAATTCACCCGCACGCCGCGGGCCGCCCACTCGGTGCTCAGTTCCCGTGTCATCTGGATGACCACCCCAGGCCGTCCCACCCTCCCGTTTCGGCCGCGAACCGACCGCGGATCGCCACCCCAACGCAGCGCACGACAAGGCCTGCATCGGCCATGCCCGCCCGTTGACCTGGGTCAATGCGGCGTGGCACCTCGGTATCCGAAGGAGAGTTCATGCAACACCTGACCGCATCCCCGCCGTCGCGCGTGCTTTTCGTCTTGGCCGCGCTGTTCGCCGCCGGGCTGCCGGCCTTCCCGGCAAAAGCCGACGACGTGGGTGATCCGGTCGCGGGCCGCAAACTCGCCGACGCCTGGTGCGCCAACTGCCATGCGTTCCCGGGCAGCAAAGTGGCCACCTCGACCGGCGCGCCGTCGTTTCCCGCTATCGCCGCGAACCGAGCCATGACACCGTTGGCGTTGCGGACCTTCCTGCAAACCACGCATGACCGGATGCCCGACCTGCACCTCAGCAACAATGAGATGGACGATCTGATCGCCTTCATCCTCGCGTCCCGCCCAAAGTGACCGTGCCGCCCCGCGCCGGTCAAACGCGCGTATCATGTCGATCCGCGGCGGAACCCGGACGGCGCGCGC
>Ga0193726_1002500_pt1 | contig 12400 bp, 10 predicted proteins | sample H2c1metaG_FD_144928 | JGI IMG/M metagenome (GOLD analysis project Ga0193726, IMG submission 144928) | Soil microbial communities from a riparian zone of the East river system, Colorado, United States - H2c1 | ecosystem: Environmental > Terrestrial > Soil > Riparian zone | place: USA: East River... | reverse complement strand
ATCCAATGGCCAATGTGGTGTCGGATTCAGCCTGGTCGCCGGATGGAAAGGCGATCGTCGGTACGATCTTCGATCAGGCGGAAGACAGCATAAGCGAAATAATTTCGATTGATCCGGACACCGGTGCCCAGAGGACGATATCCAGGCCGCCACACACAATGCTAACCAACGTGTCCTGGCTGCCCGATGGAAGAACCTTGGCAGTAATTTACTCAAGCATGGAAACAAACTTCAGCCGACAGCAGGTTGGACTGATCAGTTATCCGGATGGCAAGTTTCGTCCAATTACCGCCGACACGAATGACTATGCCAACTTGAGTGTCTCCGCCGACGGCGCGACCATTGCCACTGTCATGCGCCAGTCGGTCTATGTGAGTTCAGGCCTAAAGGCCGATTACTCCGACGCCAGGCAGGTTAGTTCGGGAGACGCCGTGCCGGTGGTCGCGTGGGCGAGAGACAACAATCTGCTGACGGAGCAGGGGTCATCCATTCGGGAGATCAGCCCGAACGGCGAACTCAAGGGGGAGATCGCCTCCGAAAAGGAGTCTGCGGCGATGCAGCCTAACGGCTGCAGCGACGGCCACCTTGTTTTCGCGCGCAGGATGTTGAAAACCCTCTCGGTGAACATTTGGCGCAGTGAAGCGGATGGCACCGGATTGCACCGTCTCACCGACGGCAAGAGAGATATGTTTCCGATGTGCTCCCCGGACGCCAAAAACGTCCTTTATATGGACATGACCGTTCCTGCCTATATGAAAGTGTCCATCGACGGAGGTCAGCCGGAACGAGTTACAAAGGATTTTGCGGAATACAACGCCGGTTTTGACGTTGCCCGCGACGGAAAGACGGTTGTGCTGGACATCTACGATTTCAAAGCCCAGAGGCCAACGATCTCCTTGGTTTCTCTTGATTCCGGCCAGGTCCTGCGAAGGTTCGAGTATGACCCGCGGCATCAGGCACAACCCCGCTTCAGCCCCGACGGCAAAGGTATCGTCTACCCTGTCCGTGAAAAGGGAGTGGACAATTTGTGGCTGCAACCGCTGGACGGCGGCCCCGGCCGACAGCTGACGAACTTCGGTTCCCTCAAAATCTACTCTTATCAATGGTCGCCGGATCGCAAGAGCCTGGCCCTGGTGCGCGGAGATTCTCCTTCGGATCTGGTATTAATTCAGAATTCTCCAGCGAAGTAGTCAGAACCCGCTTTGGCCGACTCCGGACGAGTTGTTGGCCGTACGGAAACTATCCATAAACGGGCTAATGGGACTTTAACGTCCTAAAGGGAGCATTGCCGCGTCACAGCAAGCTACAGACGACGCTTGATCTCTACACGCAGAGCCCCGCTCGAAAATCCGTTCGGCCCCAAAGTGTTACCCATGTCTTAGGTACGTTTGTGACCCATGTCTCCGGGCTGAGCGGCCTGAGACATAGGTTGATGGTGGGACTGCGTGGACTTGAACCACCGACCTCGCCCTTATCAGCATTGAGGTCGTTGGTCCCTTGGCGATCAGAACGGGGATTCTTACCTGAAATGATTGACGAGCATGATGTCGGCGTTGCTTTCATCCCTTTGGGAGTAGAGCATGTAGCGCCCGTCTGGAGAAACAGACATGCCCTCATTAAGGTCCTTGTCCGCTCTGAATGTTTCCCTCGTGTGTTTCGTGGCGAAATCGTAAAAACAGACGATTCGCGGATTGTCATGGGGGCTGAAGTAGATGCCAGCGGGCACCACGGCCCAGTGGGCTGCAGTGAAGATTTTGGCCATTTGCGGTATTGCTTGCGGCGTCGCACCGGGTCGGTCCAGGGCCAGCATCATGATATTCGCGTCGATAAACCTTGATGGAAAGTACAGCACCTTGCCGTCGGCCGACTCGATCGCCGTCGTCAATTCCAACGACCCCACCAGAAGAGTTGCGTCACCTCCTCCTGCGGGACAACGGTAAAGCTGATGGCTATTCCCTTCGTATCCGAGAAAATAGATCCACTTTCCATCGTGCGACCAATAGGGAATGGATTGCTGACGAATATTGGTCCGAAGCTTGCGGGCCACACGATCCGATAGGTCCGCCGTGTACACACTTTCGAGACCGTCAGGATCCCGCGTCGAGAACGCAATCTTCTTCGAATCTGGCGACCAGCGGGGAAAACCAGCGGGTTCTCCATGCGAGATCTGTACCAGGTTGCTTCCATCGATTTCCGCCACCCAAACACTCCAGGTTCCAGATCGATCCGAATCGAACGCTACATGCTGGCCGTCCGGCGAATATTGGCTATTGTTTTGAGGCCGCGTGGAGTCATACATCTGAACTGCGGGAGCTTCGGAATTTTGCAGGTCTTTTCTCCAGATGCCAAGATGGGTTTCGACCTTGCTGAAAGCCAGTTTGTGCCCATCGTCGGAAATCGCTTGCCAAGATCCTGCTGTTACCGAAAGTTTGTGCACGTCGCCGCCATGCACCCGGATTTCATCGAATTCGCTGCCGTCCGCACCATCTAGAACCTCTTCCGAGACGATCAGGGACTGATCGTCCGCACTCCAAGCCAGTCCCAAGATAAAACGGCTAAACGTGGTCAGCGACCGTCTGGACTTGCCCTCGAGATTGGTAACCATAACCTCGAAGCCGATCGTGTTGTGGTTGCAGACAATGGCCAGTTCCTGCCCGCTGTGCGAAAAAGTCAGGAATTCCTCGTGCTGGCAGGACGGATCGTGCGGAAATTTGTGGCTTTCCAGAGTCGCAACGTTCAGCAGGAAGGCGCGGTTGCCGGGTTGACCGCTTTCCGTATCGGCATACGCGATCCATTTTCCGTCGGGCGACCAACTGAGCGGAGCAGCGACCCCGTGGGGTGCGTGAGTCGAAACCAGCTTGCGTTCCGGCCCTCCCAAAGCTGGCACAACATAGATACCAGTGTCATCCCCAGCTAGGCGATGAAACGCAATCTGCGAGCCGTCGGGCGACCAGGTCGAACTAATCCAATCAGAAGGATGGTTGGTCAACTGGAGCACCGTTTCACTGCCAATTGCTTTTACATACAAGTTGTATCCCGGCTTGCCGGTGCGATTGCTCGTGCCGTTATCCCAAGAGAAAGCTATGCGCGAGCCGTCCGGGGAAAAAGACGGGGTGGTTTCCCTCCCGGGGTAGGACGTGAAGGGAACAGTGGTCATGGGCTGGAAATCGAGCTTGGAATTCACAGATTTGCCAGACAACCAGGCGAATAGAATCCCGGCCACCACAACGGCCGCTACTGCCGCCAAGCCAAGGATCCAGTTCCGGCTGGGCCACGCTTTTGCTGCGCGAACCGGCGCGAGTTCCACAGATGCCAGGGTCTCCGAAGCGGCCAATACTACCCTCGGTGCAGCCTTCATTTTGCCGATGAACCGGTAGCCTCGTTTGGGAAGCGTTTCGATATAACAAGGACTTTCGGCGTCGTCTCCCAGAGCATCTCGCAAGCGGTTGACGGCCGCGTTCAGCCCATGCTCAAAGTCCACGAAAGTGTCGGCGGGCCAGAGAGTCTGGCGCAGCTCCTCGCGGCTGACCAATTCGCCGGGATGATCCAAAAGGACTTTGAGAATTTGAAAAGACTGTTTGGGCAAGCGGAGACGGATCCCTTGCTTCCTAAGTTCCTGCGACGGGAGGTCCGCTTCAAATGGGCCGAAGGGGATGAGCGTATGTGGCACCTTACTTTACCGGTATCCACTTTCCTGACTGCGTAGCCTAGCACACGGGTTCGGGGAGGTCTAGAAAGTAGCGTTGCACCAATGATGTAACCCACGATTTTTGAGTGTGTTGAGCTGCGACACAAATGTTACCGCTTTGTGCGCCCCAGAGGATTGTGGAAAGTTCGCAGAAAAGCGACCCTCGCCGTAGGAGACTAAAATGAACCTACGACAATACGAAATTGTTTTCTTCTTCTCGAAAATGGCGCTGCTGTTTGTATGCCTAACGCCGTGGCTGGCGCCTGTTTCTTTCAGCCAGTCCGCGCCTCAGTCGCCCCACGAGGCTACGACATCCGACGTCCGAGAAGCGGCTCAGCATGGTGATTCCGGGGCCCAATACCGGTCTGCGAAAGCCATTCTTGACCACCATCCAGGAGCGGACGATGTTCGATTCGCGCTCAAGTTGCTCCACAACTCCGTTGCGCAAGGTAACCCCAGCGCGGAATTTTATCTCGGATATCTCTACGAACATGGCCAGTTCGTTGCGCAAGACTACGCACTTGCGTTTGAAAACTATCAAGCCGCTGCTCAGGTTCACTATCCACCTGCGGAGAACAATCTTGGTGTGCTGTACCTAGGCGGACACGGCGTTGCCAAGGACGCCACAAAAGCTTTCACTTGGTATCTTGCATCCGCGCAACACGGAGATCCCGTTGGCCAGATCAACCTCGCGAATCTCTACTATAGCGGGTCAGGCACCTCGCGGAACTATGGCGAAGCGGTCCGCTGGCTTCGTGCTTCCGCGGACGCTGGATTAGCTGAGGCGCAAAACAGCCTGGCGTATTTTTATTTTTCTGGCGTGGTGGTGCAGCGCGACTACGCCGAAGCAGCCAGGCTTGCCCGACTCGCTGCACAACAGGGCCTTCCCGGGGCCGAGACCAGCCTCGCGTATCTCTATGAGCAAGGCCAAGGCGTGCCGCTCGACTACGTATCCGCGTACACCTGGTATTCCCGGGCGATGGGCGCGGGAAATCAAGCTGCCGCGGATCGGCGCAAAATGCTCGCTCAAGTGATGACGCGCAAGCAGCTCGACGAGGCCAACGTGCGAACCAGCGCTGTAGCTTCCCAATCGAGGGAGCAGTCGTCGCCGCACACGGCACCATTGTCGTTGGTCGATCACTAGCCTCGGATTCGCAACTTGAGAGTTGGAGACTGAGAATCTGCCCGGTTTGATTTGAGTCAGTCCCAAGTATGGTCGAGTTCTTCTGGCCGGCGGACGCTGGGAGCGCGTCCACGACAGTTGGCCGGAGCCAGCCAGCACCATCGCGCCGCTGCTCTGCGCCGGCGTGAAAGGGGAAGAGTTCTGGGCAGCGGATGAGCGAGGCGTGCACCGTTCCGATGATGGCGGCAAGAGTTGGCGCCGCGCGGTTGGCTATGCCACGTCCCCGCACCATCTACGCGGCCTCGCGCTGGTGCGGTAACCGTCGACCATCCCCCAACTGGTTTTTGTCGGGTCCATAAAAATGACGAAGCTGGCCGTTTCACCGATCACCCGAAGGGTCTTAACGCCCTCAGTGTAGTGCCATCCGGCAATCGTGAAGTTGACAAACGGTTGACAAAACGGTTTCTTGAGAGAGAGCCCCGAAAAGGGAAAAAGTGAGAATAGCCGCGTATTTACTGGTGATTTGAATGGTGGGCCGGGGTGGACTTGAACCACCAACCTCGCCCTTATCAGGGGCCGAGGTGAGCGAGGATTCCGCAACAATTCAAAAATCCGGTAAGAACGGTGAATGGAATCGTAGGGGCACCGCTCACCCGTCTTGGCGCCAATCTAAAACACCACACTTAAAGCGGTTACTTCACCTTGGGGTAGGGATTAGGAATGCCCTTGGTATTCTCTCATCCAACGTCGCAAGAATTGCACTCTTCGCCTTGGCGAGTTGTGCGAGATGGCCGTCAGAAGTTTGTTTTGCAGTCTTGACCCAAGCTGGAATGTGCGAGACATCATGATCGTCGGGGATGAAAGTGAACTTCAGGGAATTTGCTGTCTTAAGGCGGAGTAATAGGGTACGTGCGTGGGTGATGGTGAATCCATACTGCGGTGCCTGTGCGAGGACCCGGACGAAGCCACCAGCGGAATTCCCAGTTTTCTTCGTCGTGCTTCCGCGAAAGGCTTTGGATCCTTGATAGGTCGGTCTCAATTTCAGGGCTGCTGAATTCTTTCCGCTTTGACGGTTTCATTCCGGCGTCGTGAAGCATGGTTCCCATGCTCCCCACGACTACTCGGAGATAGTTTGCGCATTGGTCTTCAGCGAGTAAGGTTTTTCAGACATCAGTACCAGCCAGAAGCTTTCCGGCAACGGACTGGGCCGACGGCTCTGTCAGAAACAGCGCCATTTCTAAAGCCCACTTTAGAATCTCCGATTGGTCAGATGTTCGTGCAGTGCTGGCTGGCGGCCGTCAACGTATGCCGCCAGAGCTGCGATGGTCTCGTGGGACTGTGTTGAGTCGAGTATCCCGGATTCTACTGTTCCGAGTTTCGAAACTAGAATGTATCGGAACTCCTTCGGCTGTGCTGTTCCTTCACCGCCGGACTTCCTCCCTTTGAGCAGTTTGTTCACTTGCGCGAGTTCTTCTTCTGTGACTAAGAAGACTCCGGCCGACCTCCACCTGCTTCCAATAATCGCACAGTCAAATTCTTGCTCGTTCGGTCTGCTAGTGGCAATGACTATGGGGTATATCGGCTTGTCCTCATCTCCAATGTGCTCAAGATAAACGGCTGGTGTCCTCATCACCTCGGACGTACAGGTAGCGACATGTCCGTTTGTGGATACCAAGTGCATCAGGATCAGCCCGCATATAATCAGCGTTGAGGCCATCAGTGGCATCAAGCCCCAGATAAGCGCCGTTCGAATATGTATTCTTTTCCTAACCATGCTCCTAGCCTCGTCATCCCAAGAATCGTCCAACGCCATGCCGCCGTCCGGGGCGACTCCAAAACCATACGTGTTTAGACACCGAGGGCGATTTTAAGTTCATGGTAGTCGTGTTGAAAATGCGGCGGAACGCGAAGTTGGGACTCCTATCATCTGAGTAACACGGTAATCAAGTGGGTCGGCGCGAAAGGCACATTTCCGGTAAGGCGTGCCAGGCATGTAGACCCTTATGGCATGGTGTAGTTAGAATTTTGCCGATGGGTAGAGGTATACACGCGAATATGCGTTTGGTGTTTACGATACTATTCAGGTTGCGGGCCCCTGCAACTAAAGTCTCTCCTCTCCTTTGATCATTTCCGCAAACCTTGCACCCATCCGGATTTTTTATGCCGCAGTGGAAATTCGAGAAGGTTGCGTCTAAAGCCTCTGTCTGGATCTCACGATGGGGGGATTCCTTTCCTGAAACCAACTTCCTTGACGAATTCCTGATGAAATCCTCCGGACTTCTCAACACCTTCGTCCCTACCTTCAGTGAAGTAGTGGCGAAACTCGTACCTGTTTGGTTGAGGGAACCATGTCCCTTACCGAATTCATGGCGCTTAAAGAAGCGTGGTGTCCTGTGCAGCGGCGCCACTTGGAAACAGCGTGACAAGGAATGCACTGGACGCAATTATCATGCTGCGCACCTGATCCGACTTTGGAGGAAACACCAATGAAATCGATTATTCGGTTACTCACAGCAGTGGTGGCAGTTATATTGGCGTTCGCCACCCTGTGTCCCGCGCAGGACGTCAAGCCGACCGACCTGGGCAAGGGGGCGGCGTTCAATGGCAAGAAGATCGAGATGAAAGACAACGGAGAAGTCGCTTACCTCCTGTCTTTCACGGCGGGGAAAGAGTTCGAGGCCACCACGGACGGCCTGAAGAATACCGACGTGCACCTTTTCGTCTACGACTCCTCCGGCGCGGAAGTCGCTAAGGACGACTCGCCCGGACCGAAGTGTTCGGTTAAGCTCACGCCGACGAAGGACGGGCAGTACAAGTTCATCATCAAGAACGCCGGCGGGGCCAACACGGTGACCTTCAATGTAAAGGTCGCCAAATGATGATTTGCCGCTTGTCAAAAAGACCCTAGGCTTCGCGCCAAATGGCTTTCGAAAAGCTGCGGACTATGGTCATAACGGCGATCCCTAAGCCGAGATCCCGCGAAAGGTTCCGCAAGATTGCCGAAACCACCCCAACTTTCCGAACACGCGCTTTGAGGAAGGTATTGCGAATGGCGTTTTGAGCCGACCATTTTGCCCCCTGAATGTGAATTGCCGGACTATGTTAACTGGGGAAAGAAAACGAAAGTGGGGTGCATCTTTTTGCGCTCCGGGGTCAACAAAGTCCCAAGGATCTCAAGAACGCTGGCAATCTACGAGATAGACCCGCCGACTTTCCAGGAAGGAGCAGCGAGCGGTCAATCAACACTGGCGCGTTTACCAGGCTGGCTCCGCGCTAAATACATAGGAGAGACAGGCATTCTACCCGCACTTATCCAGAAGGGGTTCTGTCTGCAAAACCTGTCCGGGTATTTTCGATTTCGGCGGTCAATTGCTGCTGGAAAAATCACTTCGAAGAAGCACAACGGTGCGGTGTTGCGACGCGCCACAGTTTGTTGACCCAAAGGCACACGGTCTCTAGGATTGCATGGGGTCGGCTTGCTCGAACCTGCCGGATCGATCTTGCGGAGAGGTGCCGGGAACAACCGGGGCGGTAAAGGTGTCCAACTCGGTGGAGGAAGCCATGGCGATTCCAACAGCTCGGCGACGGTTATTCCTTCTCATGGGAGTAGGATTTTTGGCAGCATCGGCGATGGGAGCACAGACAACACCGCCGCTTACCAGCCAGTGGTCTCCTGGCGCGATTCCCGGTGGCGGAGGAATTACAGTCTCGACTTTTCCGATCGTCATCGGCGAACCGTTTACGGCCGAGAACAACGCGCGCAGTGTACAGATACGGAACGGCAAAAGGATTGTCTACGAATCGCACGACATTGTTGCGCGAGATTCCGTGGGGCGTGTCGCAACCCGCACGCCCGAATCGCCCCACGTTCCCACTCCGGATGGAGGAGGAAGTGCTTTCGTCCCTGCGGGTGGTAGGGTCGCCGATCCCGTCGCCATGGTGCAAATGCGCTGGGATGAAGGGGGGCCGCCGCACCTAAACGAAGTTGTAATGAAGAATCGCATTCCACTGAACTCGCCACTGTCAAGACCGCAACCTTTGAATGCATGCGAGCGGGAGAGTGGCCACACGCGAAATTACCCCAATGGGGAGACTCAACAGATTGAAGATTTGGGAGAGCGAACAATCCAGAATATCTTCACGCGCGGGTGCCGCGTGACCACCTTCATCCCTGCAGGATCTATTCACAACGATCAGGCTCTCACAATCACGGACGATTGGTGGAGTTCGCAGCAATTCCGGATCACGTTGCTCCATGTCCACCATGATCCCAGCGGAAATGATGAGATTGAGCAGCTAGACAAAATCGTCCGTGGCGCGCCTGATTCCTCGTTGTTTCAGCCCCCGCCGGGCTACACGATTCGGGACATCGATTTGGAAAGAGAGCAGCAAGAGCGATCGGAAGTTGTGGTAGAGCCAGGAGAACCTGGTGCGGAAATGCTGGCTGGTGCCTGGGAAGCAGACAACCCCTTTGTGGGCGAATCCTCTCAGATGGGAATTCTGTTAAAGATACTTGCCAATCGCCGGGTGCCTTTTCATCAGGGGAAGGTGGCCGGGGACGGGCCTGAAAAGATTGCAAGTTTAGACGTTCGGATCTACCAGAGGGTCGCCGGCGAGGACAAAGGAGGCTGGTTTTCCACCAACCAGGGAGGTGGCGCGTCTTGGGACGGCCATCGGCTCCGAATCGAGTTCAATGGAGATGAGCCGGAGGCTTTTGTACAGGGCAAACTGGGCCTTGATATTGCACTCAATCAAAGGGAGCTGACTTGGAGAGGGAGCTACGCGCGCGATGGCGTGACAAAGCCCATCCTGCTGGCGCGTCCCGGCGCATCATTAAGAGCCGTTTCAAATCCATTTCTGGGCGGCTGGCTGGAAAATGGCAGGTCTGGTGCGTCGCGTTGTGTTTACATTGCTCAAGGGTCAGACGGGACACTCATCTCATGGCGTAATACAAGGATGGGGCCAACCATCAATCCAAGTGAAGGCATGACGTCCGCAGTCTTTCAGGAAAATGACGGAGACGCACTGGGAGTCCAGATTACCGGCAATACGGTGACACTACAGGAAGGAATCTACTGGGGCGCTATCGCCGGGCAGGGGCCAAGAAAATTTACCGGCAAGTTGTCACCGGATGAATCACAAATCGTAGGAAACTGGGGTCCGACCTCCCGGGCGACGGAGGCGCAAAACCAACCGGCTGTGGGCGAAGCCGTTACCTTTACAAGAGCGGTTGGTCAAAGCTGCTGGTCTCAAGGGCCGAACTAAAAGCGCCGGGCTGTACCCTCATCCGAGCGTCAGTGCAGCTGACGCCTTCAATTGTGGCGTTTTTTTTGCGGTCTCAATGCACATTATTGTTGTAGTCAGGCGATTACACTCATTGAGAAATGGATGTCGAGCAAACCGAAAATTGGTCAGTCCATAAGTCAGCTTGTGGGAAGTCTCACGAGACAGGTACCGAGAAACACCTTTGTATTGACTCGTCTGGCCAACTTCCGCCGCAAGCCGGAAGTTAACCGCGGCGCACCGGGCTTGAGGATGGCATCATAGTTTGTGGGTTGAAAAAGTCCACGAATTCTGTGGCAATCCGTATCTTCAATTTCCTGGAAATTCCTTCATCTGTAAGCTGGTCTGGCGTCATCGCCGACATGCAGTCCGCGAATTGCAGGCCCAGCACCGCGACCATCACCACGACGATGAGTAATTTTATCCTCATTCCTTTAACTCAACTCTAAAGGGGTTAGACGCTTGCGTCAAAGAAAGGATACAGACGAGGGAGACCGGACATTGCAAGAGTCCAAGGATGTTCCCCGAAAAAAAAGCGAAGCGGTTCTTGTCCGCATCGCAGTTCGCTGGTCATGTCTCCCAGGTGTCTGCCAAAAGTAAAGTTTCCTGTTCCGATTTGACTATCGTTTGTTAGAGCTATAACATCTAATAGAAATGAATGAACGGACACAGTCAAAGGTCGCGTGGCTTCTGTTGACGTTCACGCTGCCGACGAAACAGGCGAGTCAGCGTGTCGAGATCTGGCGAAAGCTGCAACGATACGGAAGCGTTCCGCTCGGCAACTCCGGGTATTTGCTGCCAAGTAATCCGGTGAACGAAGAGCGGTTCCAGTGGCTGGCCACGGCCATTCGCAGATACAAAGGCGACGCGTCCATCGTCCACGTGCAATCGATCGACAACATTTCCACGCCGCAGTTGGTGGCACGCTTTGCGGAAGCGCGCACACGCGAGTACCAGGAATTAATTCGCCAGCTGCAGGAGTTCTCTTCCTTGCCACTGCAGAAGCAGGCGGTGGGCCGCCTGAGCCGGTTACGGAGCCGTTTTCAGGAGATTGTCGAGGTTGATTTTTTTGGCAGCTTGCTGCAGAAACGTGTGGGGGAACTGTTGATACGCGCCGATGCTGCGCGGGTGGCGACGCGGGCTCCGGTATTTGTGGTGATTCGTCCGCGAGACTACAAGGGACGGGTGTGGGTAACGCGACCGCGGCCGGGCGTCGACCGTTCGGCTTCGGCGTGGCTCATTCGGCGCTTCATTGACGCCAAAGCCCGCTTTGCCTTCGCGCTCGAAGATCAGGTGCCACGCGAAGCCGTGCCGTTCGACATGTTCCTCGAGAGAGGCTTCGGCCATCGCGGCGACGACTGTACGTTCGAGACCCTGCAAAAACAATTCAAGATTCGCGACAGAAGAGTGAGCGCAATTTCCGAAATCATTCACGACGCGGATCTGGCGGATGGCAAATTCGGCCGTAAAGAAGGTTATGGCATCGACGAAGTTCTTAAGGGTTGGGCTCGTCAAGGGCTGTCGGACCAGGCACTTCTCGATCGCGGCATGCAGCTGGTGGAAGGTCTGTATCACTCGCTCGCGTGAGCGAGTACGTGGACCGGCGGTTTCTGAATTGGAGAGGATCGTGTTGAACATTTGTCGCAAGAATTTAGGATGGCTGGTTCTCGCTTTACTTCTCGCGTGGTCTTTCGGGCCGAGCGCACAAGCGCAAACGGCGGAAGCGAGCAAGAAAACGCTGACGCTCACCGAAGCAGTGGACTTCGCTCTGAAGCACTATCCCGCCGTGCGGGCTTCGCTCGAGCGGTCTACGGCGGCCCAAGCCGGCGTGGGATTGGCGCGGACGACGTATCTGCCCCGGGCTGACACGGTCTGGCAAACGAATCGAGCGACGGACAACAACATCACCGGATTGCTGCTCCCCCAATCGACTATCGCTCCGATTTCCGGCCCTGTGCCGGCCTCCACTTCCGGTCGCAGCGCGTGGGGCAGCGCGGCTGGACTGTTGTTTTCCTGGGAGCCGCTGGATTTCGGATACCGCGGGGCCAAGGTCGACGCGGCGCGGGCGGTTCGCGATCAAGCCGCCGCCGAGACATCTTTAACGCGCCTCGATGTGGCGGTCGCGACCGTGAACGCCTATCTGACGGTGTTGGCGGCGGAACGAACCGTGCATGCCGCTGAGGCAGATGTACAACGGCGGGAGACGGTCAGCAAAGCAGTGCACGTACTGACGGACAATCAACTTCGCGCCGGAGCGGATGCTTCGCGCGCAGATGCGGAATGGGCGCGCGCGAAAGTGAACTTGG
>Ga0193726_1002499_pt1 | contig 12404 bp, 3 predicted proteins | sample H2c1metaG_FD_144928 | JGI IMG/M metagenome (GOLD analysis project Ga0193726, IMG submission 144928) | Soil microbial communities from a riparian zone of the East river system, Colorado, United States - H2c1 | ecosystem: Environmental > Terrestrial > Soil > Riparian zone | place: USA: East River... | reverse complement strand
CGTTCGCCAGCAATCGCAATGTGCCGACCCGGCCAGTGAAATCCATCGCGCCGTCGAGCGTGATCGCGCTGGCCACCGTGGTCAGCGTCGCGCCCCCCGCCGGCACGTTGGTGAACGCACCCACCACCAGAGTGCCGGTATCCAGCGCCGACAGCAGCGCGCCGCTGATCGGCATTCCGCCGCCGTTGCCCGCCAGGCTCACGCTGACCGATGAAAACGGCGCCAGCTCCACCGAACCGCCGCTGCTGATGAGCGTGCCGGCCACGCTCGCCGGCAATCCATCGGCCACCAGCGAAATCCGGCCTCCCGGGTTGCTGGTCAGCGTCGCCGCGCCGGTGGCCCCGACCGTCAGACTTCCGCCTTTCAAGGCGACCTCGAAGAACAAATTGTCGCCGGCGACGTTGCCGTTCAAACGCAGATCGATCCCGTCGACCAGCACGACATTCCCTTGTGTCGCGACGATGCTCGAACCGCTCGCGATGCCATTGCCCGGGTCGGTCAGCGTGACGCTCCCGCCGCTGGCCGCGAGCGTCGCGACATTGAGCAGCGGCGCGGCCTGACCGATCGCGCCACTCGCGCCGGCCTTCGACGCGGTCGAGGCGTCGAGCTCCAGCGTGGTGGTCGCGGCGGCATCGAACGGTGCCGCGATCGTGACCGCCCCCGCCGTGATTGTCGGCGCGGCACCGCCTGGCAGGGTCACCGCGCCGATCCGCAGGGTAGCGGCGGTGATCACCGGATCGATCGTCAACGCGAGCAGCGACAGGCCACCGGCGTCGGCACCCAACGTGACGGTGTTTCCCGCCGTGAACGGCGCCAGTTCGAAGGTATTGGCGACGACGACGCCGCCATCCGAGCCGAAGGCATCGGCCTCGATGCTGACACGGCCGCCGGCGGTCACCGATCCCAGTAGGATCACCCCGATGGGGTCGGCCGACGCGAGAAACACATTTCCCGCCGGAGCCGTCACGCCATCGGGGAACAGCGCCGTGCCGGAAACGATGCTCAGATCGCCCGCGGTCGCGCTCAAAGCCGCCAGGTCGTCCAGCGCGTTGCCGGGATTGGTCAGCGCGAAACTGTCGGCGGTGCCGCTCAGGGTTACCACCCCGGTCAGCGGCGCGGTTTGCGTGACCGCGCCGCTGGCCCCTGGCGCGGTGGACGAGGCGGCGTCCAGTGTCAGCACCCCGGCCTTGCCGAACGCGAACGCGCCGGCGATCGCGATCGAGCCCGCCGTGATGGTTGGCGTGACGCTTCCGGGTTGCGTCACCGCGCCGACCACCAAATTGGTCGCGACCAACCCGGTCATCGACGGCAACGACAGACCGGTGCCGGTGGCGCCCAGGGTGACCGTGCCGCCGGCGGTCGCGGGTGCCAGCTCGATGGTGTTGGCGGTCACCGCCGCGTTGTTGACCAGCAGATCGGTTTGCAGCGACGCCGTGCCGGTCGCCGCATCGGCGGTGACGGCGCCGGTCGCCGTGATCGCGATGCCGGCGGCCGCGGTCGATTCCAGGAACACCTGACCGGTCGCGCCGGTTGCCGTCACCTGGCCGGCGACGGTCAGACCGCTGCCGTCCCGCAAGGCGAAGCTGCTGGCGATGAAGCCGCGGGCCGGGATGTTGGTGCCGAGGACGCCGGGCGCACCAAGCGCGGCCACCTGGTTGGTGGCGGGCCCGGTGCCCAAAAGATCGACCGCTCCGGCCGCGCTGCCGGATAAGACCCCGGCGATCAGTTGGCCGGTCTCGCTGATCGTGCCGGTATTGGCGGTCAGCACAACCGAGCCGGCGCCGCCGTCCGTCACCAGGCCCGGGATGCTGATGGCATCAGCCGTCAAAGCGACCGCGGCGGCACTGACCGTGCCGTTGATCGCGAGCGTCCCGACGCCGTTGATCGCCGTGACGGCGCCACCGTTCAATGAGCCGCCGATCGTCAGCGCGACAGCGTCGTTCAAAGCGAAACTGGTGCCGGTGATAGTGCCCAGATTGGCGATGCTGTTGTTCGCGGTCAGCGTCCAGTCGCCGCCGGTGCCGGAGAGCGTGGTGACGTTGACCAGCGCCCCGCCGGAACCGTCGATCGCGCCGCTCGCGTCGAGTTCCAGCGTCCGATTCCCCGCATCGAACGGCGCGGGCGCTCCGGTGGTACCGGTTCCGCTGACCGTGATCGCGGCCGCCTCGGTGACCGGGCTGGTGGCTCCTGGCGGCGTCACCGCGCCGATCCTGAAGGCGGCGGCGTTGATGTTCGCCAGCGAGGGCACCACCAGGCCGCCGGTGAAAGTAAGGCCCAATGTCACGGTCTGACCTGGACTGAATGGCGCCAGCTCGAACGTGCCCGCGATCACGGTTCCGGTGGCCGGAGTGAAACCGGGGCCCGAGACGGCGAACGAGTCGGCGCGGAACGAGGCCACGCCGTTGGGGCCGGTCGTCACCGCTCCGCCGCTGTTGATGAAGATGCCGTCGAGATCGGAACTCTGCAGATACACGTTGCCCGCCGCCGAGACCGTGCCGGCCACGTTGATCGCCGAGGCGGTGTCGATCAGTTGGAAGTTGCCCGCCATGGTGCCGGACGGCGTCACCGCGAAGTTGTTCAGGTTCGCCACCGCGTTGGTGCCAAGAAGGCTGACGTCTCCGGCGACCCCGTTGCTGCTCTGCAGCACATTGGCGAAGATGCCAACGTTGGCGGCCTGACTCACGCCACCTCCGGTGGTATTCAAATCGACGGCATTATTGGTGGAAATATTGCCGTTCAGCGTGATGCCGCCGGTACCCGCGATCAACGTCACCGTGGACGGCCCATCGCTGAGCGCGGTCACCGAGTCGTTGATCACCAGCGCGCCGGCCGGATTGGACGTCCCGGCCTGCAGCAGGATACTCCCGCCGGCCTTAATCGGAGCACCGGCTTCGACCGTCAGATTGCCGCCGGCCTGCATGGTCAGACCGTTATTGACGTTGACCGCCGCCTGGACGTCGATCGTGCCGCTCGCCTGCACCACGACGTTGCCGGTTTGACTCAGGGTCGCGAGCGTGCTGGCGAGCACGGTGGAGGGCACCGGATTGCCGTCGCCCGCGCCGGATGCCAGCGTGCTGGTACCGTTATTGGTAACGAACTCGCCATCGACGCCGCTCCCCGGGTTGGCGGCGGACGCGACGATGGCGAGATTGGTGGGGTCGAGCAGGATCGTCCCGAGCGTGCCGTGCGGTGCCGATACATTGACGGTCGGCGTGAGACTGAGCCCGCCGCCCGACACTTCGACCAATCCGCCGTCACCGGACTGGCTGCCGCCCTTGGCGGCGATCGTGCCGTGCATCACCGTCGTATCGCGGGACAGCACCACGACGCGCCCGCCGTTGCCGGTTCGCGTCGCGCTGGCGTCGATGCCGGCGCCCTTCCGCACCACCACGTTCGCCGCCGTCATCGTCGCCGCTGTACCTGTGCCACCGATGGCACGGCGCAACGTCGTGCCGATCGCCACGGTGCCCCCTCCCGCCGTTCCGGACGCGTCGATGCGCGCCGTGGAAGCCAGTGTGACGGCGCCTGTCGCGTTGACCGCCACCTGACCACCCGTGGTGCCCGGGCCCCGCCCGGCCGCGCTCACGAGGCCGGTAACGGTTACCGATCCCCCGATACCGGCGACCGACACGGTGCCGGTGCGCGCCGCCGCGCTGTTGGCTGACCCAGCGCTGTTGGCCGCTAATGTGCCGCCCGCCTCCACGAGGTTCCGCAGCACCCCATCCGCCGCCGCCGCGGTCAACTGCACGGTGCCGCCGTCGGCGCGGATCACGCCGCTATTGGTGACCAATGCCGCCACCTTCGCACCACCGGGTCCCAGCGGAGCGGTCGTCACCTGATTGCTGACGTCCAGCGACAGCATCCCGTCGCCATACAGGTCCAGCGTCGCGGTCTTGGCACCGGCCAGCACGACGTGACCCATTTGGGCGTTGATCACACCGGAATTGGCGACGTTCGGCGCCACCAGCGCCGCCAGACCGGCCTGTTTGACGGTGATCGTGCCTTGGTTCACGACGCGCGCGTTCGGGCTGCCCGGCTGGTCGAACGTCATCTTGCCGGCCAGGAAGTTCTGGTTCGTGACGTTCGCCGAACTGACGATCAGGCTCTGCGCGTTCACCTGCGCGCCCTTGTAGAACGTCACACCCGCCTGGTTCACCAGCACGACCTGACCATTGGCGGTGATGCGACCGGCGATTTGCGACGGGTCCGGCCCGGTGACCCGGTTCAGCGCCACGGCGTTGGCGGAAGGCTGCGTGAAGGTAACCGCTTGCGAGCCGCCGACATTGAAACTTTGCCAGTTGATCGCGGCACGCGGGGTCGTCTGATCGATCGCGGTGGTGCCGGGAGTCCGCGTGATCGTGGCGCTGCCGGCCACCACCGATCCACCGGCCGGCCGCGCGTTCGGCGCGGGTTGCGCCCAGACGGGACCCGACACGGGACACGACAGCACGAGGAGCGTGGTCGCCCGCAGCGCCGTGTCGACCATCAGGTCCGAACGCTTGCGGCCGGTTACGCCAAGCAACCGGATTTGGTTCCGCGCGCGGGTGTGTGCCATCGGACAGTCCTCCACGTCACCCGGAGAGCCGGACCATTTCGTTGCTCTTCCGTTTGAGTGCCAACTCAGAAGCGCGCCAGCACACGCCAATAAAACGCCCCGCCGTTCAGTGCCGAAATCCCCGCGCCGGTTCCGTCGGGATAGCGGTTCAGCCGGGCCAGCCCTTCGAAATCGACTTCGACATACCGCGTGGCCTGGAGCCGCACGCCGCCACCGGCCGACGCCAGCCGCGGCGCCAACGTGTTCGCCTGGTTCTGCCAAACCTCACCCCAGTCGTAGAACAAATAAAACTGGCTGTTGAGTTCCGCGGAAAGACCCACGCGCGAGAGATCGATCCCGGTATTGAGTTGCAGTTCGGCCGTGGAAGCCAGCGCCTTGTCCCCCGCCACCTGCCCCGAAAAATAGCCGCGGGTGAACTGCGCACCGCCGAGATAGAACTGTTCGGACGGCGGCAGCACCGAATTGCTCCACTGGCCGGTGACCAACCCCATCAGCGCGACGCTGGCGCCCTGCCACGGTGCGAACAATGTCTGCGTGCGGGTGAGTTGAAAATTGAATTTCAGCAGATTGGTTTGTTCGCCGGGTCGCGGGGTGGTGGGCGAGGCGCCATTGGTCGTCGCACCCAAAATATCCATCCCCTTCGAAAGCCGGCCGGAGACCGTGTTGACCGCTGGGCGCTCGTTTCCGGCCCACAGGTCGGACAACGCGTAATCGCCGCCCAGTCGGAGGATGCGCAACGAGTCGTAGCTGGTGAGCACCGATGTTCCGCCGGCTCCGGAATTCGCGTTGATCGTGGACTCGATGCCGTCGAACGCCAGCCAGACATTCAGGGTCTGCCGGCGCGACCGGATCACGGGGTACGAGGCCTTGGCGCCAAACACCTGAGTTATTCCGTTGTAACCGACGGCGGACAGCGGGCCGGTCGGCGTTGTCGTGCCGGCGCCGCCGTAGATCTGCAGCTTCAGGCCCGACGAACCGATGAACGCTTCGAAGGAGGCCTGGCCGAAGGTCTGGCTGTTCGGCCAGGTGTGGTAAATCGAGACCTCGGTCTTGTCGCCGAATTCGGTGAAGCTGTTCAGGGAAACACCCGCCAGCGTCTCGATCGGTCCGGTCAGCGACGATGCCCGGTTATCGCTCGCCACCAGCCCCGATACCGCCTGCCGTCCAACCTGGGCGATCAGATTGAGCGCGCCGGGCTGCTCGGTCGAAGGTTGCAGCACCGCGTGCACGGTCACGCCCGGCACGTCCTGCGCCAGCAGCAAATATCGCTCCAGCGTCGCGGCATCGATCACCGGCTCCTCGGTGAGGCGGTTCAGGAAGCGGAGCACCTGCGTGCCCGCCGGGCCGATGTCTCCGTCCAGTTTGACCGAGGCGATGTGGCCTTCGGTGACCAGGAACCTTAAGCGGCCGCTGGGAGCGTCGTAACTGGCCGAGACCGTGCTGAGCACGTAACCGTCGGCCCGATAGCGCCCGAGGATCTGCTGGCGCACCACGTCGATTTGCGCGAACGGCACCGCCGGGCCGGTCAACCCCTGGGTCAGGGCGGCGATCTCCGGCATCGGGTAGACCGTGACACCCTCGAGCGAAACCGCGGCGATCCGCACCGGCGAACCGGATACCGCGGGCACCGGGCCACTGGACGGCAGTTCGATCCCCGGTGTCGAGACACGCGGTGCCTCCGGCGGCAGGATGCGTGGAATCGGCGATCCTTGCGGGACCGGATTGGTCACGACAGGCAGGGGAACCGGCTGAGCGCCGGCTCGTTGCACAACGACAGCGAGCAGCATGACGCGGACCAGGAGTCCGGTGCCGGCCTGACGTTTTCGCGGCGGACACGCGCCAGGTTGGTGCGTCAGGTCGGATCGATGACCAAAAGTCAAGGTTTCGATCTCCAGTCTCATGATGACCGCGCAATCTAAAATCATGATACGTATGGTGGCAAGCACCCATTTGGCGCGCGATCAAAGGGTTACGCGGCGCAACAGTAACAGGGGCAAAAGTGTGGGCAAGTTCGCTCCCCATGAGCGATGACCGTGTCTGCGTTCGAAAAAAACAAGGTCTTAACACAGATTCCACAGACCAAGGGCACGGATTACAGGCAGTTCGCCCGCTCCGGGGCGCATTATATCGGAGCTTCGGATGCGCGACCTTTGGTTCGGTGTCGGTCCAGGGGATTCCGTGAAATTCGCGCCTTAATTCGTGGAATCCGTGTTATTTCAGGCCTTTTTGCCTCTTGTCCGGCACAAAGCCAGATAGCCGAGCCAGGATTGGGTCAAGTCTGGAAATCGCGGAAGCAGGCTCCTGACTCGTAAGCCGCGGCGCCCGCCCACGGTTTTGCCCCTTTTACGCGCAACAATCGCCGGCTCATCCAGGTTCAGGCCTCGCCGATATCGCCGATCACGCGCACGCGGACCCGGCGGGCGTCGCCCGGCAAATAGGACAGCGGAATATCTTCCAGTTCCACCAGCTTGAGCCCGGAGCGCGACGCACCCGCCGCCACGGCACGGCGTTCCGCCACGGTCTGGGCCGCTGCGAGCGCCGCGTCGCGCGTCACCCCGGAGAATATCTGGTCCACCTCCCCGCTCACCTGAGCGATCGCGGCGCCGACCGCGTTGGCGACCGCGTGATGCGGTACGCGCGCGACCTCCGAGCACCCCTCCACGCGATCCGGAATCAGAAAACCGCCGCCTCCCACGGCCAGCAGCGGCACATCGCCGGCTTCGGTTTTCATGCGGTCCACCGCTTCGGCGACCATCTCGCCCATCCGATCCAGCGAGCGGTTGACGAACGCGGCGGACAGATGAGCCAGGCGGGCGCGATCGCCGAGATCAAGGCGACCGGCGGCGATCGCGATGTCGCTGGCGGTCAACGTGTCGCCGCCGAACGCGATGCCCTTTTCGAGCAGCCGAAAACCGACGCTGCGCGGACCGATGCGGCTGCCGTCCGGCGCGACCTCGGTGCCACCGCCGAGGCCGATCGACAGCAGATCGGGCATGCGGAACAGCGTGCGCACGCCGCCAACTTCAACCGCGGCGTTGGCCTCCCTCGGGAAACCGTCCTTGAGGTAGCCGATATCCGTCGTGGTGCCGCCGACATCGACCACGACAGCGTTTTCGATGCCGGACAGGAACGTCGCCCCGCGCATGCTGTTGGTCGGACCGGACGCAAAACAATACACCGGAAACCGGCGGGCGGTGTCGGCGCGCATGATCGTGCCGTCGTTCTGCGACAGATACAGCGGCGCCGCGATGCCGCTTTGGCGCAGCGCTTCGGTGAAGGCGTCGGTCGCGCGCCGCGCGAGGTCCTGCAAGCAGGCGTTCAGGAGTGTGACGTTCTCGCGCTCCAGCAGACCGATGCGGCCCAGATCGTGCGACAGAGTGATGCGTGCGCCGGGCATTTCCTCACGCACGATCTGTTCGGCTTCCACCTCGCATTCCGCGGTCAACGGGGAGAACACGGCGGTGATCCCGACGGTGGTCAGCCCCGCGTCCGCCATGCGGCGGGCGGCATCCCGCACCGCGGCACGGTCGAGCGGCACGATCGGCCGGCCGTCGTATTCGTGACCGCCGCCGACCATTTCGACCACGCCGCGGACGGTCGCGGCCAGATCGTCCGGCCAGTCGACAAACGGCGGCAGACTGGCGCTGGCGGGCAGACCGATGCGCAACGCGCCGACTCGTTGCAAATGGCGCCGCTCGATTACCGCGTTGGTGAAGTGGGTCGTGCCGATCACCACCGCGTCGACGTCCGATGCCGCGCCGTTCGCCCGCGCCAGCAATTCGGTCAGGGCGGTGACGATGCCGCCGAGCACGTCCTCGGTCGTGGCGGTCTTGACCGTGCACAGCACGTTGGTGCCCTCGATCAGCACCGCGTCGGTGTTGGTGCCGCCGACATCGATGCCGATACGTTTCATTCCGGAGATTCGAACATGGAGACATAATCCGTGTCGTGGCCAAACGCGCGCGGGCCGACGTTTGCCAGACCCTTCGGCGTGCGCAGGATCGGCGGCGCGGGCAACACGACGACGCTGACCCGCTGACCGTAACGCAAACTTTCAGTGCCGATCGCCTCGCCGGACACACTGTCGAGCAGGCAGATCAGATCGGGCGTGGTCACCACCACGCGCCCGTCCCTCCAGCCGACCGCGAATTCGTTCTGGAACGCGACATCGAAAATCGCGCCGCGATCGTCATCGAGACCGGCGATGCGGGCGGTGCCGCGCAGAAAACCCTCGGTCGCGCGGCGCTGAACGTCGGCGATCTTGCCGCGGAAGGCGAGCTTGCCATGCGCGGCGTCGAGCGTGGCGGCGACCGGGTCATCGTGACGGCGTCGCGCCTCGCGCACCGCGCGGCCGAGAGCGATCGCCTTCGTCGTGGTGTGGAGGATGCCGAATTGTTTCACCTCGGCACCGGTGCGCGGCGCCTTGCAGGTGGCGGCGATCGAGCCGACCTCTGTGCAAATCTTGCGGCTTATGCGCTCCATCCACTTCCAGCTCGCGGCGCGGGCGACGATCACGTCGTTGTCACGGATGTCGGCGAGGGTGAGCGGAAACATCGGCAGTTCGGCGATGGCGAAGCTGGTCATCTGGGCTTCGGGAAAGGCGCGGCCCATGGCGTCGGCGTCGACCACGGGCAGGCCGGTGCGCGCGGCCACCAGCAGCGGCTGGAAGGCGTTGCCGCCGCCAATCTCGACCGACATCACGGCGCGGAATTTCCGGCCGAGGTAGTCCTCCATCAACCGCACCGGCCGGGTGGCGAAATCGGGATCGGACAGGCGCTCCTGCCCGACCAGCGGCGCGCCCATGTTGGAGACCACGGCGACGAGATCGTCATCCGCCAGCGCCTCCGGCCGCATCAGCGTCACCCTGGTGCCACGGGCGTAAAGCTCGCGCATGTTCAGATAGGAAAGGTACGGCGAACCGCCGCCTCCGGTGCCCAGGATCCAGGCGCCGGTGGCCAAAGGTTCGAGTTCGTCACGTTCGATGAGCCGGAACATGGGGAGAGGTTAGGCGGGGATCGGATGGGCGGCGAGAGCCCGTTCCCCGCGCTGACTCTCGATCGGATCTACGTCACCCAAACGAAATCAGCGAGCCGCCGCGCACATCGGATGTTATATGAAAGCCGCCGGTGGCGATTTGCCCGGACATTGGAATGCCACCGGTATGAACCCCGTCGCTCACCGTCAGCACGCCGCTGGCGGCGGAACCGTCAAACCTGACTGTCGCCGTCGCGCTGTTGAGGCCGCTCACGTCGATCACGTCCTTCGCCGAGAACCCCGAGATCGACACCTTGGCGAGGTCGGTCAGCGAACCCAGAAACGTTACCCCGAGCTCGCCGGTGTCCGACAGTACGTTCACGCCCGATCCGGCGCTCAGGACCTGTCCCGGCGCCGTCGCCTGGATCACGTTCAGGCCATCCGCGCTGTAAATGAATTGCATCGGCGCCGCGCCAAACAGCGAGCCGTCGCGCCAGGCTCCGGCGAATACGCCGTCAAGTTCGCCGTCGCTCAGCGGTGGCGCCAGGACCGTGCCATCGGGCAACTGGAAATCATTGGCCTGTCCGCTGTCGCTGCCCAAAAGTCCCTGCACCGAGCCCGGTCCATCCGTGGCCGGCAGCGACATCGCGCTGTCCAGGTACGGCCCCGAGTCAGTGATGGTGAGCGCCTCTCCCGTGGACCACGTCAGGCGGAACACGGTCGGCGACAGCTCGATCAGTTGGCCGCCGCCGAGTTGCTGGACGGGCGTGCTCGCGTTCAACGCGGTGTCCGGTGCACCATCGACCCAAACGATACTGTCCCGGTAGATCCCGAACGTTACCACATCGCCACCGACATGAGCCGCCGCGCCGGTCGTGATGCTGACCGCGCCGATCGCCGGCACCGCGGCGGTCCGGATTTGCACGTCGAACGGATCGCCCGCGACCGTCGATCGCGCCAGCGTGAAATCCCCCACCGCCTGGAAATCGTAGCGCAGCCCGTCGAACGTCACCATGTGCACGTCGCCCTGCGCGGTCCCCACCGGCGCCACGATCGTTCCGGTGATGGTGATGCTTTTCTGTCCCAGCGCCCGCAGAAATCCGTTGCTGTTGCCGTCCGACGGCGACAGCATGATCGTTTCGGAAAACACCCCGAGCTGATTGGTCGATAGCGACACGCTCGCATTGACCAGCGCCCCGGCGGCGAGCTGGCTGAACCCGGCCAGGCCGGTATTGCTGAACTGACTGGCTCCGGTGACCGCCAGCGCGCCGTTCAACCAGTCCGCCACGCCGGTCGCACCATTGCCCAGATTGAGATGCGCGGACAGCGGCGCGGCGCCCAGGGTGGCGGTGCCGAGGTTGAGGGCGAAGCTGTCCGGGCCGGTCGCGGTCACCGCCCGGTCGCCGCTGATCGCCACGGAAGCGAAATCATCGACGACGATGTTCACCGCCGCCGTGCGCGTGCTCAGGATCGTCTGACCCAGGCCGTCGATACTGTCCGCCCCGGTGCCGCCATCCGAGGTCAGCCCGACCGTCGCGGTGCCCGAAATGGTCCCCGCCAGCGCGGTCGAGAAGCTCAGCGCCAGCGTGCTGGTGTCGGTCGATCCGGCGTCGATCGCTCCGGTCGGGCCGCCCGCCGCGATGCCGAGATTGCCCGTGGTGGCGAGCAACGCGCCAACCAGGCGCTCGGAATAGCCATCCGCCGGGTCGTCGTTGCCGAGCGACAGCGCGGCCGTGCCGGGATCGCCGACATGCACGATCGCGTTGAGCGGCGGCAGCGCGGCCGAGGCCTCGCGATAGACCGTCCCCGACAAGGCGATGGTCTGTGCCGGCAGCGCCGCCGATCCCGCCGTCCCGCCATTCGAAACCAACGCCAGCGTGGCGCTCCCCGAGCGCGATCCCGCCGTGTTCGTATCGATCCCGACACTGATGGCGCTGGCGTCCGTCGCGCCCGGGGCGAGGCCGGAGACCGTGCCGTTGTTGCTCACCGCGGCTCCGGCGACCGATTGCACCGAGGCATCGAGTGCCGCCGCCGGCGCTGTCGCCGTATTGCTGATCGCGAGACTTTCGGATGCCGCCGCGCCGAGATGCAGCTTGCCGAAATCGACCGGGCCGGCGGGCAGCACGGAGGCGATGGCGGGCGCCAATGGCGGCAGCGAGATGGTGCCGGTTCCCGAGGCCACGGTGCCGGTCACGGTCAGCGTCTCGGCGGGCAGCACGGCGGCGAACCCGCCGGGATTGGACGCTGTCGGGGTCAGCGTGATGGTCTCGCCGAACGTGCCCGCCGTATCGGTGGCGAGCGTGATCGCCGGCGTGACCGACTGCCCGGCGCCGAGGTCCGCGAACGATGCGAGGCCGCCGTTGGTGAAGGCGCTCGATCCGGCCGCCTGGAAGCCGCCCGCGACGACGTCGGAGGGGCCTGTCGTGTTGTTGAGCACACCGAGCGCGACCACCACGGGCACCACGCCCTGCTGGATCGTTCCGAGGTCGAGCGCGTAAGCGGTGCCGGCGCCGGAGAATGTCCCGACATTCGACAGATACGCGAACACCGGGTTGGCGCGGTTGTCCACGGTGATGGCGACCGGCGCGGTCAGCGCGCTCAACGTCGTGGTACCGAGGCCGTCGATGGTGCCGCCGTCGGAGCTCACATCGACCGTCGCCGTGCCGACGAACGTGCCGGCCTGCGCGGTGGAAAAGCCGAGTTGCAATGCGACGGTGTCGCTGCCGCCGGGGACGATTTCGCCGCTCGGGCCGGCGGCGGCGATGACGAGGCCGCCGGCTACGCTCGCCAGCGTGCCGAGCAAATTCTCCGAGAACCCGTCGGCCGCCGCGGTGTTGCCGATGGTCAGCGCGACGGTGCCGGGATCGTAGAATTT
>Ga0193726_1002498_pt1 | contig 12405 bp, 13 predicted proteins | sample H2c1metaG_FD_144928 | JGI IMG/M metagenome (GOLD analysis project Ga0193726, IMG submission 144928) | Soil microbial communities from a riparian zone of the East river system, Colorado, United States - H2c1 | ecosystem: Environmental > Terrestrial > Soil > Riparian zone | place: USA: East River... | reverse complement strand
TAATATAACGCCGGGAGCAGGGGTTTTGCCATCAGCCTTATAAACAATGCCATTAATGCCCAATGGTTTTTTTCCATCCCAGGTGGTGCCTGGCAACATGGTGAAAGATTTCAGCTTCTCAAACGGAACAGGACTTTCATAAATGGCTTCACAGCCTTCGCAAGGCCCGCCGACTTTTTTATTTTGGGCTAAACTGCCAATAGCAATAAATACGAATGCTAATAAAATAAATGCACGATTTTTCATAATAGGCTCCTTTATTTTTGATTATAAAGCAAACCAACTACTTCATTTTATTACTTCAAAAAATAGTAGACCAACAGCGAAAATAGTAGAGATATGATCCTTGTATTCGTTACTTTCATCATGTATGCTTAAAATTTCAGGGCTGCTTATACAAACGATGCTTCCTTAATTTTACTTAAGAAAGCATCGTATTACACAATTCTGTATAAGTTTAATTATCCAACACTTACGCTGCGATTAATTTGTAGCCCCGCCATTCACTAATAAGTGCTGACCGTTTACAAACGATGAAAGATCACTGGCGAAGAACTCAGCTGCATTGGCTACATCCTCTACTTCGGCCAGGCGTCCCATCGGGCAGCTGTCAAGCAGTTGTTTCCTTAATTCAGGATAACTGCCTGCTTCAGCAAAGATGCCTGAATGATCAACCGCGAATGGGATGATGGAGTTTACAGTAATCCCTTTATGCCCGATTTCTTTTGAAAGCACATCAACCAGGTAGCGTGGGGTAGTTTTACTGCCGCCATACACTGCCATTCCGGTTACAGGGAATGAGGTGGTGCTTGATGCAATATAAATGATCCTTCCGTTATCAGTTACATTTTTTGCTGCCTGTTGCATGGTAAAGTAGGTGCCTTTGGTGTTGATAGAAAACACCCGGTCAAATTGTTCCTCTGTAAAAGAGGTAACCGGGGTTTCAACCAATTCGATACCTGCATTGGCTACAACGATATCTATTTTGCCAAAGGCTTTTTTAGCTTCTTCAAATAACCTTTCAATATCGGCTACTTTGCTTACATCAGCCTGTACAGATATTACCCTTACACCCATAGCTGTAATGTTGCTTACTACCTCGTCCGCTGATGCTTTGTCTCTTGAATAATTAATTACTATATCCGCACCCAATGCTGCGTAACGTTCTGCAATTGCTTTTCCTAAACCTCTTGCTGAGCCTGTTATTAAGGCTACTTTATTTTTTAAACTGTTCATGATTATTATTTTTTTAATTGTGATTACACTGATTTTTGAAATGATTTCACCGATTTGACTTTTTACTCCCCCTTTAGGGGGCCGGGGGCTTACGCCATTGCACCATTAATACCTATATTCTGCGCGCTGATCCATTTGGCATCGTCGCTGGCAAGGAACACCACTATTTTGGCAATATCATCAGGCTCGCCAATGCGGTTAAAGGCTGAGAGAGATGCCAGGCGGTCAATTACTTCCTGTGGTTTGCCTTTGGTAAACAGCTCGGTGTTTGTTGGGCCGGGAGATACAGAGTTCACATTAATGCCCCTTGCGCCAACTTCTTTAGAGAATACGCGGGTTAGCTGCTCAACTGCCGATTTTGTTGCTGCATAAGTTGAATAGGTTTGATGAAGAGAAATTAATAACACTGCCATTGTCGGCAAGCTTTGTTGCTGCTTCACGCATGGTATTGAAGGTGCCCCTTACATTGATATCAAACTGACGGGTAAAATCTTCGTCGGTTGTATCTTTCAATAATTTGGTTATCATAATACCGGCGTTGTTTACCAGTACATCTATGCGGCCGTAGTGTGCAATAGCTGCATCAAACATAGCTTTAACCTCATCGGCTTTGCTCACATCCGCTTGTAAAGCTATTGCGTCGCCGCCTTGTTGTTTAATGCTGTTAACTGTTTGCTCTGCGGCATCCTGGCCACCTGCATAGTTAATAATTACTTTAGCCCCGGCTTCTGCCAGTTTGTGGGCTACTGCTGCGCCAATGCCTCTTGAGGCGCCGGTTACTAAGATTACTTTTTCATTTAGCGTTTTCATTTTTCCTTTGTTTTAATTGATAGAACAAAGGTCGAAGTATGCGCAACCCGAAAAGGACGGATTCTAAAGCATTACATACAAATATCTAAGATGTGACGGTGCTATGCTGCTTGCGGAACAAAACAGGGGAGAGGTCTGTGTACTTTTTGAAGTAATTGCTAAAATGTGTTGCCTCCGAAAAACCCAGCAGGTAAGCTATTTCTTTTATGGAGATGGATGAGTTTTGAAGCAATGATTTAGCCTCGGTAATAGTTTTTTCAGCTATCCAGGTGCTGATGGCTTTACCTGTTTTGCTTTTAATTACATTACTTAAATAATTGGGGTGCAAACTTTGCCCGTCGGCGTAATCCTGCAGCCTGAAAACCTGGTGTACTTTGCCGCTTCTTAAATCCCGGTAATGTTTTTCAAGGGTCATCTTAAATGTTTTAACTATCTGCGAGCTTCGGTTGCCTTCGTATATCGGGTTATAATCTTTCCAGAAATACTCTTTTATCTTCAATAACAATACCACAAAAAGATTACCCATCACCCTTGTTCGGTAAGGCGAATCTGAAACATATGCGCTTTTGATCTGCAGGTACAATTGTTCAAATTCGGCAAATACTTCGGGTGCCAACACCCTTGGCTGTACTGTTTCGGCCAGCAGGAAGGGAAATTCCCCGAAAACATCCGGATGAACGTTCTCTTTTAAAAATGATTCGCTTAAAGTTATAAGGAATGCCTCCTTAATCTCAAGCCAAACATGCGATTTATAATGACCCGGATTGGTAAAGTAGATAGTTCCCGGCACGGTATTAAAACATAAATCGTCGGTAGTGTATTTTCCGTGGGCATCTTTTGCAAATACAAATGAAAAGAAATTAGCCCGGTACACAGGTGATGTAAAAGGGAGGTCGAGATGAATATCCTTCAGGTTATGAATGGTGAAATCTGTTTTTTCATCAATCCCGTCAATCGGTAACCCGAAATTAATGTATTGCTTTAACAGGCTATCAAAAGCTAACTTTTTCTCTGTTTCTTTCATCGATATAAAAATAACAAAATTATATAGTTGCCATTGCTGGTAAACAACATTACCGTTCAGATCTGAACGCCTTGATATACCATAAACGAACGTTATTTGAATTTAACTATATTTAAATTATTGATTGTTAGTTATTTGTACTGATGGCATATTTATTGATATTTACGTTTAAGTCGAATTTAACACCAATTATATCATGAAGATTATTTTTACAGCAGTATTATTCCTTGCTTTCTGTACTTGTTTTGGCCAGCAAAAAAAAGCGGGTGACTTTAAAGTAGTTAACCGCATACTAACCATTACAAATGATGGCTCAGTGACTCATTTAAATGAAGTTGATGGCGATGGAAAAGCCTGGATAAAAGGCGCGAAGTTTACAAATGGAAATATTGAATTTGATATAAAGGGGAAAGATGTTTTACAGCAAAGTTTTGTAGGTTTTGCTTTTCACGGCGTAAATGATTCAACTTACGATGCCATTTACTTTCGCCCTTTTAATTTTAAATCGGCTGATCCTGCCAGAAAGGCCCATGCTGTTCAATATATTTCAAGCCCGAAATATGATTGGTCGCGTCTTCGCACGGAGTTCCCAAATAAATATGAAAAACCATTAAATACACCGCCTGACCCTAATAACTGGTTCCATGTACGGATAACAGTAAAAGGGAAAGAGATCAGCGTATTTGTTAATAATGAATCCAAACCATCGCTTGTGGTTGAACAAATAGTACCAATGAATGGCGATATGATTGGCTACTGGGTTGGCAATGGCTCCGGCGGTGATTGGAAAAATTTAAAGATCAGTAAATAAAGATTTAGTTGAATTACTAAAAATTCACACTGATTACAATAATTGCTTAAAAGGAAAGTTAAATAGCTGATATCGTAAACCTCCTGCATGAAAAAAACTCTCCAAACTTTAATAGGATTACTTTTTACGTCTGCATTATTTATTGGCTGTGATAAAAGATCAGAGATTATAGCTCCGGTAACTGAAACCCATAATGTGGCATTAACTGCCGATGGTTACGGCTATAAAGTAACGGTAAGCCTTGAGCAAAAAGAAACAATTACACCTATAGATTCGGCTAATGTGGTTTCCAATTCAACCTATAATTACAAGGCCACATTTAAAGATGGAGAGCACCTTTTAATTACTATTAGCCCTAATAATCCAATTCAAACAAACTTCAGGTATAATATTGAAGATAACGGTTCTTCAAAGGCTAATGGTTATATCGGCAATGTAACTATTGGCAGCGCTGTAACCATACATTATCCAAGGGAGTAATAATTAATTATTCTGTTCCCGGGTGTGTACCAATATATTGGTAAAGTTGTGAACCTGTAAGCAGGAATGCCCCAACGCCGTATACCTCTGTACTGTTACTTGTCACCATATCAGGGCTATCGCCAATGCGTTGTACATAACCCAGCATACCGTCATCGTGAACGGATGAAGTAAGAGCTACCCAGGCTTTTTTAACCACAGGCCAGTATGTTTTTTTATCAAGCAGGTTATGGTTTAAGCCCCATACTAACGCATAGCAATAAAAGCCTGTTCCGCTTGTTTCTTTAACAGGGTAGCTTTCCGGGTCGAGCAATGATGCATGCCAACTGCCGTCTGCTTGTTGCAACAATGCTATTTTAGCTGCCAGGTCTTTATATAATTGCTCAAATTTCTTTTTTTCCGGGTTATCGGCAGGAATGTTTTCCATCACCCTAACCAATCCGGCCAGTACCCAACCATTTCCACGCGACCAAAAGACTTTTTTGCCGTTCTTTTCTTTTTTGTTGAAATAGCTGCCATCCCTAAAATATAAATGTTCACTTGGGTCATACAAATAATCAGTTGTTTTCCACCAAAGCTTAATGGCTGTATTTAAATATTTAGGGTCTTTTGTTGCAGTACTTAGATAGCTTAATGCAGTCGGCCCCATAAACAAGGCGTCACACCAGGCCCATTCCCGGCTTGCTATGTTATTTTTCCAATCAAGCGGTTCATCATGCGGTTTGTTTACAATACTATCTGCCAGCTTAATGAATGGGATTATCATTTTTTTATCATGATATTTGCTATATAACAACGAATAGGTTTGCCCTATACAATAATCATCGGCCATAAAACGATTTTTGCCGGTGTTCCATCGCAAATCGTCACCTATTTTAGTCAGCGCTGATAAATATTTATCGTTACCCTTTATTGCTCCTAAAGCATAAATGCCGGTATAGCACGCCGCGTTAGTCCAGTCAATTGCCGGATGGTTGAACCCTTTTGTATTCCATTCATTAAGCTGCCAGTCGGCCACCCTGTGCATTATATTTAATATATCTTTCTGCTTTAATAAGGGGTCGTGTGGCTGTGCCGCGATGTTAATACTTAAAAATAAGAATAGCAGCGGTGTAAGTGGCAAACAAAAGCTTTTAGGTTTTAGCAGGAACATTGTTTTATAATTTAGTTAGACGGGAGCTAAAGATAAACGATTTTGTAATAAATCGAATCACCTTAAAGCAAAGTCTGCTTGCGAATGTTTGTCGTCTTTCAAGCAGGGAAAACGCATTAAAATAATAATACACCCAATTAGGGGGCTCCCATGGAGCCGTTCCGACTTCATAGCTAATTCTATAAACAGGCGACTCCTCAGGAGTCAAGTATTCGCTTTGGTATAGTAAATATTGGCTCCGGAGGAGCACCCTGTTTATGGAAGACACAAGACAAAACTCTATTTTGGCTCCTATTGGAGCCTCCTTATGCATGCGATACTCTTGGAGTTATTTTAATATGTTTACCCTGGCCTTTCAACTCGATTTGCCGGATCGTATTCTAATGACCTATATTTGTATTTTGCAACAATATGCTGAATTATGGAAATCATATCACTTGAAGAATTTTATCAGCAAACATCAACGCTGATTCCCGATGGCATTAATAAAGAAATCGGCCATTTTAATATATTTAAGGTTGATGATATTGTGGCGAAGTTTAAAAAGAAACCGTTTATGCCTTATAACAGGCGGGCCTATTACAAGATCAGCGTTATCAGCGGCCGGAACAAAGCAGAGTATGCAGATAAGGAAATTGATATTGAAAAGAATGCGCTTTTATTTGCTACTCCGAAAATTCCTTATCACTGGGTACCGCAGGACGATAACCAGTTTGGCTACTTCTGTATTTTTACGCATGACTTTTTAATTCAGAATAAAAGCGGAGTGGTATTGGATGAACTCCCGATTTTTCAACCGGGAGGATATCCGATATTTCAACTTACAGATGAAGAAGCAGATGATATTACACTGATCTTCAAAAAGATGTATAAAGAGATCTCATCTGATTATACATATAAATACGACCTGTTGCGAAACTATGTGCTGGAGCTGATCCATTATGGGCAAAAATTGCAGCCCGCCACTTCATTGTACCCATTGCATACTGCCTCAGCCCGGGTTTCATCTTTATTTATTGAGTTACTGGAGCGGCAGTTCCCTATTGAATCACCACACCAAAAGCTAGGCTTGCGTACCGCTAAAGACTATGCCGAACGTCTTTCTGTACACGTAAATCATTTAAATAAAGTACTGAAAGAAAATATGGGTAAAACCACAACCGATATCATCAGCAGCAGGATCATCCAGGAAGCCAAGATCCTGCTAAAGCAAACCGACTGGAATATTTCTGAAATTGCCTATAGCCTGGGTTTTGAAGAGGTGGCGCATTTTTCTAATTTTTTCAGAAAACAAACATCATTGGCGCCTGTTGTATTTCGGGCTTAATATTAAAGATTGAATTTTGCAAATAATGGATTGATGTTTGCAAACTACCCGCTATGTTGCAGCGCTACCTTTACATCATCAAAATAAATAATAAACAAAAATGCAAAACAGTAACAAAATAGCCCTGGTAACCGGCGGCAGCCGCGGACTGGGCAAAAACATGGCCTTAAACCTTGCCAAAAAAGGGATCAATGTAATACTTACCTATCACAGTAAAAAAGATGAAGCTCAGGCCGTAGTAGCCGAAATTGAGCAGGCTGGTCAAAAGGCTGTAGCCTTGCAGCTAAACGCCGGTGATATTAAAAGCTTCGATACCTTTTTTACCGAAGTAAAAGCCGCGCTTAAAAACACTTTTGATACAGATCACTTCGACTTTTTAATTAACAATGCCGGGACTGGTTTGCATGCTTTATTTGCCGAAACAACCGAAGAGCAATTTGACGAGGTGTTAAACATCCATTATAAGGGTGTGTTTTTTCTTACTCAAAAGGCGCTTCCAATTATTAATGACGGCGGCAGGATCATCAATATTTCAAGCGGGCTGGCAAGATTTAGCTTCCCGGGCTCTTCAGCCTATGGATCAATGAAAGGAGCGGTTGAAGTACTTAGCCGTTACCTTGCGAAGGAGCTTGGCTCGCGTGGTATTGCCGTAAATGTTGTGGCGCCGGGTGCAATTGAAACAGATTTTAGTGGTGGCATGGTAAGGGATAACCCCGAAATGAATAAAACTATTGCCGGAATAACCGCTTTAGGCCGTGTAGGCTTACCTGATGATATAGGAGGTGTAGTAGCCTTTTTATGTACAGAAGATGCCAAATGGATAAACGGACAACGCATTGAGGTTTCAGGTGGTATGAACTTATAATTCATTTATAAATACCGGGTGGGGTGATATTCCATATTACCCTGCCCGGTTCTAAATCAAAAGAAATGAAAATAGTTAGCGGTATACTCATATTGGTCACAGCATACTTTAGTTTTAAGCATGGCTGGGCTGTTTTTACAGTAAAACCGGGAGACCAAAACATGTTTACCCAATGGAACATTAGCAGGTCAGTACAAATTATCATTGGCTTGTTAACCCTGGCTGTAGGGGTGATGGTATTATTTCCTACTACATTTTTTTCGGGTAATGTGATTAATGCCACACTTATATTATTGATCATGGCATTCCATTTAAAAGACGGTAATCTAAAAGCAGCGGCAATTGAAGTGCCGTTTCTATTGCTTCCTTTAGTAATGATCTGGCTGGGGCATCCTTTAAAAAAATGAGCATATAGCATTTACTGAATCAGGAAACAGGTTATATGCAGGCCTGATAATTTTAAGGTATATTTAATTTAAATATATCTGGATATGAAAAAGCTGCCTTTATTGCTGTTTTTAATTCTTGTTATCTCATCTGCTATTAAGGCCGGTGAAATTAAACTTCCCGATCCACTTGTTCCTAATAAAGTCGCTGACCAATATATACCTGCTTATTATCAGCATATCGGCGGCCTTTTAGGATACAGGATGGATGTGAACCTTGAGAAAAGATTATTACAGATTGATTCAGCAACGCTACTCTCAGGTTTTAAAAAACGCCCCGGCTCACAAACCTGGATAGGTGAGCACGTAGGTAAATTCCTGTTCTCTGCCTCAAAAACTTACGCATACACGCACGATGCAAGAATAAAGCATCTGATGGATGATATGGTGCGAAAATACATTGCCTGCCAGATGCCGGATGGGTATTTAGGAACGTACCTGCTAAAAGACCGCTGGACAGAATGGGATGTGTGGGCGCATAAATACGCCATTATAGGCTTGTTAAATTACTATTCGGTTACAGGATATAAACCAGCGCTTGAAACTGCAGAAAAAGCAGCAGATCTTATTTGCCGCACCTTTGGCGATGAAAACGGTAAAAGGGATTTGATGACTGCCGGAGAGCATAACGGCCTGGCACCCGGCAGTATCCTGGAGCCAATGGTTGATCTGTACCGTTATACAGGTAACCAACGATATCTTGATTTTTGTAAATATATTTTCAGGGCGTATGAGCAACCAAGCGGGCCTAAGATCATTAGTCAGCTTGAAAAGTATGGTGATGTAACCAAAGTAGGGGATGCAAAGGCTTATGAAATGCTCTCCTGTTTTTTAGGGATCTTAAAATACTATAAACTTACCGGCGAAGATAAATACCTTAAACTTTTGCAAACCGCATGGACTGATATAACGCTACATCGCCTGTATATTACCGGTACTTCAAGCGATCATGAAATATTTGTGGCTCCGGGTATTTTGAAGGCTGAGAATGACAATAAGATGGGCGAGGGTTGTGTTACTGTAACCTGGATCCAGTTTAACCTGCAATTACTGCAAATTACCGGCGACCCTAAATATGCCGAAGAACTGGAGCGGTCTGTTTACAATCATTTACTGGCTGCTGAAAACCCCCAAACAGGTTGTGTAAGCTATTATACTGCGTTACAGGGCGCTAAGCCTTATCGCTGTGACCAGGGATTTTCCTGCTGTCTTTCAAGCATCCCCAGGGGGATCTCCCTGATCCCCGAAATGATGGGCGGCAAAATAAATAATGTTTTTACAGTATTGATGTATGAAAATGGCGAAGCAACAGAAGCTCTTATAGCTAAAGACAACTCGAAGATCAAACTTGATATAAAGGCCACAACCAAATTTCCTTTGGATGGCAAGGTTGATTTTATAGTTAACCCATCAAAAGCAGCAGTATTTGCTTTGAACTTTCGTGTGCCGGAGTGGTCTGAAAACTTTACGGCTAAAGTTGGTGATCAAAAATATTATGGCAAAAAAGGTCACTTGCTTAACATTAATAGAAAGTGGAACACAGGAGATCACATAAAGATCTCTTTTGATATGCCTTTGCAGGTTATTCCCGGTGGGGTATCTTATCCAAATTCAGTTGCTTTTAAAAGAGGCCCGCAGATCTTAGCTATTGACCAGGGGATTAACCATGGACTAACCGCTTTAAACGAAGTAACTTATAGTGGAAATACACCTGGTTTAGCCGATGCAAAAACAACTCTGCCTGCCGATTGGGATTGGAAAGAAGCATACAGTATGGAAATGAAAGTTAATGATAAACCTCAAAAAGTAATAATGGTGCCTTTTTCAGAAGCGGGGCAAAAATCTGCAAACATTGCGGTCTGGGTAAATCAATAGATTCAATATTTGGATTGCTTGGTTTGAATTATGTAACTTTGTATCATGGCACAAACAGAAACAATTGAGGAGTTCTATAAGAACAAGTTTAACTGGTTACCTGATAACCTGAGTCAGGATATCGGTCATTTTAACGTTTTTAGGATAGAGGACTGCTACGGGCCGAACGCTATGCCTGTAAAATACAGCCGCCGCGATTTTTATAAGATCAGCCTGTTTAGAGGTAAAACTATTTATCACTACGCCGATAAAAGCATTGATGTTGACGGTACAACGCTTATATTTTTTAACCCGCAGGTACCTTATACTATTGAATCAACATCTGATGACAGGAGTGGTTATTTTTGCATCTTCAAAGAGTCGTTTTTTACCGAAATGCTGCGCAACAACATCCACGAGCTGCCTATGTTTGCTACGGGCGGAAAGCCTTCGTATGCGTTGAACATAGAACAGGATGAATATGTAAGCCAGTTATTTGATAAAATGCTGAATGAAATAAAATCAGACTATAAATTTAAATACGACCTGTTGCGTAACTATGTAACGGAGCTTATCCATTATGCCCTTAAAGTAGCTCCTACAGAAACGCTTTATCAGCACCCCGACGCAAACTCCCGCATCACCTCGGTTTTTACTGAGTTGCTTGAACGCCAGTTTCCTATTGAGTCGCCATCGCAACGGTTTACCTTACGGTCGGCTAAAGATTATGCCGAGCAGCTGGCCGTTCATGTAAACCATCTTAACCGCGCTATCAGGCAAACTACAGGCAAAACCACAACAGACCATATTTTTGAACGGTTAACTAGTGAAGCAATTGCACTATTAAAGCATACTAACTGGAATATTTCCGAAATTAGCTATAGCCTGGGCTTTGAAGAACCGGCACATTTTAACAACTTTTTCAAAAAACAAACCACAACAACCCCGTCTGTTTATAGAATTGTTTGAATTTTGTAAGTATTGGTTTGAATGATGCAAGCGGTATGCCCTGGTTTCGCCATAATTTTGTTTTATGAAAAACAACAAGATTATGGAAAACAACAAAGTATGGTTTATAACAGGAGCCTCCAAAGGATTTGGGTTAAGCCTTGTTAAACAATTATTAGCTGCCGGACAAAAAGTGGCAGCGACATCCAGGTATGTAGCCAGCCTTGTTAAAGCAGTAGGCGAAGTATCTGATAACTTTTTACCTCTCTACGTTAATCTCTCTGATGAAAAAAGCGTTGCTGAAGCTATTCAAACAACTCAAAATACATTTAAAAGTATTGATGTAGTTATCAACAATGCCGGTTATGGTATTGGTGGCAGCATTGAAGAATTAACAGACGAGGAAGCCCGTGAGAGTTTTGATATTAATGTATTTGGCACCCTGAACGTTATTCGTGCGGTAATGCCTTTTATGCGTGAGCAAAAATCAGGACATATCATAAACATCTCGTCAATTGCCGGCATAGCCGCCGGAACCGGTTGGGCCTTGTATGCGGCAACAAAATTTGCGGTGATAGGACTTTCAGAAGTTTTGGCTGATGATGTGCGATCAATGGGAATAAAGGTTACTGTTGTAGCTCCGGGCGCGTTCAGAACCAGTTTTTTAACGCCTGATTCATTGGTGATGACTAAAAACCCTATCAGCGAGTACCAGGATGTACGAAATTCACATGCCCGCTACCTGCAAATGGATGGCCAGCAGTTAGGCGACCCTGAAAAAGCAGCAGCTGCCATGATAAAGATTGCGGATGATGATAACCCTCCCGTCCATTTGTTATTGGGGGAGGATGCCTACAGCAGGGCAATGACTAAGCTCGGCGTGCTGGAAAAAGAATTTAAACTGAACGAGGAACTTTCAAAATCAATGGCCTACCAGGGTTAGTGTTAAGTCAATAGTCTTTAGTCGCAAGTCTTAAGTCAAATTTTGTTTTTTTCTGACTTCTGACTTAGGACTTTCGACTCAAGACTAAACGTCAATTCATGATTGACAAGACCCTATAATCTAAATCACTTAATTAAATAAAACATACAAAATGGGATCAGATAAAGTTTGGTTTGTTACCGGTGCGTCAAAAGGTTTAGGCCTGAGCCTGGTTAAACAACTATTAAATAATGGAAATAAAGTAGCGGCAACATCAAGAAGCATTGATGATTTAAATAAAGCTGTAGGTGCTTCGGATAATTTTTTACCACTGGCTGTCAGCCTTATTAATGAAGAAAGCGTGACAGGAGCCATCAATGAAACAATTAGCCGCTTTGGCCCCATTGATGTAGTGGTAAACAACGCAGGCTATGGCTTAACAGGCAGCTTAGAGGAACTGAGCGATAAAGAAACCCGCGATAACTTTGACATCAACGTATTCGGGTCATTAAATGTGATCAGGGCGGTG
>Ga0193726_1002497_pt1 | contig 12406 bp, 8 predicted proteins | sample H2c1metaG_FD_144928 | JGI IMG/M metagenome (GOLD analysis project Ga0193726, IMG submission 144928) | Soil microbial communities from a riparian zone of the East river system, Colorado, United States - H2c1 | ecosystem: Environmental > Terrestrial > Soil > Riparian zone | place: USA: East River... | reverse complement strand
AAACCATCGCCATCGCCGTAATATTCCAACCCGCTCATGTCCTGTTCAAACGGGTCTTTGAAATTTGGGCCCGGTTTTAAATAAATCACCTTATCCGGGTAATCAAATACCACAACAAATTTTTTAAGTAAGCCAATACCCAGGTTCCCATCCCTTTTTATGCTGATGTACTTTTTTAAAGAGTCATCCTGCGGAAAAGAAGATATTATATTTTTGATCTTATATTTTCCAAGCTCAATTTCATTAACCCGGCTTATAAAGCCATTTATAGGGCCGCTAAATCCTATGCCAAGGTTAGCACGGATACACTTTTTTTGCAGATCATTTATTTCAGATACATTTTCAAGCGACAGCGGATGGCCGGCGCCAAGGTCAACAACCAGTTTGCTTTTTTTTACACTTTTATCAGGCATAACAATATTTGCCTCCATATAAGGTTTATGGTCTTCAATAGTTATCGGCACCATATCACCTTTTGCAAACTTCTTTTTATCACTATACCTGTATACAGTTATGGTTGAATCGCTAAAATTTACCTTTACTGCCAGGTTGTTAAAAAATTCATAGCCCAGTAAACCATGTATGGGCATCCCGGCATAGTTTGAGAGACCAAATTGATCTTTTTTTAATATAGCCGCACTAACCCCATAGCTGGTAAGGCCCTGGATCCCGATATCTAATACAGGAGAGGCATATGCTTCGTATGATTCGTTTTCGCCAAAGCCTCTTAGTTTTAACAGGCGCATTACCGGGATCTTCAGCGTGTCTATTAATTGCGGGTCGGTAATTATCATAACCCCAACCCCGGTATCCATTACAAAATTAAAGGGCCCTTTATTATTTATCTGCAACTGAATAATTACCATATTCCGTACCAGCCGGAATGGTATGGATACTTTTTTATAATTACTGTTAATATTAAATGATTGGGCGCAGGCCGTTGTTAAAATAAAGCAATTTAAATACAACAGCCACAATATAAACCGGTGTGTATTTTTACTAAGCATAACGCAAAAGTTAAGTACAATAATAAATTCGTTCGGGAAAGGTGTTGCCTGAATGGCGCAGCTGCCTTATCCACATCTTTAAAAGCATTGGTTATTTATGGCTATTGTACCTGTTGTTTATACTGTATTAATAGCGTAAATAATTTTGGTTTATAATTGGGCAATGCTCTCCTTTTATTTATAAAGGATTTAATATATTTATATATAAATTTAAGGAGAAATAATCGATAATACTATTCACAACTTATACAAGTTGGTACAAGTTTAAACAAGACAAGCCTTTTGGTTATATGTTATATTTTTGCCTGATATTGAAATTTAACTATGCATAACGACGAGTTTTTTATAGAAAAAACCAAAAAGTTATTTGAAATAAATACTGGCTGGGGCGATAGTGGTGAGTGGACTAACCAGGACTTTGTGATCCTGAGCGAAAAGATCCAGGAACATACGGGGATTGCACTTAGTCATGTTACATTAAAAAGGGTTTGGGGTAAAGTGAAATATGATAGCCTGCCCAATACGCATACGCTTGACACCCTTGTTCAGTTTTTGGGGTACGAAAACTGGCGCAGCTTTAAATCACAAAACGGGAATGGCGCAATACCTGCCGAAAATGTGGTACAAACTCCTGTTGTTGTTAACGATATTAAACAAGAGCAGCCAACCCGTACAAAAAGTAAAGGCCTTTTAAAGATCATTCTTTTTGCCGTTTGTGTTATCGCTTTAATTATAGCAATAATTTACGTTAACAAAAGCGCACCGGCAAATGTTGCGGATAACGACTATAAATTCAGCAGTAAAAAGGTGGTTTCCGAGGGTTTGCCAAATTCAGTGGTATTTAATTACGATGCCACAAAATCTCCTTACGATTCAGTTATTATACAGCAATCATGGGACAGGCACCTGCAAACCAAGGTGTCGAAAAATGATCATCAGCATACCTCCATTTATTACTACCCCGATTATTATAAAGCGAAGCTTATTGTAGGAAAGAAGATAGTAAGTATGCACCGGCTGTTAATTAAATCAAACGGGTGGCTTGCCGCTGTTACACAATCGCCTGTACCGGTGTATTTTTCAAAAGAAGAAGCTATTGCTAATGGGAAAATTTCATTGCCGATTGAAAAGATCCAGGCAAAAAATGTAAAACTTCAGCCCGTTACCCCTGATGTGCTTTATGCGAACGTGCGCGATTTTGGCGAGATCTACAGTGATAATTTTGTTTTTGAAACATTGGTAAAAAACGATTATAAAGAAGGGGCATCCATATGTCAGCTTAGCAAGATCTATATATTATGTGAGGGTACAGCCATTTATATTCCGCTTTGCAGCAAAGGTTGTATTTCATCGCTCGATCTGCTTTTTACAAATTACTATGTTTCAGGCAAGCGGGTAGATCTATCTGCCTTTGGGGTTGATTTTAGCTCTTTTGTAAAAGTTCGGATTGAAACGGCAAACAGAAAGGCAAAGATATTTTTGAACGATAAGCTGGTTTATTCGGTAGGCGAGGACATCATCAAGGCAAAAATAATAGGGATAGATTACACCTTCCAGGGTACAGGTTCAGTTGATTATGTTAAATTATCAAACGATAAGGTGAATTATGAAGATGATTTTAACGATGCCTCAGGCGGGAAACTAAAATAAGAATCAAGAAGAGATGCAAGAAGTCAAGAGCCAGGAATCAAGATAGGAAGAAAGAAAATTTATTTGATTCTTCTTGTGTCTTGATTCTTGACTTCTTGCATCTATTCCTGACTACTTACAATACTTTCTTAGTTCTTCAGCTGCATCTTTTGATCCAAGCTCTACCGCTTTATTTAAATCGGCACAACCGCTTTTATCATTTTCCTGGAGTTTTGCTATCCCGCGGCTCTGCCATGTATCGTAATTGCGGGGATTTAACGCTATTGCTTTGTCAAAATCGCTTAATCCGTTGTCGTAATCTCTCATAAACATCCTGGCTTTTGCACGCAGGATAAAATTATTCCCATCTTTCGGACTAAGCTTCATAGCCTGTTTAAAATCGCCGTTCATAGAAGTTGTGTCGTGCACGTAAGCTTCTGCAAGGCCACGATAGGCGTAGGTTTTAATATTATCGGGGTTAATTAATAAAACGCTGATGTAATCGTAAATCGCACCCTCGTAATTTTTTTGAATCATTTTTAAATTGCCCCTGGTAAAATAGGCATCGTCGTTATTCTGATCTTTTTCAATGGCTTTGCTTATGTCGCTGGTGGCACCGTCAAAATCTTTAAGCCCCATTTTAACATTTGCCCGGCCGCTATATGCTTGTGAGATCGAATTGGAATCTACAGCAATTGCTCTGTCAAAATCAATTAAGGCGCCCCTGTTATCACCTAAACCTCCCAAAGCTGCACCGCGAAGCACCAAAAGCTTCCCGTTTTTGGTATAAGGAGTAACTATTTTGTTAAATAATGATAACGCTTCAGCATATTGCCTGTCATCAATTAATATTTTGCCCAGCCTTAAATAGGCCTGCTGGTTTTTGGGATCAAGTTCAACTTGTTTTTTAAAATCCTTTATAGCACCTTCTTTGTCGCCTATGCGGCTCCTGGCTATTCCTCGGTTTAAATAAGCATTGGAATTCCCGGGATCCATTTCAATAGCCGTTGTAAAATCGGCAATGGCGCCGGGATAATCAAAAAGTATTAGTTTCATCTCCCCACGGCTAAAATAGCCATCTGTATTTTTGGGGTTGAGGCGGATCGCCGTATTATAATCGTCCAATGCGGTTGTATCCTTTAAGTACCTTTTCGCTTTTGCACGGATCAAATAGGCATAGCCATCCTGGTTTTTGCCATAATTAAAGCGCCGTGGAAATCCTTTTTCTCAATCTTCAGGTCGGCACGGTTTTGATACGCTTCTGATAAATAGGTGTCAAGCTCAATGGCTTTATTATAATCGGCCATAGCGGCCTCCTTGTCATCCATTTTGCTTTCCGAGATTCCCCGGTATAAATAAAGTTCGGCATTTGAAGGGTCTTGTACTATAGCTTTATTAAAATAATCAATAGCCGCTTTGTTATCCGAACTGTTACTGATAGCTTTTGCCAGGTAATAATACAGGTTATGGATTCCCGTCTTCATGGCGCTTGCTTTTTTGTAATCTTCAATAGCACCTTTATAATCCCTTAAGTTGGCTTTTATATTTCCACGATAGAAAACAGCTTCCGCATTTGAAGGGTTCATCCGTAACGTTGTATTATAATCGGCAATGGCTCCGTTATAGTCTGCAATGGCGCCTTTTGAGTTGGCCCGGTAATAATATACGTCTGCATTATTAGGGTTTAGTCTAAGAGAGATATCATAATCCAGGATAGCGCTCTTATTGTCGTTCACATTTGTTTTGGCAACGCCGCGGTACTCATATAGCTCAGGGTCATTAGGCGTAATTTCAATAGCCCTGGTAAAATCTTCAATAGCGCCCGCATACTCAGCAGAGTTTACTTTGGCATTAGCCCGGTAATGATAAATGTCGGCAGTATGCAGCCCTAAATCAATAGCTTTTGTATAATCATCAATTGCGCTTTTGTAGGCTTTAATGTTGCTGTTGGCATTGGCACGGTAGTAAAAAGCATCAGCATTACCGGGGTCAATCCCTACAACTTTGGTATAGTCATTAACGGCTTCGTCATATTTTTTGCTGTTGCTGTATGCATTGCCGCGATATAAATAAGCTTTAACATTAGTGCCATTTAACTCAATAGCTTTTGTGAATTCAGGAATTGCAGCCGTATAATTTTTTTGTGCAGAAAGATCATTAGCCACTTTCAAATGTTGATCTGATGTTTGGGCAATGGCCAGTAATGGTATAAATGAAATTATAACTAAAAGTCTTTTCATAATTATGTTACATCAAAATTGGCAATAAATAAGCCAAATATTATTTATGATTTAAACTGAATGATAAAACGTTTCCTTAATAAGCCACTTTAATGCCCCAGGATAATGAAAACTCATAAAAATTAAACCTACAAGCAAAAAACCGACCTAATGTATGGTTTTACCCTTTAAAAACGTCTGAAGCTGTAATACGCAAATATTCTGCAAATGGTTGTAATTTAAAAAGTAGGGGATTACTTTCTCATTTTGGGGTTTATAATCCCTGATTTACTTAAATGGTTTAGGTGATTTGATTTCAATTACCTAATTTAACTTTTGAAACCAAACAGATATGCCCGACTTTTTTGTAGATCCCGATATTGCTAAAGCAAAAACATTAAATGCTGATTTTTATACCAGTCCAACGGTATTTGAACAATGCCGTGAAAAGATCTTTGCCCCATCATGGCAATTTATAGGCAATGCCGACCTGGTAAAAGAAAACGGGGAAGTATATCCCTTTACGCTCCTGGAAAATTACCTGGATGAGCCTTTATTATTAACTAAAGATAAAAACGGGGAGATCCACTTGTTATCAAATGTTTGTACACACAGGGGTAACCTGGTTGCCGATAAGCCGTGTAAGCTCAATAACCTGCGCTGCCGTTACCATGGGCGCATGTTTGGCCTTGATGGTAAATTTGTTTCGATGCCGGAATTTAAGGAGGTTGAGAACTTTCCAACCAGCGATGATAATTTACCAGGACTTGAAGTTTTTAAATGGAGTAAATGGCTGTTTACATCGGTGGGAAATAAATACCCAAAAGAGTTGTTTTTCAGGGATATGATGGAGCGTGTTAGTTGGATGCCGTTGAATGATTTTAAATTTGAGCCTGAACTCTCCCGCGTATTTAATGTAAAAGCAAACTGGGCCCTGTATTGTGAGAATTACCTCGAAGGATTCCATATCCCCTTTGTACATGCCGGTTTAAACGCGGTGATTGACTTTGGCGAATATGCTACCGAATTGTTTTTTCCCTACTCAAGTTTGCAATTAGGTTTGGCGAAAAACGCTGATGATTGTTTTGACCTGCCTTCATCCTCACCCGATCATGGTAAAAATGTGGCTGCCTATTACTTTTGGGTATTCCCCAATATGATGTTTAATTTTTATCCCTGGGGGCTTTCCGTTAATGTGGTGGAGCCTGTTTCTGTGGGAGAATGCAGGGTGAAGTTCTTCTCTTATGTTTTGGACGAATCGAAATTAGACAAGGGAGCGGGAGCGGGGCTTGATAAAGTAGAGCAGGAGGATGAAGAAATTGTAGAAAATGTGCAGCGGGGTGTGCGTTCAAGGTTCTATAAGCATGGGCGGTATTCTGTTACACGAGAGCAGGGCACACATCATTTTCATCGGATCCTTGCAGAATTTATGAATAAATAACCACTATGTGCAATTACTGTTAGGGTAATATAATGATTTTGTAAAAAGCCTGGTTAATATAAAATAGCCTCAACAAAACTGTATTTTGAGTGTTAAGTTTAACATTGTAAGGCAAATGTAATATTGATAAACAAATTAGATGTTTAAACATCTAATAGTTACATTTGATCTAAATAAAACAATCAAAAAAAATAAGATCATGGCAACAGCAACAAAATGGGTTATAGACCCAATGCACTCAGAAGTTCAGTTTAAAGTAAAACACTTGGTTATATCAACAGTTAGCGGTTTTTTCAAAAGCTTTGAAGGAACGTTGGAAACTGTGAATGACGATTTTGAAGACGCTGATATTTCTTTTGCTTTAAATATCGATAGTATTGATACTAACCAAACACCAAGAGACGAGCACTTAAAATCACCTGAATTTTTTGATGCCGCTCAATATCCTCAAATTACATTCAAATCAACTTCGTTCAAAAAAACAGATGATGAAGAATATGACCTTGTTGGCGATTTAACAGTTAAAGGTGTTACCAAATCAGTTAAGTTAGCTGCTGAGTTCGGTGGTTCAACTGATGATTTTTATGGAAACACTAAAGCAGGTTTTGAAATTACCGGCAAAATTAACCGTAAAGAATTTGGTTTAACCTGGGACGGCGTAACCGAAGCCGGTTCAATTGTAGTAGGTGAGGACATAAAACTGATCATTAACATACAGTTGGCGAAACAGAAGTAATTTGTTGATTGAGTTAGAATAGGTTTATTGGGTTGATTAAGTTTAGCCATAATACTGAAAGCCATTTGTTAAAGCAGATGGCTTTTTGTTTTATAACCTTTTACAGGATATATTTGCAATACATCATGCTTATAAAGATCTACCCTGAAAACCCTAACCCTAAAGCTATTGAGCAGGTTGTGGAAGTGCTGCGTAAAGGCGGCCTTATCATTTATCCGACTGATACTGTATATGGTATGGGCTGCGATATTACCAATCATAAAGCTATTGAAGCTATCTGCAGGATCAGGAACATCAAACCTGAAAAGGCTAACTTTTCTTTTATCTGTTACGATCTGAGCCATATCTCTGATTACATTAAGCCAATAGATAATGCCACATTCAGGGTGCTAAAGAAAGCATTGCCTGGTCCGTTCACATTTATCTTTAATGCTAATCATAACGTACCCAAGCTGCTAAGCTCCAACAAAAAAACGGTAGGTATCAGGGTGCCGGATAATGATATTGCCCGCGAGATAGTAAAACAGCTTGGCAATCCCATCCTTTCTACCTCCATTAAGGATGATGATGAGATCATTGAATACTCAACAGACCCGGAACTGATCCATGAAAAATATGAAGACCTTGTAGACCTGGTTATCGACGGCGGCTATGGCGAAAACATCCCCTCAACCGTAGTAGATTGTACCGGCGGCGACTTTGAGGTAATTAGGGAAGGCAAAGGTGAGTTGGAGATGTATTTATAGTATCTTCAAAAATATATTATATTAGGCTTAAAAACCAGCCAAATGGGCAACTATGTATTTCCCGCTGTAATAATCCCTTTATTTATATGCTTATTTATCATAGCGAGGTTTATTACTGTCTTACTTCATGAACTGGGGCACGCTATTCCGGCTTTAATATTTACAAAAGAGAAAGTAACCGTCTTCTTAGGGTCGTACGGTGTGACTAAAACGTCAAAGCACTTAGGTCTGGGTAAACGATTAAGTTTTTATTTTAAGCTAAATCCATTTGCATGGAGAAGCGGTATGGTAATACACTCACCTGAGAATGTTTCGGTTCGTAAAAACCTTATTATCTTATTTATGGGAACTTCTTTCCCGATTTTTATCGCAATAGTAACTTTGTGGGTAGTTTTCGCGCTTGATATGAATGGGTTTCTTAAGCTGTTTACCTTAATTTTTTTACTTTCAGCTTTGTTCGATTTAAGAAATTTATACTCAAATGCCGAGCCAATTTTACTTGTCAACGGATTGCATACCCACAACGACGGATATCAAATCCGCAAGTCGTTAGCCTATCGGAAGAATTTTAAAATTATAGCACCCGCATATAAATTGTATGAAAGTGAACAGTACAGGGAAGCAATTAAACTATTTAGAAAACTAAATCCGGTATTCATTGATAACGATGTTTTTGTTATTGTTTTGACGGCTTATCTTCATTGCAAAGACTTCACCGGCGGCAAAGAGTTTTATCAAATGATGCTTAAAGTAGATAACTGGCCGAGCGCCGACTCGAATATCTTTTTTAATATAGCATTAATTGAATCTTTTTCAGGCAAGCATCAACTTGCGATGGATTTTTACAGCAAATCAATTGAATTGGATGGAAAAAACACCAACAGCATTTCAAACCGTGGATATACCCATAGTCTTTTAGAACAATTCGATGAAGCTATCAACGACTTTAACACGGTTATTGAAATTGAACCTGAATCTTCTTATGCTTTTGCAAATATCGGATATGCTAAAATTAAATTAGGTTTACGTGAAGAAGGATTGGCAGATATTAACAAAGCGATTAGTTTGGATGAAAAAAATTCTTACGCTTATCGCAACTTAGGTTTGTATTATTTAAACGAAGGCAACTATAAAGAAGCTAAATTTAATTTGCAATTTGCGTATGATATAAACCCTGATACACACATGATTAAAGAGTATATGCTTCTTACAGAAGAAAGATTTGGCTCGGATTTTAAGGTCTAACCCGCTTTACAAATCCCAGTATCTTCCCCATATAATACTCAGCTCATAAAAGGTTTGCTCAATATATCAATTTTTCGAGTGCATTCCTCAGATGTTTACGGCGCAAAGGGGGAATATTGCTTAGGTTATTAGATTTTAAATAATGTAAAAGCTTCATATTAATACATAAACAGATCCTGCACTATTTCTGTATAAACACAACCTTATTCAGCTTTTGATTTCTGAAAATGCCAAAAGTTAATTTCTCAGGTATATCCCCGGCTGGCAATGCGTTTATAAGATCATTAATATGCTGCACAGTTATATTCTGTACAGATAGTATTACATCATTGGGATAAATAAGCCCTTTTAGCTTGCTTTTGCCGGAGATATTAAGGACTATAACTCCCCGTTCACTATCCATACCGGTTGCCGAGCGTTCACTAAGAGTATTCAAATCTTTAACTGTGACACCCATAAAGCTATAGGTTTGTTGGGCTTTTTGTGTTTGCGCTATTTTATAAGGCGGAATAATTACCTTATTGGCTAATTTTTTAAGTGCCGGTGAAACTACTCCAAACTTATTCATTGGGAAGTTTTTAAACCCTGCTTTTAATATTGGGGAGTTTTTGGGTAATGTATAGTCGCCCGTTGTAACGTTAGCAAAACCCGGATTGCCATATAAAGCATGTTCATCAGTTCCCCTGCTTTGCTCTTTATGAAGAGAAGCACTATCGGGAAAGAAATTATAATCCACCTTACTACCCCATGATGTTATACCAATAGGAAAGTAAGCAGCCGAAACAATGTTATGCTCAAATACATCTTTACTGTTTTTAAACCATACATGAGGGTGAAAAGAGTTATTGATGATAATATTGTTATACACTTTACGGTAAAATCCTTCGCGCAGCTTCAAACCGCCATTTAAACAAACATTGTTATATATTTCATAATTGCTTGAACCATCGTCGAGGTCAATATCCCATCCATGATCGCACCGGAAACGATTATTACGGATCACAGTAGGTTTTACAGCATCCAGCAATGCCCGGTTTGGATATTTTAAGGCTAAGCTATCCATTATTTCCCTGTTAGGATCCCAATACCTGTCGCGTCCCCATGAGTTAAATGAACCATGATCGCCTGTTTCCAGCACGGTATTAAAAACATCATTATATTCAATAATATGGCCACCCCATGTGCCTTCATTAACATTAATACCGGCGCGGGGAACATTATCAATAGTGTTATGGCTGATGGTTATATCCTGCGACATGGAAATCTGCACACCCGCTACTTGTTTGTAAACCAGGCACTGCGCCGGGTAGTTATTAGTTAACGGGCCCTTTAGTGTATCAATTTTATCGGGATCATTGGATTGCTCATACCTGAATAACGGAGAGCGTACCGCTTTACTGTCGCCAACAAACACAATACCGCTGCTGCCCGCATTAATGATCCGGCAACCTGTTATTGTATTGTACCGGTTATAGTTGCTAAATACTACCGCATTGCCGCCTACGGTATTGAAATAACAATCTTTAATTACACAATGTTCAACGCCTTCTATTGTAATTGCGCCTCCCCGGTAAATGGTCCAGTCGCTGCGGAGTAAAGGCTCCATGTTTTTCATAAACGTGCGCAATGTCTGCCTCAATTCTAAACCTTCTATTGAGATATTCTTTATTGGCTTAGCAGCATCACCCCTAAACTCAAATAAAGTTTCCAACTGCGGGGTTTCAATTGTGGCTTTATTCAGGTCGACCCCAACGGGCGGATAGCAATATAACCGATGGTTCTCCTTATCGAAATACCACTCATTTAAAGTATCAAGCTCTTCTTTAATATTTTCAACGTACCTGGTTTTTTTATTAAGGGGCGAAGGCCGGTTATTTTGGTAACCTCCTTTCATTTGCAAATTACCACTGCTGTCTTTTCCTGTAATCTCATAAGCAAGGTCTCCCCATTCGCTGGCATGCAACGAATGAATATACCCTCCCTCAGGATGTTTCCATTTTTTTACGCGATCAACACTTAAAGCATCTTCTGCGGTGCCGCCGTAGGGCCTAATACCAGGATGATAATTTGGATAGCGTGCCATCAGCTGCAGCCTGCTATTTATAAAAAGCTCATCAAAAACCAGGTTTTTATCCTGAACATCTGCCTGCCAGATCCCATCCTGATATGGAATCCAATGCAGTATTAGTTTCTTCGAGCTGCTGATTACAGGGTTTTCATTATGATAGGGCCTGATAAATAGCTTTTCGTCAGATGCCCGCGAATCAGCATTAGAAAAAACAACGGGACTTAACAGATAATAGGTGCCCCCGAAGCCAAACTGTAAGTGAGCCGTGTCGATACTTCCGGGTTTCTGCCTGTGCTCTTTGCAGCGTCGCAAAAGGCTGTTTAAGAGTTCCCGGGTTGCTGTCTCTTCCATTTGGAGAAACATACAAAGAACGCTGTGCACTGGCATTTGCACATAATAAAAGGATGAAAACCAAATAACCCAGGCGCTGCTTCATGCTTACATAATCAAAACCCAAAATAGTATTATTTTGCAAGAATGAAGTAATGGTTATTTAATTACAGAATTTTACCTGATCGTTTTCACAAACCCGGGGATCTTATCCATATAACCATCGATACCTAATAGCTTAACAAACGCACTGCCCACAATTGCACCTGCCGCGTATTCGCAGGCCTTGGTAAACGATTTATTATCCGAGATCCCAAAACCAATAATAGCCGGATTTTTTAACTGCATGGCTTTGATCCGTTTATAATAATCCTCAATGTTTACCGATACCTGCAAATTTCCACCGGTTATAGATGATGAAGAAAGTAAATAAATAAAGCTGTTGCTTAATTCATCAATCTTGCGGATGCGTTCTTCTGATGTCTGCGGCGTTACCAGGAAAATATTGCTGAGGTTATTTGCTTTAAAATAACCGGCATACAAGCTCTCATACTCATACATGGGCAAATCGGGCACAATAACACCGTCAACACCAACCTCAGCGGCCTTTTTGCAAAAACGCTCAACGCCATATTGGATCATCGGGTTAGCATAACCCATTAACAGGATGGGGATAGTTACCCGTTTACGCAGATCAGCCAATTGCTCAAAAAGTAAATTAAGGGTCATTCCATTTTCCAAAGCTTTTTCAGAACTATGCTGAATGGTAGGGCCATCAGCTACAGGGTCAGAGTAGGGGAAGCCAACTTCCAGGAAATCAACCCCGGCTTTTTCCAAAGCTTCGGCAATATCAAGGGTGGTGTTTAGCCCAGGGTAACCGGCAGTATAGTAGATGGATAACAGGTTATCCTTTTTTGTATCGAAAAGTTTATTGAGGCGGTTCATGTTTTTAGTTCATGGTTGATAGTTCATGGTTCATGGCCGG
>Ga0193726_1002496_pt1 | contig 12407 bp, 12 predicted proteins | sample H2c1metaG_FD_144928 | JGI IMG/M metagenome (GOLD analysis project Ga0193726, IMG submission 144928) | Soil microbial communities from a riparian zone of the East river system, Colorado, United States - H2c1 | ecosystem: Environmental > Terrestrial > Soil > Riparian zone | place: USA: East River... | reverse complement strand
CCGCGTAGATGACACCGGATTCATCCAACTCACCGCGGAAAGTTTTAACTCGCTCTCTCTGAATCAAAAGCTTGACGCCTACTGGCTCTACATGGCTGCCGTCGCAGTTCATCCAATCGTTTACGATCAAAATTCCGTTTACGGACTTCGCGAAAAACATTTGCTGGAAACAATTCTCACCAATTCCGCCGGCATCGATCCCGCCGTGCTTCAAAAAATCACGGACTACACCTTGCTTTTCTGGGGCAATCAGGGAAATCACCACACATTTAATTCGCACAAATTTATTCCCGCTTTCACGCGCGAAGAATTCAAAGCTGCGATCTCGCAGGCAATGCGTAACGGTGCTTCCGACGTAATTGAAAAAGAATCGCGCGATTTGGACAAAACAATTTTCGATCCGGATTTTCAGTCCATGCTCACCATGAAGAATCCGAAGAATGGTGAAGACACGCTGCAGGCCAGCAGCAATAATTATTATTCCGGTGTGACGCTAAACGATTTGAAGAATTTCACTGAGCACTATCCGCTGAATTCGCGGCTGGTAAAGAAGAACGGCAAACTGGAAGAAGAAATTTACCGTGCCGGAACGCCGGACGGAAAAATCTTGTCCGGTCTCTACGCCAAGCAGTTGACCGCCGCGAACAACTATCTGCAACGCGCCATTCCATATGCTCCGGCCGGGCAGAAAAAAGTAATCACAGATTTAATCACCTATTACCAAACGGGTGATCCGAAAGATTGGCTCAAAACCGGCGGGGACTGGGTCTTCGACCGAACAAATCCTGATTTCTCAAACGGTTTCGTGGAAATTTATAAGGATGCGCGCGGACAGAAAGGCGCCATTCAGGGATTTGTAACCATCGTCGATGAGAAATTAAATCAGATGATGAAGCAGTTCGCCGTGAACGCCGGTTATTTTGAACAGCGTGCGCCCTGGGACGCGCAGTACAAAAATCCAAATCCGAATCCGCCCATCGTCAACGCCGTCGAAGCGCTCGTAGAGACCGGCGATTTTGAAGTGAACACCATCGGCGATAATCTTCCGAACGAATCGGAAATTCACGAGAAGTTTGGCTCCAAGAGTTTTGTTTTCACAAACTCAATTCGCGCGTTGGGCGAAGCCGCCGGCCAAAAGGTCGTTCAGGAATATGCCTATTCGCAGGAAGAAAAAGATCGCGCCCGCGAATATGGCGCGCTTTCTGCGAATCTCTTGACGGCAATGCACGAAGTAATTGGCCACGGCTCCGGCCGTCTTAGTCCCAAGCTGAATAAAGAACCGGCTTCGTACATCAAAGAATATTATTCCACGCTGGAAGAAACTCGTGCCGACCTGATGGCTCTCTGGAATTTCTTCGATCCGAAATTAATCGAGATGGGCGTGATGCCGAATGAAGACGCCGCCAAAACGGCGTATGACGCTGAAGCGCGTGCCGCGCTCGTGCAACTTCGCGAAGTTCCTACCGGAGATTCCATCGAAGAAGACCATCGCCGGGGTACGCAGCTGATCGTAAATTATATTCGCGACAAGAACGGATCAATTGAAGCCGTCGAGCGCGACGGAAAAATATATATGGTCGTGAAGGACTACGCGAAAATGCGCGAAGGCGTCGGAATGTTGTTGGCCGAGTTGATGCGCATCAAAGCGGAAGGGGATTACGAAGCCGCGAAGGCGCTGATCTCAAAATACGGAATTCACTTCAACACCGAGTGGCGCGATCAAGTCGTGGCGCGTTTCAAGAAATTGTATCTGCCAACATACTCCGTCGGAATTTATCCGAATCTCGATTTGCACAAAGATCGCGACGGCAAAATCGATGACGTAATCATCAGTTATCCGTGCGACATCATGGCGCAGCAATTGCGATGGGCAAAATTCACAGGGCAATAAAGGATACAAACCGATGAGCGCATCAGCAAGTATGCACAGCGTTTTGGTTCTGGATCATTTCAAAACTCCGCGCCACGCCGGTGAAATTGAAAATGCCGACGCGAATGTGGAAGTCACAAATCCGGTCTGCGGAGACACCATGCGTTTTTCCGCCCGCGTAAAAGACGGCCGCATCGTCGAAGCAAAATTCCTGGCACGCGGCTGCGTCACATCCATCGCCTGCGGTTCAGTCGTCGCGGAAAAAATGCAGAACGCTTCGCCCAATGATTTGGCGTTGATTACGCCAGACGAAGTTTCTCGATTGCTCGGAGGAATTCCACCCGCGACATTTCACGGCGCGCAACTGGCGTGCGATGCGCTGACAAGTTTATTGGAAAAAATAAAGTAAGGGTGCGGAACTAGGGGTTCGCGGTTGCGCTGCGAAAGGTTTCGGGGTCGTTCAAATTTAGAACGATTCCTTCTTCAGGCGTCGGAACTTCATGAACTTCGCTCGCATGTTTCCAAACGACCGAGCGTGCTCCGGTTTCTTCCGGCGCATCGAGAAGTTCGGCGAAAAGTTTGGAAGAGAAAATTACGGGATGTCCGCGTTTGCCACGAAATGTTGGAGCGACAATTAATTTTCCGGTGCGGTAAAACGATTGGATTAAATCGTTCACGAGCGCTGAAGTAATCAGCGGATGATCGACGAGACAAAGCAAAACTCCATCCGTCGGTTTTGCGCCGATATTTCTCACCGCCGCTTTTATCGATGAAAGCTGGCCATTTTGCCAGTCAGGATTCACAACGATTTGTTCCGGATTTAGTCCGACGCGTTCACTAATTGCTTCCGCGCCTGCGCCGAGCACAATTATTTGCGAGCAGATTTTCGGATGGCGCGTGATATCCAGAAGATGTTCGAGAAATGTGCGGTCATTATAAAGAAGAAGCGCTTTGGGCGAACCCATTCGCCTCGATTCTCCTGCAGCGAGAATTACAGCGGTCAACATTCGCGCGTCAGCCTTCCGCCGTCAAAGAAGCGCGCGCGAGTTGCACTGCCTTGTTCGATTGTCCAACGGAGTGACGGCGAACCGCGATCAACTCCGCGGTAATGCTGATCGCGATTTCTTCCGGAGTAAGCGCGCCAATTTCCAGCCCGACCGGCGCGTGAACGCGCGCAAGTTTTTCGATGGCGATGCCTTCGCGTTCCAGCGCTTCGTAAACGCTGAGCACTTTGCGTTTGCTGCCGATCATGCCGATGTACCGCGCGCTAGTATTCGCGGCCCATCCGAGCACGCGCATGTCATCGCGATGTCCGCGCGTGACGATGACGAGATAACTCGAAGCGTTTGGCTTGAGTTTCTCGAACGCATCTTCATAAGTTGTGTAGATTTCGTGCGCCATCGGAAATCGCTCGGAGTTGGCGAAAGATTCGCGGTCGTCGATGATGCCGATTGCAAATCCAACGTTGTGCGCGGATTGCGCGAGCGCCATGGAGACGTGGCCGCCGCCGAAAATGTAAAGAACTGGCTGCGGCAGAATTGGTTCCACAAAAATTTCGAGTGTGCCGCCGCAAATTAATCCGTTGTCGTAGCTCGCTTCGTGATTCAAATTGAAAACCATTTTGCGCGGAGCTTCCATGCGCATCACTTCTTTTGCTGCGGCCCAAACATCTGCCTCGACGCAGCCTCCGCCGATTGTTCCGGCAATTGTGCCGTCTTCGCGAACCAGCATTCGCGAACTTTCGTAGCTGGGAATCGAACCGTTGGTGTGAACGATGGTCGCAAGCGCGCCACGTTTTCCGGTGCGGCGAAGTTTCACGATCTCTTCAAACAGATCCATAAATGTACCGTTAGGCGGCTTGTGCAAAGGGTACGGCGCTGAACTATCGCTGTCAACGCTCGTCGTCGCCATTTCAGTGAAACAGGAGTTATGTTTGATGCCCGACATAGAGACGAAACTCGGTTCGTCCCGCAATGATGCTCTTGTCTTCGTAACACGGGGATTGCGGAAATGTTGCGCAGAGATTGAATCTTTCGGGAACGATGGTTAAGTAGAGAAGCTATTCGAGCGTCTTGGCATTGAAGTCGGAGAGCGCTTCGTCTTCGACGGTGAAGCTGATTTCGATGGGGTGGCAGCAAACTTCGCAATCTTCGACGTAGGTTTGGCGCGGAACGGAAGTGTCCAGCACCATCGAGATTTCTTCACCGCAATAGGGACAGTCAAACGAATGTTCCACGTTCAAACGGTACAGTATTTTCGGGCGGACTGACAATGGGACGAGTGGACAGCATTTGCGTGGCGATGTTAGCGTACGCGTCGGAATGGAATTTGCGTTTGTATGAAGGGACTGAGCGATGAAAGCAATTGTGTTCAACGAACACGGCGGGCCGGAAGTTTTGAAATACACGGATGCGCCAACTCCGGTGATTGCGGCCGACGAAGTGTTGGTGCGCGTGAAGGCCTGCGCGCTGAATCATTTGGATTTGTGGGTGCGGCGCGGATTGCCGGGAATTAAATTCCAGTTTCCGCATATTCCGGGAAGCGACATTGCAGGCGAAGTCGCGGAAGTCGGAAATTTGGTTTCGGACGTGAAAGTTGGTGAGCGCGTAGTGTTGGCGCCGGGATTGAGTTGTGGACATTGCCAGGCTTGCGCGGCGGGCGCGGATAATCGCTGCCGGAAATATACTTTGTTTGGATATTTGGCGGATGGCGGTTGCGCGGAATATGTGAAGTCTCCAGCTGCAAATATTATTCCGATTCCTGCGTCGATGAAATTTGAAGAAGCGGCCGCGATTCCGGTGGTTTTTCTTACCGCGTGGCACATGCTGATTACACGCGCCCAACTTCAAGCCGGCGAGGATGTTTTGGTACTCGCTGCGGGGAGCGGAGTTGGTTCCGTTGCAATTCAAATTGCGAAATTATCTGGTGCGCGCGTGATTGCAACCGCGAGCACGGAAGCGAAATTGGCGAAGGCTCGCGAGTTGGGTGCGGATGAAGTGATCAACCATTCGCAGAAAGATATTCTTGAGGAAGTGAAACGGTTGACCGGGAGACGCGGCGTTGATGTGGTAATCGAGCATGTCGGCGAAGCGACTTGGGAGAAAAGCGTTTTGTGTTTGGCGCAGAACGGACGTCTTGTGACCTGCGGCGCGACGACTGGCTATAACGGGAAATTCGATTTGCGATATTTGTATAGCCGAAATTTATCGCTGCTGGGATCGTTCATGGGAAGTCGATCGGAGCTGTACACGGTTTTGAAATTGGTGATCGACGGCAAGTTGCGTCCGATTATTGATCGCGTAATGCCGCTGGCGGAATGCGCGCGGGCGCATGAGTTGCTGGAATTGAGGGAACAGTTCGGGAAGATTGTATTGAAGGTCTGAAGATAATTCCGCTTAAAGATATTGTCCGAGATTTGCTAGTATCCGCCACATGTCTTTGACCATAACTGGTGTTCAACGGCTCGCTGCTTGTGGCGCGCTTCTTTGCATTCTTACGTTTTTGGTTTCTTCCACAATTGCACAACAGGCCGCTCCCGATTATGCCGCGCTAAAACAGCAGGGTGACGCCCTTTTCGCGCAAAACAAAATGGAAGAGGCTTTGCCGGTTTACGAAAAGCTTTCCGCGGATAGTAATGCGGATTGGCTGGTGTTCTCGCGGCTGGGATTTTTGGTTTACAGCAAGTTGGTGTTATCCCGGAATCCGCAAGAGCGAAAAGAATTTGCTGACCGGGCGCGAACGGCTCTTCTGCGTGCTCGGGAACTTGGTGACCGCACGGCGCTGACGAACTCTCTTATTAACAATTTGGCAAACGGAACTCCGGCCGTCACTTATTACTCGGAAGTTGGCGAGGCGGATTCTTACATGCAACAGGCGGAAATTATTTTTATGAAAGGCGATCTTGAGGCCGCGGTTGAGCTATACAAGAAAGCGTTTGCGGTGGATCCGAAATTGTATGACGCCGCGGTCTATATCGGAGACGCCTGTTACAAGACTCCCGGCAAGTTGGAAGAAGCGCAGGAGTGGTACGCGAAAGCTGTGGCCATAAATCCGAATCGCGCGATCGCCTATCGTTATTGGGCGGACGATTTGATGAAGCTCGGAAAAATTCAAGAGGCGCGCGACAAATTTGTTGAGGCTTATATTTCGCAGCCGGGCGATCGATTGACAGTTGCTGCGCTGACAAATTGGGCGAAAGGACAGAACGTAACTCTGGCGCAGCCGCTGGTGAAGATTCCAATCACGATTGCGCCGGATGGCGATGGGTATGTGATGACGGTGCAAGCCGGCGCAATAAATAATGCGAGCCCGTTGAAGATTCCGTTCAAGCCCATGTCAACTGGCGGCAGTTACGGCGCTTCATTTAGTCCTGAGTTGTTGAACAATCCTACTTTTATGGCATGGACAAAATATGCCGGCGCGCGAATGGTTTGGACGAGACAGTATTTCCAGGGGCATCCCGGTCAAACCAGCGTCAGGAACAATTTGCCGGAAGAGGCGCTGGCATTGCGCGCTGCGATCAGTCAACTCGATGCGAACGCGAAGGACTTGGATCCTTCGCTAGCGACGTTGATAAAGCTGGATAAGGACGGAGTTCTTGAAGCGTTCATTTTTTTTGCGCGAGGCGATCAGGGAATCATGCAGGATTATCCGGCGTATCTGGACGAGCATCGCGATATTTTACGTCGGTATGTGATGACGTGGGTTTTTCCTAATGGCGGAAATCAGAAGTGAACGACCCCGGCGTCAGAAAGCGCCGCCGGATATCCTTCGAGTCAACGAACGTGATCGGTTCGTCTCAGGATGACGCCAAAGGCTGACAGTCAAAATCCCCACACATAGGTGCGACGTGTGGGGCACCCCGCTGCGGTGGATCCGCGAAACGTAGTTCCGAAATTCAACTCCGGTGATATAGTGCCCGAAATTTGGAATCCTCAGGTCGAGGAGATTGCCTATGAGTTTATTTGCTACCAAATCAATGACGCGGATTTTGACAGAATCGGAATCTGATAATTCACTGAAAAGATCGCTGGGGCCGCTTTCGCTAATTTCGCTAGGGGTCGGCGGAATTATCGGCGCGGGAATTTTTACTTTGACGGGTGTTGCGGCGGCCCAGAACGCGGGGCCCGGCCTTGTGATTTCGTTTGTATTGGCGGCGATCGGGTGCGTTTTCGCGGGGCTGTGTTACAGCGAATTTTCCACAATGATTCCGATTGCGGGAAGCGCGTACACATATGCGTACGCGACGATGGGTGAGTTGATCGCGTGGATTATCGGTTGGGATTTAATTTTGGAATATTCCGTGGGCGCGGCCACGGTTTCGATTGGCTGGTCGCAAACGCTTGTGGCCTTCCTGCATAGCCTCGGAATTGATTTGCCGGCGAAGTTGTTGGCTTCGCCGTTTCAATCTTCCGTTTTGCCTGATGGTTCGACGGTGAACGGCATTATTAATCTGCCGGCGGTAATTATCGTGGTTCTGATTTCCATTTTACTAATGACCGGAATTCGCGAGTCTGCGGGCGTGAATAATATTATTGTCGTTCTGAAGGTCAGCGTGATTCTTGTGTTCATCGCGATTGGATGGTCTTACATACATCCGGCGAATTTGACTCCATTGATTCCGGCCAACACCACTGGCAACTTTGGCGATTTTGGTTATAGCGGGCTGCTGGCAGGCGCCGGCGTGATTTTTTTCGCGTATATCGGTTTCGATGCGGTGTCGACGGCGGCGCAGGAAGCAAAAGTTCCGAAGCGCGATATGCCAATTGGAATCATCGGGTCTCTGCTGGTGTGCACAGTGCTGTTCATTCTTTACACGCACGTCCTAACAGGAATGGTGAACTATCACGACTTGAACGTTGCCGCGCCGCTTTCACTTGCGCTGGAACAAATTCCGCATCGCTGGCTGACGATTTGTATGAACATGGCAGTGCTGGCCGGGCTTACATCGGTGATGCTCGTAATGTTGTTGGGGCAATCGCGGGTACTTTTTTCGATGGCGAACGACCGGTTACTGCCGAAAGCATTTCGAGACGTGCATCCAAAGTTTCGCACGCCGTGGAAGTGCAATCTGATGCTGATGATTTTTGTGTCGTGTTTTGCGGCGTTCGTACCAATCAGCGTTGTTGGAAAAATGACGAGCATCGGAACGCTCTTCGCGTTTGTGGTGGTGTGCATCGGGATTATTATCATGAGGAAAACACATCCCGATACGCCGCGGCCGTTTAAGACTCCGCTGGTGCCACTATTTCCGATACTTGGAATCGCCGTGAACGTGGCGATGATGTATGGTCTGGGTTGGAGTAACTGGCTGAGGTTAGTGATTTGGATGGCGATTGGATTGATAATTTATTTTGGGTACAGCCGGAAGAGAAGTTTGGTGAATGCGAAGTAGTAGGCGTTTGCGCGAGTCTATTCAACGCAGAGACGCGGAGAAAGACAGAAGACGGTGCGATTTATTTGCCGGTGGGCAGCAGCGATTCGATGTAGGTAACGATTTCGGGGCTGTCCCAGTCTTGTTGGCCGCTGATTTTGCGTTCGATGCGACCTTCGGCGTCGATGATGTAGGTTTCCGGGTACAAAACGGTGCCATAATTTTCTGAGATTTTTTTTGTGGCATCGCGGAAATTCGGGAAGGGCACCTTGTGCTCAGCCAGGAATTTTTCGTAAGCGGCGGAATCTTCGTCGACGCTGATGCCGAGGACGGTGCCGCCGTGAGACGCGATTTTATTTTGTAGAGCGTTGAGAGAATCAATTTCGGCTACACAAGGCGGACACCACGAGGCCCAGAAATTTAATACGACAACTTTGCCGCGGAAATCGCTGAGGTGGGCGGCGCGTCCGTTTAGAGTGAGCGCGAAATCATCCGCGCGTTTTCCGGCGATGCCGGGCTCGCCCTGTCGATAGCTGGGAATTGAAAATGCAATGATGACGCTGGCGGCGATGGCGAGCGAGACGCCAGTGAAAACTTTGCTGCCAATCTTGCTGGCCATTAAATCGGATAATTTGCTCATTGGGTTCTGGTGCGTGGGACGCACTGGTATAATAACGGTTTCCACGGCGCGACGCGAATTGCATTCCTGAAATTCGAGCGAAGAAATTGCCACTGACAAAATTAATTATTTCGGCGATCGTGCCTGCGCGCAATGAGGAGGAGAATATTGCGGCGTCGGTGGAATCGTTGGCAATGCAGCTGGAAATCGCGGAAATAATTGTGGTGAATGATCAATCGACAGATCGGACTGGCGCGATTTTGGAAGAGTTGGCTGCGCGGATTTCGAGGGTGCATGTGATGGAAACGGGCGCGTTGCCTGAAGGTTGGGTGGGGAAGAATTACGCGCTTTCATTGGGCGCGGCGGAAGCGCAGGGCGAGTGGTTTTTATTTACGGATGCGGATGCGACGCATTTGCCGGGGTCGACGGCGATGACGTTGGAAATTGCTGAGGAAACTGGCGCGGCGCTGGTTTCATTTTCTCCTGAGCAGCGGATGGAGACCTGGTGGGAGCGCGCGCTGCTGCCATTTATTTTTTCGCGGCTGGCGGACAAATTTCGCTACGGAAGAATAAATGATCCGGAATCACCCGCGGCTGCGGCGAACGGGCAATACTTGATGATTCGGCGCGATGCTTACCATTCGATTGGTGGACATGCGGGAGTTGCTGGGGAGGTTTTGGAGGATGTGGAGATTGCGCGTCGAGTGAAGCGCGCGGGATTTCGGATTTATTTTGGGCCGGGAAATGGAATTGCGCGGACGCGGATGTATCGGACGTTTGGCGCAATGTGGCAGGGATGGTCGAAAAATTTATTTCCGCTGATGGCCGGGACATTTGGAAAATATTTCGGCGAAGTGCTTGCTGTATTTCCGTGGATACCGGCGATTTTTTTTGTGATGGCGTTTTTGTTGCGGCACACGGCGCACTCGTCGTGGAGAGTCCCGCCATCTGCCGGACTGGTGCTGTTTGTTGTGGCGATTGGATTATTGTTGGCGCGGCACGCGGCTTATGCGTCGAAATTGCGGGCGAATCGATTCGCGGCGTCGGGCATCTTATATTACATTCCGGCGGTGTTTCTTTATTGCGCGGCGTTGACTGTTTCGATGCGGAGATATTCGCGCGGGTCGGTGGTTTGGAAGGGGCGGGAATATAAGGTTGGGATGGCGGGACGGAATTAGCGGTGGGATATAGCGTAAAATGATTGACAGCGAATCATGGTAACGATCACACGAAAAATTGAATTTTCGGCGTCGCACCTTTATCACAACCCCGCGTTTTCGGCGGAGGAGAATCGGCGCGTGTTTGGGAAGTGCAACAATCCGCATGGACATGGGCACAACTACACTTTGGAAGTGACGATTGCCGGTGATCCGGATGCGAAGACCGGAATGGTGCTGGATTTGGTGGAACTGAAAGATTTGCTCGAGCGCGAAGTGATGGCGCGGATGGATCATCGATTTTTGAATTACGAAGTGACGGAACTGAAGGGGTTGATTCCGACCTGCGAAAACGTGTCGATGGTGATTTGGAAATTGTTGGAACCGAAAATTCGGATGGGGAAATTACATCGCGTGCGGTTGTATGAGGCGCCGGATTTATTTGCGGACTGCGTGGCCGACGGACAGGGGACGAATTAATGCGCGTAACATTGACTCGACGATATTCGTTTTCGGCGTCGCACCGATTGCACAGCGACGCGATGACTGAGGCGGAGAATCAGACGCTGTATGGAAAATGTAACAACCCGTATGGGCACGGTCATAATTATGTTGTTGAGGTGACGCTGGCTGGTGCCGTTAATCCAGCGACGGGGATGATTGCGAATTTGGTGGATTTGGATGCGTATGTGCAGAAGCAAGTGCTGGCGGATTTTGATCACCGGTACATTAATGAAGAGATTCCCGCGTTTAAGACGCTTGTACCCACTACTGAGAATTTGTGCATCGAAATATATAACCGGTTGAAGGGATTTACGGGCGCGAAATTGGATCGCGTGCGGATTGAAGAGACTAGCCGGAACAGTTTTGAATATTCGGGTGGGGCGTAATTTCGGTCAACGATTGAAAGAACGTAATCGGAAGGCAGGTTGAGATGGCAGAACCGACAGAAGAGATTGTGGCTCCGGCGCCGCCGGAAAAATTTAAGGATGCGACGATTGCGGACCATGCGCGGCGAATGATTGAATTGTTGGGTGAAGATCCGAACCGCGAAGGTCTGCGCAATACGCCTGAACGATTTGAAAAGGCGATGCGATTTTTGACGCGCGGTTACGAACAGGATTTGGATAAGGTGCTGAACGGCGCGATGTTCAGCGTGTGCTGGTGGTAGTGAAAGATATTGAGATGTATAGCTTGTGCGAACACCACTTGCTGCCGTTCTTCGGGCGATGCCATGTGGCGTACATTCCGAACAAGCGCGTGGTTGGCCTGTCGAAAATTCCGCGATTGGTGAATATGTTTTCGCGACGGCTGCAAATTCAGGAGCGGCTGACGAATCAGATTGCGCGCGCGATTGAAGAAGAGTTGCAGCCGATTGGCGTAGGCGTGATTGTGGAAGCGAAGCACCTGTGCATGGTGATGCGCGGAGTGGAAAAGCAAAATTCGCAGACTGTAACGAGCGCGATGCTTGGCGCGTTCCGCGAGAATATTCACACGCGAGATGAATTCCTTTCGCTGGTGAAGAACCGAAACTAATAAAGCAGTTTTGCACCGATGAAAATCAAGTAGCGCTGGTATCGCGCGGGATTCCTGCTATCCTCTCGTTCGGAAGCTTTGGCATTCCAATCCTGTTGACTCAATAAGGAAAACGCATGGCTGATGAACTTTCGGAGCTACACGAGAACGCGGAGCATGGCGCGGAACACGGACTTGCGGGCGTAACAATTTCTATGGCGATACTGGCCGTGTTCGTGGCGGCGATTTCGTTGATGGGACATCGCATGCACACGGAAGAAATCTTGTCGGAAACGCTGGCGACGGATACGTGGGCGCAGTATCAGGCGAAAAGTATTCGCGAACGAAGCTACGAAGTATTTCTGGATCAACTGAGCGTGTTTTCCGTGCAGAGCGAAGCGAAGGAAGAATCGCTGAAAGAAAAATACTCGAAGGAAATTGAAAGATACCACGAGGAAATGAAGCAGCTCACCGAGAAGGCTACTGACTATGAAAAAGAAGTCGGGCTGATTCAGAAAAAGGGTGATCGCTTCGATTTGGCGGAAGTTTTGATGGAAGCGGCGCTGGTGATTTGTTCAATTACTTTGCTGACGAAGAAGAAAGCGTTCTGGATGATGGGTATGGTGTTGGCGGTGATTGGGTTAGTGCTGGCGACTACGGGATTTTTGATGCATTAGTCGAAGGCCCTGCCGCGGTGCAGTCGTCTGAAGAATTATCGAATAGATTTTGCTTGATTCGGCAAGCTATGGTAGTCTTCTCAAGTCGAAGAGAAGACGAAAAAGCGCTAAAAATGTGCGTTACGGAGAGGGCGGCTTGAGCGAAGTTAAGTCAGGATTGATTGAACAGTATCGCCAACATGCGAAAGATACCGGT
>Ga0193726_1002495_pt1 | contig 12425 bp, 10 predicted proteins | sample H2c1metaG_FD_144928 | JGI IMG/M metagenome (GOLD analysis project Ga0193726, IMG submission 144928) | Soil microbial communities from a riparian zone of the East river system, Colorado, United States - H2c1 | ecosystem: Environmental > Terrestrial > Soil > Riparian zone | place: USA: East River... | reverse complement strand
TCTTCTTGCACCACTACAACTGGCATCGTCCTCATGCCAGTGTCGGCGGAAAGCCACCCATTAGCAGACTCGGCCTCTCCGAGGACAACCTGTTGAGACTCCACACCTAGAGCACGTCCGCTTTGGTCGAATCACGATCTTTGCTGGGAGCGCGCCACTCGAGTGGCGCTCATGCGGCGTCGACCCGCAAGAAAAGATGCGCAACTGGAGTTGCGCGCTCCCAGCAATGAGCGCACCCAATCGGACGCTGCCCTACCCGGCTGGGAGCTGCGTCCTGAACGTCTCCTTGAATGCCAGGATGGCGAGGAAGGAAATCGCCGCCGCGGCCATGATCATGAAGGCCGGGCTGTAGTCGTTGGCGGTGCGCGCCACCAGCCACGTCGCGGCCAGCGGGCTGAGGCCGCCGATCACGCCCAGCGTGACGTTGTAGCCGAGCGCGATCGCCGTGCAGCGCACTTGCCACGGCACGGCCTCCACCATGACCGCGGGCTGGCAACCGATGAAGGTGCCGACCGCCAGCACGAAGCCGAGCTGGCCCAGCAGGACGAGCATCGGATCGGGATGATGCATCAGCCAGAACAGCGGCCATGCAGCGACGAAGGCGAACGCCGTGGCGGCCAGCATCACGGGCCGGCGGCCGATGCGGTCGGAGAGCCAGCCCATGGCGACCATCAGCGGCAGCAGCACGAACATGCTCACGCTGTTGATCTCGAGCGCCCGCGCCGGCGCCACGCCGTCGGCGAATTGCAGCCAGCTCACGATGTAGACGAACATCAGGTAGAAACCGACCGAGTTGAAGACCGAGAGTCCCGCGAGCCGCAGCAGCAACGGCCCGTGATGGCGCAGCGTATCGAGCAGCGGCGAATGGTCGGGCTTCTTGGCGCTCACCTCCTCCTGGATGCCACGCCGCAGCGCGAAGCCTGCGAGACCGACGACCAGGCCGAGCAGGAACGGAATGCGCCAGCCCCAGGCCTGCAGCATTTCGGCCGGCATTGCGGCGGCCAGTACGGCGCCCGTTGCCGACCCCGCCAGGATGCCGCCGACCGCGCCGCAGCCCGCCATGGCGCCGATCAAGCCGCGCTGGTCGGGCCGGGCATGCTCGACCATGAAGACGATGGACGTGGTGTATTCGCCGCCCACCGACAGGCCCTGGATCATGCGCAGCAGCGTGAGCAGGATCGGCGCCGCCATGCCCAGCGTCTGGTAGCCCGGCAGGACGCCGACCAGGAAGGTCGGTATGGCCATCGCCGCCACCGAGAAGGTGAGCGCGGCGCGCCGGCCGAAACGGTCGCCGATATAGCCGATCAGCGCACCACCCACGGGCCGCATCAGGAAGCCCACGGCGAAGATGCCGAAGGCCGCCAGCACCTGCGCCACCTTGTCCTCCTGCGGAAAGAAGGCGCGGCCGATGGCGGCAGCGAAGTAGCCGTAGACGGCGAAATCGTACCATTCGAGCACGTTGCCGATGGCGCCGGCCGCGATGACCCTGCGTGTATTCCCAACAGCCATGAATGTTTCCCCAAATACCCTTAATCAGGATCGCGGCGCGCGGCGTCGGGATCAAGGGGATCGCGCAGCATCGCGGGCTCGTCGATCCCGACCGGCGAAGAAACCGTCGTCGACGGCGCGCGCGGCGGGTGGCCGGCCAGCCGCAGGCTGCGTTCCAGCAGGACCTCGTAGATCGGCCGGCCGTGCAGCCACTCGGCGACGACATGGGCCGTCACGCAGGTGATGATGACCGGCAGGATCAGCTCGTAGCCGCCGGTCAGTTCGACCACCAGCACGACACCGACCAGCGGCGCGCGGATGGTGGCCGAGAACAGCCCGCCCATGGCGGCGACGGCGAACGCCGCGCCGATCAGCGGCGGCACCGGCAGCGCCGCCGCCGTCAGCAGCATCTCGATCAGCATGGCGGCGATCAGGCCGACGATGGTGGCGAAGGCCAGCAGGGGCGAGAAGATGCCGGCCGGGACGCCCACCGGATAGCTCGCCATGGTGCCGACGAAGCGCACGATGGCGATCAGCGCCAGAGTCAGGATCGGCAAATCGGTCACGGCCATGCGCGGGATCAAGGTCTCCCCGCCGCCGACCGCGAACGGCAGGATGGTTGCCAGGGCTCCCACCGCCGCGCCGACGATGACGGCGAAGACGAAGGGCGCCCGTCGGAACGCCGCTGCCCGCCAGTCGAGCGCCGCGACCAGGCAGCGATTGAACAGCACGCCCAATATGCCGAGGCCCGCGCCCAGCACCATGAAGACCGGCAACATCAGCAGCGGCACGGCCGCTGTGTCGATCCTGAGCGGCGGTGCGGTGCCACCCACCAGCTCCATGCCGAGCGCGCTCGCCGCCGAAGCCGCGATCACGCCGACATAGGAGCGGAACGTGTAGCGGAACTGCTTACGCGTCTCCTCGATCACGAACAGGATGGCGGCCAGCGGCGCGTTGAAGGCGGCGGCCAGGCCCGCCGCGGCACCGGCGGCCAACAGCGCGTGGAGATCGAGGCGGCTCAGTTTCAGCCACTCCGACAGGGCGGCGCCGATGGCCGCGCCCATGTGAATGGTCGGCCCCTCGCGCCCCGAGACCAGGCCCGACGACAGGCCCAGCACGCCGCCGACGAACTTCACCGGCAGCACGCGCCGCCAGCGCACCTCGCGCAATCCCTCGAGCGCGCCTTCGACCTCCGGCACGCCGCTGCCCGAAGCCTCCGGTGCAATGCGCTGCGTCAGCAGGAACGCCAACGTAGTGCCCACCGCGGCGATGCCGGCGGCGGCGGCGATCGTGAGCGGGCCCGGGCCCAGACGTTCGGTCAGCCAGATCGGCCAGCGCAGCAGGGCATCGACGGCAAGGTGGAAGGCGCCGCCCACGATCCCGGTGGCGAAGCCGCAGGCGCCGGCGACCCAATAGAAGAGGCCATCGGAGATCGACGGGCGCGTCGGTCGATCTCCAGCACTCAAGACGAAACCTCCAGGCGGGACAATGGCGTCGCGGGCGACAAGCTATGTAGCAGGCCGCCAGCACGGCCGGCAACGACACGGTGCCGCGAATTGTGGTGCGTTGCCTTCAGCCGACTTGATCGCGATGATCATCTCCCCAAAGGGATCTCGGCGCTCGCACCAGAAACATCCAATGCATAGCAGCAGATCGCGGTGCAGTAGCGACCTCCAACCCTCTGCTTTCGCGCTCCTGGGCGATCTCGGCGGCAGCGTGTTCGTGCTCATCCACATGTTATGGGGTGTCGGGCTGGGCCTTTACGGCATTTTCATCGCGCTCTTCGCCTATCGACTTTTCTTCTTCGATGTAGGCCCCGACGACATAACGCCCCTGCTGTGGGTGGTCATGGGCGCCGCGGCGATCAGCACCAATGCCGGGTCGGTTCTGATCGCCACCGACAGCGGGATGCCGTTCCTGAACGCGATGCGACCTTTCATCGACGGCGTGACGCTGACGATGTGGGCATGGGCAACATGGTGGATTCCGCTGTTGCTGTTCCTCGGCGTCTGGAAGCACGGCGTGCGTCGGGTCCCCCTCACCTACACGCCGATGCTCTGGAGCCTGGTGTTCCAGCTCGGCATGTATGCGCTGGCCAGCCTGCGTCTCTCGCTTGCGGCCGACTTTCCGCCATTGAGCGCCATATCCGGTGTCATGGTGTGGGTGGCACTTGCAGCCTGGGCGGCAGCAGCCGCCGGTTTGGTCGCGGCCTCCTGGCTAGGCTTTCGAGACTTCAAGCGACCGAGCGCGCGCTAGACCTGCATCGAGCGCATCGACTATTGCGTGGTCTTTTCGGGCAGCGTGAAGCCGGACTCCAGCAGCTTCTTCTCCAAGACCGGGATGCCCGCTGCCGTGTTGCCGTTCTTGCAATCGTCGAGCGCGATCGCCGCGTCGGCGTCGTATTGGCGGCCTGGCGAGTTCTCGACGTAGCGGCGATAGAGAAAGGTAAGCTGCGCGCAATAGGCCGCGTCGCCGCCTTGCGCGTCCGCGGCGACCGGCAGCGCGAGCATCAGCGCCAAAAGGGACAGGAGAATGCGCTTCACGACAGCCAATCTAGGTCATGGGCGGAGGCTTGCAAGGCGCGACCTCAACTCAATCCGATCCGGCGCCGAAAGGCCTCGTCACGCATCGAGACGTCCTGTCCCATAACGTCGTCGCTGGCCTGGCTGCACAAATACACCAGGCCGCGAACTGCGTGCTCGACCGGCGAGAGGTCGCCGCGCGGGATGCGGCTGATCGTGTTCATGCCGGACGCGCGGATCTTCACCTGCATGTCGGTGTCGATGGTGCCCGGCGAGAAGCCGAAGATGCGGATCCCCTTCCCGGCCGTCTCGAGCTCGATCGACCGCGTGAGCATCGCCAGCCCGGCCTTGCCGGCGCAGTAGGCGCTCCATCCCTCGAGCGGCCGGTAAGCGGCCCCGGAGGAGACATTGACGATCGACCCGCCGCCTTTGGCCAGCATGTCGGGCAGCACCGCGCGCAAGACATGATAGGCGCCGATGAGGTTGATCGAGATATTCTGCGCCCAGGCCGCCGGGTCGGAGGTGGCGACCTCGGCGATGGGATCGATCACGCCGGCATTGTTGATCAGTATGTCGATGCGGCCCAGGCGCGCCGTGGTTTCGGCGACAACCTTCTGGATGGCCGCATAGCCCGCGACATCGCAGGACAGGGCCTCGGCGCGGGCGCCCTTGGCGGCGATCTCGCGCGCCACGCTGCCGGCCAGCGCGCCGTCGCGCGCTACCAGCATGACCGCCGCACCGGCGGCCGCGAGCGCGCGCGCCGCGCCCTCGCCCAGGCCGCGGCTGGCGCCGGTGACGAGAGCGACCTTTCCCTTCAAATCACTGGACACGGGACCTCCTGCATCTGACAGAATTGCCGCCGGAGACATATCACCGGTGCTTCACGGTGCAACCAGGGGAAACGACCATCATGCTCGCCGACCGATACGGGCTGCCGATCAGCACCTCTTCCACGTCCGCGCGCGACGCCTATGTCGCCGGCTGCGACGGCGTGCTGTCGGCTGCGCATGGCGATGCGGAGCATCTCGCGCGCGCCATAGAGGCCGACCCCGGCTTCGCGCTGGCCCATGTGGCGCTGGCGCGCGCGCGCTTCCTCATGGCCGATGTCGCGGGCGCACGCGCTTCCGCGGCACGCGCGCGCGAGCTCGGCGCTGCCGCGACGCCGCGCGAGCAAAGCCATATCGATGCGCTGGCCCTCTCCATCGAAGGCAAGCCGGTCGAATCCTTCGCGGCGACACGCGCGCATCTCGCGGAACATCCCCGCGACGCCATGGTTGCGGCGCCGGCCACCGGCGTGTTCGGCCTGATCGGCTTCAGCGGCCGGCAGGGCCGCGAGCCCGAGCAGGTGGCGTTCCTCGAGGCGCTGCGTCCGCATCTCGCCGACGACTGGTGGTTCCAGGCGGTCTACGCCTTCGCGCTCGAGGAGGTCGGCCGGCTCGAAGAGGCCTTCGACCTGATCGAGCGCAGCATGGCCGCCAACCCGCGCAATGCCCACGGCGCCCACATCAAGGCGCACGTGCTCTACGAGCGCGGCGAGGATCGCGCCGCGCTGGACTATCTCGACTCCTGGCTGCCCGCCTATCCGCGTGACGGGCTGATGCATTGCCACATTTCGTGGCACGTGGCGCTGTTCGCGCTGATGGTGGGCGACTCCGAACGGGCCTGGCAGACCTACGAGGCCCAGGTCCATCCCGGCGGCGCCTGGGGTCCGGCGCTCAATGTCGCCACCGATGCGCCGGCCTTCCTGTGGCGCGCCGAGCTGGCCGGGCACGCGCGGCGGGAACCGCTGTGGCGCGAGGCGCGCGACTATGCGCTGACATCCTTTCCCAAGGCCGGCATTGCCTTCGTCGACGTGCACCGCGCCCTGGCTTGCGTCGCCGCCGGCGACCGTGAGGGCATTGCCGGCATCGTGTCGGAGCTCGAGCAGCGCGCCGCCTCGGGCCGCTCGCCGGCCGGCGATGTGGTGCCCCGCCTGGCGGTTGGCCTCTCTGCCTATGGCAGCGGCGACTGGACGGCTGCCATCACGGCGCTCGAGCCGGCGCTTGCCGAGACGGTGCGGATCGGCGGCAGCCGCGCGCAACGCGACCTGATCGAGAACACATTGCTGGCGGCATATCTCAAGGCCGGCCGCGACGCCGATGCGCGCAAGCTGGTCGCGACCCACGCCGAGCGGCGGCCCTCGATACCGGTCGCCGGCCTCGTCTGATCACTCGGCTGACGTCACTCGAGGGACACCCGGCCCGCCTCGTCCACCGTGAGCTGGACTTCGGTCTGGCCTCTGTAGGCTTTGGCGCGCCAGGTACCGTTGCCCTGTTTGCCGATCACGCTTACGCGTTTGTATCCGTCCGCTTCGATCGCAGCCTTGGCCGTTCCAATGCCCGAATTGTCCGGCGCCTGCACGTTTGCATCGGCCACGGCGACATCGGGCGTGGCCACGATCTTCGGCGGCACTTGAACGTTTCGCATGAGCGGAATCGGCGGCCGACGCGCTTCCAGAAGGTTCGAATCGGCAGTCGCGTGCGGAACGGTCACCAGGTCGGATGTCGTCGCGCGCGATGCAACGGATCGCGGCAGTGGCTCCGTTACCGGTGGGTTGACGAATGCCCAGGCAAGCGCGGCCAGAACGATCAGCGACAGGAAATAATTGTAGGTCATTTCTCCGCCTCCAATAACGACCAAGCGTCCGGATGGCATCGAACACCAGAACGGTCCCCCGATACTGTGAGTTTCAGCACAGCAAGGTTGCACCCTCGTCTCACTCGACGTTGACAGGCGCGCCGTGTCGTGTCTGGATTAAGGCGTTCGACATCCGAAGCGGAGGTTTAGATGCTTCCACCGGGTCAACGTGCCGCGATGATTGCTGGCGCAAGCGTTCGGGCACCAGCATAGCGGGATCATACGAGCGGCGCGCCGGGGGCGGCCACCGTGGGTCGCATCAGTCGGGCAAGCCCCCAATTGGCCGCTCTCGATGTGTGCGCGTCCGCCGATCGCGCAACACTAGGTGCGCATACCGACCATCAGATGCCATGACGCGTGCCTGCACGGCTTCGGGCATCAGCTGGTCGCGACCTTGCTCCAAAGCGGCCGCACTTCGCCATCAGGATCGTTCACGACCTTGCACGTATCGTCGAGAAGCATCGTGGCGCGCCGCTCGGCGGCATAGGTTGGCCAGGTCGGGATCACGTCGCTGCCGGGATCGCCGTTGCGCGCGAAAGTAGTCCACGTCTTCGACACGCGGTCGGCCAGCGCCTGGGCGCGCGGCGTGCGGTGGGCTTCGCCAATTACATGCAACGTATCGAAGACGAACGGGACCTCGACGGAGTGCGGCGCCTTCAGCCGCCCGCCGAAGGCCGGCGTCTCCCAGTCGAAGCGGTACGTCCAGACGGGCGCCTTGGCCCGCGCGGCCTTGCGTTCCGCCAGGAGCACCGTGCGCACGCCGAAGTTCGACGCGGTGAGCGACGTGATCAACCGGTCGGAAGGGCTCGCCGCCTGATCGCGCCGCTTGTAGTAGGTCAGCAGGGCGTCGGTCGCTTCACCGGCAACGGCGGCAATCCGCTTGCGCAGTTCGTCCTCGGTGATGGTGCGGTTCCATACCGCGTCGTCGGGCGCGAGGAAGATCGCCGACTCGTCCTTGGTGTCGCCGATCAGCATCGGCACGTCGTCCGACACCGAAGGTGCGGCGGGATCGAAAGGCTGGCTGGGCAGCACGTTTCCGTCGATCACCGGCCCGAAATTGTAGCGGTCGAGCAGCGGATAGCGCGGCCGCGGCAATGTCGCCTGCGCCGGCGCGACCGCTTCCTGCAGGCGCTCCAGCGGCAGCGCCTGCAACGCGTCGAGCTGGTCCGCACCGAGGCCGAGATGCTTCAGCACCGCGTCGGCCAGGCGCGTCGTGCGCTCGCGCTCGGCGAAGCGCACGCTGGCGCCGCTCTGGATGATCGCCTTGTGGAAGAGTCCCTTGGCGCCCGGCATCGCCAGCAGCGCGCTCACTTTTCCGCCGCCGCCGGACTGGCCGAAGATCGTGACGTTGCCTGGATCGCCGCCGAAGCGGGTGGCGTGGTCACGCACCCACTCGAGCGCCAACACCAGATCAAGAACGCCGACATTGCCGGATTGGGCGAAACGCTCACCGCCGATCTGCGACAGATCGAGGTGGCCGAAGACATTCAGGCGATGGTTGACGGCCACGACCACAACGTCGTCGCGTAGCGCGAGATTGGTGCTGTCGTAGCGCGGCGAATTGGCGGAACCGTAGGAGAAGGCGCCGCCATGCAACCACACCATCACCGGACGCTTCGAAGCGTCGAGGGCGGGTGTCCAGACGTGCAAGGTCAGGCAGTCCTCGCCGACCGGCAGCATGTCGACGGGTCCCCAGACCGTCGCCAGCTCCGGTCGCTGCGCGGCGGCAGGGGCCTGCGGCGACCGTCCGGCATAGAGGGTCGCCTCGCGGACACCGGTCCACGGCTCGGGCTTGCGCGGCGGCATGAAGCGGTTGGCGCCGGCCGTCGAGGCGCCGTAGGGAATTCCTTTGAAAACGTGCACGCCGCCTGACGTGACGCCGACGACGCGCCCCGACGCCGTCTCGACCACGGGTGAGGTCGCAGCGCGGGCGGGACGCTCCGTCTGAAGATTGATATCACCGGCCACGGCACGTTCTCCCCTGTTCCTGTTGACCGGAGCCTGCGCGCGCCTCCGGGCGCCGTCAACGTCGCGCCCGACGCCGCACTGCGAACCGCCGCCATGAAGGATGTCACGCTGATGGACGGGCGCAGGATAACCGGTGCTAAGGTCGTGCAACTCCGGAGGCCGAACCCAGGAAAGACAGATGCCCGCGCCCTATGCGACCCATCGAAAGCAGCTCGAACTCATCCTGCGGGCCTGGGGCATGCCCGGAGAGACCGCCGCCAGCACGGCCGAGATCATGAGCTGGGCCGACTTGCACGGCATCGATACTCACGGCATCTCGATGGTGCCGCCCTACGACGAACGCCGCCGCGCCGGCCGCATCGACATGCGCGCCCAGCCGACCGTCGTTCGCGAAACGCCGGTCTCCGCACTGATCGACGGCGGCAGCGGTCTCGGCCATGCCAACGCACGGCGCGCCATGGAGCTCGCCATCGACAAGGCGAAGTCGACCGGCATCGGCGTCGCCGCCGTGCGCAACTCGGCGCATTTCGGCGCCTGTGGCTTTTATGCCCTGATGGCCGTTGAGGCCGGACTGATCGGCATGGTCACGACATCCGCGAGCGGCATCCAGGTCTCCCCCACCTTCGGCGCCCAGGCCCGCCTCGGCACCGACCCGATCGCCTTCGCCGCCCCCGGCAAGCCGGGCGAGCCCTTCCTGCTCGACATGGCCACCACGACGGTGGCCGCCGGAAAGATCCGCAACAAGGCCAACGAGAACCTGCCCGCGCCGCCGGGCTGGCTCATCACCTCCGAGGGAAAACCCAGCACCGACCCGCGCGAGGTCAGCAAGGGCGGATTCATGACTCCGCTCGGCGGCACGCCGGAGGGCAGCAGCCACAAGGGCTATGGCCTCTCCGCCATGGTCAACATCCTCTCTGCCGCGCTCTCCGGCGCGAGCATGATCACCGATCCTCAGCACACGACAAGGCCCGGCACGATGGGCATCGGCCACTTCCTGCTGGCGCTCGACCCCGGCCTGTTCCGCGACGCCGCCGATTTCCGCGCCGACGTCACCGCGTTCTGCGACACGCTGCGCGCCACCAAGCCCGCCGATCCCAGCCGTCCTGTCCTGGTCGCCGGCGATCCCGAGCGCCGCACTGCCGAGAGGCGGCGGCAAACCGGCATCCCCGTCGGCCCAAACCTCTTGGCCAAGGTGCGCGAGGTCGCACTCGCCTCCGGCGCGGACTGGATCATGGACGGCTGAAACGTCAGCGCCGCGCCCGGCGTCGCTGGATCCTGAAATACACGAACGCCGCGATGACGACTGCCAGGACGACGAGCCACAGTATTTCGGTCGAGCCGTCGCCGTTGTCGGGCGAGAGGCCGAAGAGCTGCTCGATGAAGTCCATTGTCTGTCCCCCCGATGCTAGGCGGCCGTCACGTGTTGTACGCGGGCCTTGGCGAGCGCCGCATTGAGCGCCGCGATGTCACCTTTCACAAGCGCTTCGAACTTCGCGACCTCGCTGTCGACCTTGTCCATGACCTCGCGCGACACCGCCTTGGTCTGGCTGGTGGGCGCCGCGTCGGCGGTCGTCGTCATGGCGATCATGTCGAACAGCGTGTCGTTGAGGCCCGCCGGGTTGCGCAGCACGTCGCGCACCGACTTGCGTTGCGGATCGACCATCACGCGCTCGATGGCCGAGAGTTTCAGGCCGATCGCCCTGGCGCGGTTGCGCAGGGCGCGCTCACCCTTGCCCGCGCGGTCGGCGACTTCGTCGAGCTGCCGCTTGGTGCGGCGCAGGCGATTGAGCGCCACCTTCAGCTTGGACAGCGCCGCCACCAGCTCCTTGTGCAAGACGAACTGGGCGGCGTAGTCGGCGGGCGTCGCGGACAAGCGCGGGTCCTTGACCACGGTGAAGCGCGCCGACTGGGTCTTGCCGGCGACCTCGAGATCGACGGCGTAGGCGCCGGGAACGACGGTCGGACCGGGCGGATTCTCGGGATCGGGCACCAGCGGCTTGGGCCTGGGCGGCGCCAGGCCGTAGTCGATCTTGGTCGGGCCGGGATACTTCATGTCCCAGACGAAGCGGTTCAGCCCGGCCTTGGTGCCCGGCTTGCGCGGCGGCGGAGCGTCCTTGTCGTCGCTCGACAGGGCCACGATCCTGCGGCCGCCCGAGTCGCGGAAGGTCAGGACCACCGGCTCCTTGGCGTCCTCGGCCAGCCAGTAATAGACGATCGCCCCGTTCGGCGGATTCTCGCCGACATCAAGGTGCTCGCGAAAGCGGGTGCCGTCCGCCCGCTCGACCAGCACGGTGCTGCCGTCGATGCCGAAGGCCGGACCGTAGGCAATGCCGGTCCGCACATTGGCGCCGGCGCTCCAGTGCAGCTTGGTGCGGATCGCCGTGCGCGGCGCGAACAGACGCGTCGACTTGCGACCGCCCGACTTTTCTTGGAGAGCCAGGCCGCGCAGCGCCGTCACGTCGTCTAGGATCCAGAACGAACGGCCATGCGTTGCCGCCACGAGGTCGCTGTCCTTGAGCTTGAGGTCGTAGATCGGCACCACGGGCAGGCCGCCGCCCATGCGCGTCCAGCTCGCCCCGTCGTCGAGGCTGAAATGAATGCCGGTCTCGGTGCCGACATAGAGCAGGCCCTTTGCGACCGGATCGGCGCGCACGACCCTCGTGATCTCGTCAGCCGGCAGGTCGCCCTTGATGGATTTCCAGGTGCGTCCGCCGTCGGTCGTCTTGAACAGGTAGGGTTTGTAGTCGGCGAGCTTGTAGCGCGTGGCCGCGACATAGATCGTGTCGGCCTCGTGCCCCGAGACCTCGACGCAGCCGACATAGGCCAGTTCCGGCATTCCCTTGGGCGTGACGTCCTTCCAGGTCTTGCCGTCGTCGCGCGTGACATGGACCAGGCCGTCGTCGGTCGAGGCCCAGATCTCGCCGCGACGATGCGGCGATTCCACGACACAGGCGCAGGTCGCATGGACTTCGGCGCCGGCGCTTTCGCGGGTGATCGGGCCGCCGGAATGGCCCTGCCGGGCGCGCTCGTTCAGGCTGAGGTCGGGCGAAATTCGCTGCCAGCTCATGCCCTCGTCGCGTGTGCGGAACACGCAGTTGCCGCCGACATAGAGCGTGCCGGGATCATGCGGCGAGAACACGATCGGGAAGGTCCAGGCGAAGCGGTATTTCAGGTCCTTGGGCGCGATGCCCGTCGATTCCTCGGGCCATACGTTGACCAGCTGGATCTGGCGCGTGCGATGGTCGTAGCGCTGCAGCGCGCCCGCACCCCCGGGACTCGACCCGACGGCACCGACATAGACGATGTTGTGGTCGCGCGGGTTGACGGCGATGAAGCCGCTCTCGCCGGTGCCGGGATAGGAGCAGTCGGCCAGCGTGATCACGCCCCATTCCGACGCGCTCGGGACGGAGATCGAGGTGTTGTCCTGCTGGGTGCCGTAGACGCGGTAGGGATACTGGTTGTCGACGTCGATGCGATAGAACTGCGCCGTCTTCTGATTGTAGATCGTCGACCACGACGCGCCGGCATTGAACGAGATGTTGGCGCCGCCGTCATTGCCTTCGATCATGCGGCTGGAATCGTTGGGGTCGATCCACAGGTCGTGATTGTCGCCGTGGCGAGTCGCGATCTCGCTGAAGCTCGTGCCGCCGTCGGTCGACTTCCACATCTGCAGGTTGGTGACATAGACCGTGTCGGCATGGCCGGTGTCGGCGAAGACATGCGTGTAGTACCAGGGCCGATGCATCAGGTCGCGATTGGCCGAGACCTGGA
>Ga0193726_1002494_pt1 | contig 12425 bp, 12 predicted proteins | sample H2c1metaG_FD_144928 | JGI IMG/M metagenome (GOLD analysis project Ga0193726, IMG submission 144928) | Soil microbial communities from a riparian zone of the East river system, Colorado, United States - H2c1 | ecosystem: Environmental > Terrestrial > Soil > Riparian zone | place: USA: East River... | reverse complement strand
CGGCAAGGCCGAACTCATCGCCAGCGATGCCAGGCTCTGCGACGAAATCACCCTGATTCCGACACCCGGCCACAGCCCGGGCCACATGAGCATTCACATCCAATCGGACGGCGAACAGGGCCTGCTTACCGGCGATGTCGCCCATCATCCCTGCCAGATGGCGCATCTCGACTGGTCATCGACCGCCGATTCCGATCCCGTCCAGTCGGCCGCGATGCGGCGCGAATTGTTCTCGCGGTTTGCCGACACACCGACGCTGGTGATCGGCGGACATTTCAACGCCGGCCACATCAGGCGCGACGGCGACGCCTTCAAATTCATCGTTTAGAACATGGACCCGAACACACACTTCCTCATGGTGAGGAGCGCGTCTTCGCGTGGCTCGAACCATCAGATATAATCCTGCCCCCATCCTTCGAGACGCGGCCGGCGGCCGCTCCTCCAGCAATAACGGCAAAGCCGTTATGCGGGGATGCGGGACCCTGCAATGCAGCGCGCAGTCAGCAGTTGAATTTCGTCCCGCACTGTTCCATGAAGCATCGAAGCTGAGAAAACCGCCAAGGGAGAGATCGACATGAAGCTTGTTCGTTACGGTGCGATCGGCCAGGAAAAGCCCGGCCTGATCGATAAATCGGGTCAACTGCGCGATCTGTCGGATCATGTGAAGGACCTCAATGGCGAGGCCTATGCGCCGGCCTCGCTGGCCAAGCTCGCCGGCCTCGATGCCGCCAAGCTTCCCGCCGTCGATGGCAAGCCGCGGCTCGGCGCTCCCGTCACCGGCATCTCGAAATTCGTGGCCATTGGCCTGAACTACATCGACCATGCCAAGGAGACCGGAAATCCGATTCCCCCGGAACCGATTTTCTTCCTGAAGGCCAACACGGCGCTGAGCGGCCCCAACGACAAGGTTGAGAAGCCGCGCGGCTCGACCAAGCTCGACTGGGAAGTCGAAATCGCCGCCATCATCGGCACCCGCGCCAAATATGTCTCCGAGGCCGACGCGCTCAATCATGTCGCCGGCTACTGCGTCTGCAACGACGTCTCCGAGCGCAATTTCCAGATCGAACGTCAGGGACAGTGGACCAAGGGCAAGTCGCATGACACCTTCGGCCCGCTCGGCCCGTGGGTTGTCACCACGGACGAGATACCGGACGTGCAGAAATTGTCGATGTGGCTCGACGTCAACGGCGAGCGCCGCCAGCGGGGATCGACCTCGACCATGATCTTCTCGATGGCGAAGTGCATTTCCTACGTCTCGCAGTTCATGACGCTGCTGCCCGGCGACATCATCACCACCGGCACTCCGCCCGGCGTCGGCACCGGCATGAAGCCGCCGCAATTCCTCAACGCCGGCGACGTGGTCACGCTCGGCATCGAAGGGCTCGGCGAGCAGCGGCAGGAAATCGTCGCGGCGTGATATCTTGCGGGATGTGTCTGCGAGACTCGTCATGCCCGGGCAAAAGCGCGAAGCGCGTCTTCGCGCTGGATGTCCCGGGCATCCACGCCTTAACAGCGCGGCGGCAATAAAGACGTGGATGGCCGGGACAAGCCCGGCCATGACGGAAAAAAGAGACTCCTTCCTTTAAGGATATTCACCCAATGAAACTCACCTTCTCCCCCGCCTCGCCTTTCGCCCGCAAGGTGCGCATTGCCGCGATCGAACTCGGCCTGATCGACAGGATAGAGTTCGTTCCGACCACGGTCGTGCCGGGCCAGCCCAATGATGAATATTCAAATCTGTACCCGCTGAAGAAGCTGCCGGCGCTGATCCTGGATAATGGCGATGTCATCGTCGATTCCTACGTCATCGTCGAATATCTCGACGAACTCGCCGGTGGCGGAAAGCTTATTCCGGCATCCGGCCCGACGCGATGGAGGGTCAAGAGCGACCATTCGCTGCTGCAGGGCATGCTCGATTCGATGCTGCTGTGCCGCTACGAGAAGATGGTGCGCCCGCAAGGGCTGCAATGGCAGGCATGGTCCGACGATCACTGGAACCGGGCGTGGAAGGGCATGGCGCACTTCGAGAAGCAGCCGGAGATGCTGTCGCGGCCGTTCGATATCGCGCAGATCGGCCTTACATGCGTGCTCGGCTACGCCGATTTCCGCTTCGCCGATTGCGGCTGGCGCAAGGCCTATCCGAAGCTCGATGCCTTCCACGAAAAGATGCTGGCGCGGCCTTCGGTGAAAATCTCGGTGCCGCCGCCGGCTTGATCGCAGGACGTTGCCATGAATCTCAAGCTCACCGTCGGCGATCTCACCATCCATCGCATCATCGAGCAGGAAACCACGTTCCTGCCGGCGCGGGACATGCTGCCCGGCCTGACGCCGGAGGTGCTCGCCGAGAACAAGCCGTGGATGCGCGATGCCGGCGCGATCGACGCCGATAACGTGCTGATCCTGTGTTTCCAGTCCTACATCGTGAAGACACCGCATCACACCATTCTGGTCGATAGCTGCATCGGCAACGACAAGCCACGGCCGCTGCGCCCGAAATGGAATATGAAGCGCGACGATACCTATATGCGCGGGCTGGCGGCGGCCGGCTTTGCCGTCGGCGACATCGATTTCGTGATGTGCACGCATCTGCATGTCGATCACGTCGGCTGGAACACGCGGCTGGAAAATGGCCGCTGGGTGCCGACGTTTCCGAACGCGCGTTATGTATTCGGCAAAAGCGAATTCGATTACTGGACCGAGCAACACGCGAAGGCGCCGGTGCCGCCATTCGGCGACAGCGTGCTGCCGATCGTTGAGGCCAATAAGGCCGAGATCGCGCGTAACGATTATGCGATCGGCGATCACACCCGCATCCTGCCGACGCCGGGGCATACGCCAGGGCATGTCGCGTTCACGTTCGGCCGCGGCAAGGACGACGCGGTCGTCAGCGGCGACCTGATGCATTCGCCGCTGCAGGCGCGCTATCCCGAACTGTCAGTTAAATTCGATGTCGATCCGGCGCAGGCCGCGGTGACGCGGCGCAGTTTCCTGGAGCGCTATTGCGACACCGACACGCTGTGCTGCACCGCGCATTTTCCCTCGCCGTCGGCCGGGAAAATCCGCCGCCGGGGTGATGGATTTTCCTGCGAGGCGGTGAGCTGAATTCCCGAATTTTGGAATGCACCTGCCGCATCCGCTGTTTCACCTCTCCCGATGGGAGAGGTGAAACCTCAATCGAACAAACTCGGCGTGTGATTGACCACCGCGCCTTCGATGGCGAGCATTTTGAGCTTGGTGATGACGCCGCCATTGGCGGAAAATCCGCCGGGCTTGTCGCCGGCGGCGAGCACGCGGTGGCAGGGCACCACGATCGGACAGGGATTGCGCCCGAGCGCCTGGCCGACATCGCGCGACAGCTCGACGCCGCCGAGCCGTTTGGCGATATCGCCGTAAGTGAGCGTCTTGCCCGGCGGGATGGTGCGTGCGATGTCGTAGACGCCGCGGTTGAACTCGGGGACCCCATCGAGATCGAGCACGACATCGGTGAGGTCGTTCGGCTTGCCGGCAAGCAGTTCGACGATCCCGTCGATCGCGCTTTGCACCTCGGCCGACGGCGGCGCTTCAACGATATCGCCATGGCGCTGGCGGATGCGGGTACGGGTCTTGTCCTCGCTGCCCATCGGCAGCTGCACCCCATTGATGCCCCGTGCGCCCCACACGATGCCGCAGCGGCCGATCGCGGTATCGAATATTGCAAAACTGTGGCTGGTCATGGCTGGCTCCAGATCCTGTGGCTCCAAATCTTGTCGCTCCAAATCTTGTCGCTCAATGGTTCGAGCTTGATGCTTGCGCCAAATCTAGGCTTGGAGATTGTTGCTATCCACCCGGATTCCGGGGGAACCTGGCGCCATCAACAGATGGCCATCATTTATTACGCTAGCGGCACAATTCAATGCGCCCTAGCCATGGCGAGCTTTCGCCGGTCCGCGCAACCCACCCTGCCCTCGAAGGCGAATGGGCACACGCCAGATTTCATGGAACAATTGATCAAGACCCCTCCCCTCATCCCCACCGAGCCCTCCATGCAAACGCTTCACGTCGACGGCTACGACATGGCCTATCTCGAAATCGGCAACGGGCCTCCGCTGGTGTGCGTACACGGCTCGTTGTGCGACTTCCGCATCTGGTCGTGCGTGCTCGGCCCGTTATCGAGAAAGCATCGGGTGATCACCGTCAGCCTGCGGCATTTCTTCCCCGAACATTGGGACGGCGCCGGCGACACCTATTCGATCGCGCAGCACACAGCCGACGTGATCGCCTTTATCGAGAAGCTGGACGCCGGGCCGGTGGATTTGATGGGGCACTCGCGGGGCGGGCACGTCTCGTTTCGGGCGGCGCAGCAGCGGCCTGATCTGTTGCGCAGACTGATATTGGCCGAGCCCGGCGGCGAACTCGATGCCACGCTCGATCCGGCATTCAAGCCCGGCCCCTCCCCGCTCGCAGCGAGGATCGCAGCGACAGCCGAGAAAATCGCCGCCGGGGATATCGACGGCGGATTGATGCTGTTTATGGATGCACTCGAAGGTCCCGGCGCGTGGAAGCGGCTACCGGCAACGCCGAAGCAGTTGTTGCGCGACAATGCAATGACGCTGCTGGGCCAGACCAGGGACAAGCGCCCGCCGTTTTCTTTAACCGACGCGGAGGCAATCAAGACGCCGACGCTGTTCATCGGCGGCGCCAATACCAAGGGCGCTTTGCCCCAGGTGCTGCAGACGCTGGCGGCGCATGTTTCGGATTCGAGGATAGCGATGATTCCCGGCGCCACGCATCCGATGTTCGAACAGGCGCCGCAAAAGTTCTGCGAGATCGTGCTGGAGTTCTTGGCGGGGCCGTAGGGGCGTGGCCAGAAGGTTGATCCGCCGGAGGCAACGCGCCGCGCGATGTCGGCGGCATAGTCGACGAAGATGATTGGTCCCAGCCCTTGATCGTAGTGCTGTGGGATGGTGCCGATGAAACCTGCTGCATCGTCGCTCATCATGAACCTCCGATCGCCCCGGCTGGAGCATTGTGCGCCGGTGACGGTCCGCTACAGCAATCTCAGAATCAATGGTGTCGCCCACTTGACGCCATCCCATCTTCGCCGTAGCTTCAGAATTCGGAATTCCGTATTCCAAACTGGAAGCCGCTCATGATTGCGCTCGACCCGACCCCCAACCTGATCGATCAGGTCTATGCGCGGATCCTTGAGGCGATCACGGACCGCACGCTGCCACCGGGGCACCGCATCCGGCAGAACGAACTTGCGGAAAAGCTCGGGGTATCGCGGCAGCCCGTCTCCCACGCGTTGCATCTGCTGCACCGGCAGGGCCTGGTCGCCGAAAGCGGCCGCAAGGGCTTTGAAGTCACGCAGCTCGATCCCCAGCGCATCCGCCAGCTCTATGAAGTACGCGGCGCGATCGACGCGCTGGCGGCGGGGCTCGCGGCCGGACGCGTCAAGATTGACGCGGCTGGGCGCGCGCATCTGAAGGCCACGCTGCGCGCCGGGCGCGCGACCGACAAGAGCACGCCGCTTGCAGCGCTGATTGCGCTCGACGTCGATTTTCACCGCGCCATCTATCGCCTCGCGGGCAATCCCGCGATCGAAGAAATGATCGCGCCGCAATGGCCGCATATGCGCCGATCCATGGCGACCGTGCTGGCCGAACTGGACTATCGCCAAAGCGCCTGGGCCGAACACGAGACCATCGCCGCCCATATGCTGTCCGGCAACGCGAAAGCCGCGCAGGACTCGGCGCTGGCGCATGCGATGAGCGCGGGACGAATGACCGAAGAGAGACTGAAGGCGCCGGAGAGAGCAGCGTAGCAAGCAGCCGTCATTCCGGGGCGCACGTGAGCGCGAACCCGGAATCTCGATCAACAACTTCTGGATTCCGGGTCCACGCGAAGTCGCGTGTCCCGGAATGACAAAAATAACCAAAAGGAGGAACCACCATGAAACTGACCCAGCAACAGATCGACGATTTCAACCGCGAGGGCTGGCTGTTCCTGCCCGAGTTGTTCAGTCCGGAAGAAGTAGCGCTGCTGGCGCAAGAGGCGGTGGGCATCTACGACACCGACCGCCCGGAGGTGTGGCGCGAAAAGAGCGGCGCGCCGCGCACCGCCTTTGCCGCGCATCTCTATAACGAGGCGTTCGGCCTGCTCGGCGCGCATCCGCGCATGATCGATCCGGTCGAGCAGATCTTCGGCGAGAAGGTCTACATGCACCAGTACAAGATCAACGCCAAATCGGCCTTCACCGGCGACGTCTGGCAGTGGCACCAGGATTACGGCACCTGGAAACGCGACGACGGCATGCCGGAGCCGCGGGCCATGAACATCGCGATCTTCCTCGATGAGGTGATGCCGATCAACGGGCCGCTGATGCTGGTGCCGAAGAGCCAGACCGCCGGCGATCTCAAGGCTGCGCACGACCTTGAGACCACCTCCTATCCGTTGTGGACGCTGGACGAGGAAACCGTGACGCGCCTGGTGAAGGAAGGTGGTATTGTCGCGCCGACCGGCAAAGCCGGCGGTATGTTGATGTTCCACGGCAATCTGGTGCACGGCTCGGCCGGCAACATCACGCCGTATCCGCGCAAGATCGTTTATCTCACCCTGAATGCGGTCTCGAACTACATCCGCACGCCGACGCGGCCGGAGTTCATCGCGCATCGGGACTTTACGCCGATCCAGACCGTGGATGACGATGCGCTGCTCCGGCTCGCCCGCGCGCAGCGACAGGCGGCGGAGTAGAAGTCGGTTCGAGCCCCACATAAATCAGCCGTCATTCCGGGGCGACGCCAACGGGTCCGGCCGTTAGCCGGCCCGATGACAGGCTCCGCGTCGAGCCCGGAATCCATAACCACTGCGGGGACTATGGATTCCGGGCCCGCGCATAAGTGCGCGTCCCGGAATGACAAGAATTAGGACATACCTCCATGAATCTTCATCACCTCCTCAACGCCCGCCGCGCCGCCGGAAAACCTGTCCGCGTCGCGCTGATCGGCGCCGGCAAGTTCGGCTCGATGTTCCTGTCGCAGGTGCCGCATACGCCGGGGCTCGAGGTGCCCGTGATCGTCGATCTCGATCCGCAGCGCGCCCGCAAAGCCTGCCGTACCGTCGGCTGGGACGATGAGCTGATAGCAGCGACCACATTCACCGCCGACGCAACGAAAGCGAGTTCAGGCCATATCGAAGTGATCGTGGAAGCAACCGGCAACCCCGCCGTCGGCATCAAGCAAGCCCGCGCCGCGATTGCGGCCGGCAAGCATATCGTCATGGTCAATGTCGAGGCCGACGTGCTGGCGGGCCCGCTGCTCGCCGAGGAGGCGCGCAAGGCCGGCGTGGTCTATTCCCTTGCATACGGGGATCAACCGGCATTAACAGCCGAAATGGTGGACTGGGCGCGCGCGATCGGATTCCGTGTGGTCGCCGCGGGCAAAGGCACAAAATATCTGCCGGCCTATCATGACGTGACGCCGGCCGGCGTCTGGAGCCATTACGGGCTGACGGCCGATGAAGCGCAGTCGGCCGGCATGAACCCGCAGATGTTCAACTCGTTCCTGGACGGCACCAAATCAGCGATCGAAATGGCGGCGATCGCCAATGCCACCGGACTGGAAGTGCCCACCGACGGACTGTTGTTTCCGCCCTGCGGCGTCGACGATCTGCCGCATGTGATGCGGCCGCGCGACAAGGGCGGCGTGCTGGAGAAATCAGGCGTGGTGGAAGTGGTGTCGTCGCTGGAGCGCGACGGCCGGCCGGTGTTCCGGGATCTGCGCTGGGGCGTTTATGTCGTGCTGGAAGCCCCGAACGATTACGCCGCGGATTGCTTCAAACAGTATGGATTGAAAACCGACGCTTCGGGGCGCTATGCGGCGATGTACAAGCCGTATCACCTGATCGGGCTTGAGCTGAATATCTCGGTTCTGTCGGCGGCGCTGCGCGGCGAGCCGACCGGACAGCCGCATGGTTTCCGCGGCGACGTCGCGTCCGTGGCAAAACGCGATCTGCGCGCGGGCGAAATGCTCGACGGCGAAGGCGGCTATACGGTGTGGGGCAAACTGATGCCGGCGGCGGCGAGCCTCAGCGCAGGCGCGCTGCCGATTGGCCTGGCGCACCGGGTGAAGCTGAAGAACGACATCGCCCACGGCGCGGTGGTGCGCTGGAGGGATGTCGAGATCGATACGGATAACGAAGCGATCAAGACGCGGCGGTCGATGGAAGCGCGCTTCGGTGCGGCGTCACGCTGACGCGCGAGCCGGACTACGTTTGCTTGCTGTGGCAGACCGCCTCGATGTTGTGGCCGTCGGGATCAAGGATGAACGCCCCATAGTAGTTTTCGTGATAATGCGGGCGCAGGCCTGGAGGTCCGTTGTCTTGTCCCCCGGCCGCGAGCGCCGCCCGGTGAAATTGCTGCACGGTTTCCCTGTCCTCGGCCGCGAAGGCGACGTGGGTGCTGGTTTGCGACGCGTCTCGGAGGCCGATCCAGAAGAACGCTTTCCGGCCGGCGCCATAGCCCGCGAAGGTTTGACCGTCAGCATACAAGCGTTCGATACCAAGAGGACGAAGTGCAGAATCGTAAAACGCCTTTGACCGCTCAATATCGCTGACACCTATCGTCACATGATCCAGCATCGCTGACTCCGGATTTCATCTCGATAAATCATGATGGCATCTTGCGTGGATCAGTCCAGCGTCTCCCTGCTCTACGGCAGCAGGCGGCTCGATCGCGCCCGTCTGAACCATTTGCGGAACATGTCTTCGGTATCCATCATCTCGGTGAAGCCGGCCTTGTTGATCTTTACGGTCGAGACGATCGAGGGCGGCCCCGGCTGGGTCTGGCCATAGCGCATGCTGTAGTCGGCATACTGGAACGACAGGCCGACGAATTGTTCGAGGCCGGGCGATATCAGATCATATTTACGCCGGAGTGCGTCCCAGGGAGCGAGCCACTGTGGACACGTCTCCGCCAGCGACAACGGCACGGCGACGCCCGGTTTCATATCCAGCGCTTCGGCGATCGCCGGCCAGACATTCTCCCAGGTGAAGACATCGCCGTTGGTGACGTTGAACGCTTCATTGCGCGCCGCTTCCGCCTCTCCGGCCCAGCCAATCGCGCGTGCCAGGAGATCGACGTCGACGGCCTGCGACACCCGCGCAGCGCCTCCGGGATAATCGAGCGCCCTGCCCTGTTCGCGAAGGATAGCAGCATAGACGCCGAGCGGCGGGATCAGATCCATCGCGCCGCCCATCGCCTCGCCGACGATTAGGACCGGCCGCATGATGCTCCAGTGCCAGGCCTTGCCCTGCTGCAGCTCGCGAACAAAATTCTCCTGCGCCCAATAAAAATTCGGCTGCTCGTACATTTCGGAGCGGCCTTCCCGCGCCGGCACGGTGAGCGGACGGACGTGCACGCCGTAGGCCTTGGTGCCCTGCAGCAGCGCGACGTGCTTGAGCGACGGCGCTGCCGGCTCGAGAACCGCCATCAGATTACGCAGCATCAGATCGTTGGTTCGAATCTGGCTCGGGTCGCGCCAGCCGTCGATCAGGTTCGGCGCCTCATAGAGCGCGGCATAGACGAGGTGGGTTGCTCCCATCAATTCCGACGAGACGCCCGTGCATTGCGCAGGGTCCGTCAGATCGACATGAACGTAGCGGGCCCCGTGCAGTTCGCGCGGCTGCCGTCGCGACAGCGCGACAACTTCGCATCCTTCAGCTGCGCTGAAGTGCCGCAAGGCCGCATTTCCCACCAGCCCCGTCGCGCCCGCGACCACCACCTTCTTGTCCGCCATCTACAAAACTCCCGGTGCGATTGCCCGATTCTAGCTAGCAAATAGTGACCGGTCGCGTCAGCTTGTTGCGTCAACTTTCGCAACTGCGTTCTGACGCAGTGCCGCAACGCCCTTGATTCCCGGGCATCGATTGGTCATCCTGCACGCGGTCTGGACCGGGGTTTGTTTCCAAGGTCTGAGTATCGGATACCCATCTTAAACGTCGAACGCCGGCGATACAAAGCGACAATCAAGATCGTTACCCCTCGTCGAGGCATCGACATAAAAACAGAGGAGGAAGCGCATGAAGCGTCGTGAATTTCTGAAAGCAGGGGGCGTTGGTCTCGCTGCGACCGCGGTTGCTGCGCCCGCAATCGCGCAATCGATGCCCGAAGTGAAGTGGCGATACGCGACCAGTTGGCCGAAATCACTCGATACGCTCTACGGTGGATGCGAATTTTTCAGCAAGCGTGTGGCTGAAGTCACCGATAATCGCTTCCAGATTCAACCGTTTGCCGGTGGCGAACTTGTTCCCGGCTTGCAGGTGCTCGACGCCGTGTCGAACGGTACAGTCGAGATGGGAAACACGGCGCTTTATTACTATTGGAGCAAGAACGCCGCATTCACATTCGGCACGGCACTGCCGTTCGGACTCAACACGCGGCAGCATATCTCGTGGCTGTTGTTCGGCGGCGGCCAGGACATGCTCAACGATCTGCTGCGCGAATACAATTGCCACGGAATTCCGACCGGCAGCACCGGCGCGCAAATGGGCGGCTGGTTCCGCAAGGAAATCAAATCGAGCGAGGATCTGAAGGGACTTAAATTCCGGGTTGGCGGTTTCGCCGGTACCATCATTGCGAAGGTCGGCGGCGTGCCGCAGCAAATCGCAGCGGGTGATATCTACCCGGCGCTGGAGAAAGGCACCATCGATGCCGCCGAATGGGTTGGACCTTATGACGACGAGAAGCTCGGTTTCGTGAAGGTGGCCAAGTATTACTACTATCCGGGCTGGTGGGAGGGCACCGGCCAGGGACACAACATCGTCAACCTCGAGAGGTGGAATGCGTTGCCGAAGCACTATCAGGCGGCGATCACCACGGCTTCGCATGATACGTTTACCTGGGTGACCGGGAAGTATGACTACGTCAACCCGCCGGCGCTGAAGCGGTTGCTGGTCGCCGGCGCGATCCTCAAGCCGTTCCCGCAAGAAGTGTTGGAAACCTGCTACAATGCCGCTGGCGAGATCTATGCGGACCTGTCGAAGAGCAATGCGCATTTCGGCAAGATGTACTCCAGCCTGTCAGCCTACCGCAGCGAATCGCTGGCATGGATGCAGGTGGCCGAATTGAGCTTCGACAGCTTCATGATGCGCATGCGCACGCGAACCTGATGCCTGCGCCAGCATGAAACAGAAAAAGCCCCGGAGAATTCTCCGGGGCTTTTTTTCGATCAGAGCCTCGGTTCTGATAGAACCGGGACTCCTCCCATCCTTTGTTTTGACGCGTTTTCTTTGCGCGAACCGGCGTCCACCCCCGGATCAAGTCCGAGGACATGCTTCGCTCGAAAACGCTGCGCCTAGAGCGGGATGACTTTTCTTCGAGTCGTCATCCCGCTCCATCTTTTTGTTTGAGCATGATCTCCGCGCAAACGCTTCGCGTTTGTCGCGAGGGAAAACCGGTACCCACCCCGCATCAAGTGCGGGGCAGACTTTTTCCGGATCATGCTCTATTCCTCGTCACCCAGCGCGTCGGCGAGCTTGTCGTAATATTTGGTCACGAGATCGATGTTACCCTTGTTCTCGATCGGCGGAACCGGGGTTTTCATCGCCTCGTTGAGGTCGGCGAGCGCTTCCTTCTTGTCCTTGGCGTTGATCTTCTTGTCGGCTTGAACCTGGGCAATCTGCGCCTTGATGACGGCTTCGGTGCCGACATATTTCTTGGTGGTCGGATCGAAGCCGGCGAGCACCATGCTGATGTTGTCGACCACGTCGTTGTATTCGTTGTAGTTGGCAAAGCCGTTCTTCTTGGCGACATCGTCGAGCTGCGCGGTGATCTTGGGATCCGGCTTGGCGTCCTCCGGCAGCTTGGCGGTGATCGCATCCATGTCCTTGGCTGCCGTGAGCACGCCCTCGATCTGCTTTTCGCTCAGCGCCATTTGCTTCACGGCGGCTTCGGGCGCCGGCGCCGGTGCTGCCTGAGCGGGTGCCGTCTGCTTGGCTTGCGCCAACGCATCGCTGCTCGACAGAACGGCCAACGAGCCGGAGAGGCAGGCAATGCTCAACGCGGCGACGACGGGACGAACGAACTCACGCATGGGAGTCTCCTCAGGTTAGGGCGGGCTTTGAATAAGTCAGGAGCGATCGGGATGGTTCAACGGGATCACCAACAAGGCTTGCGAATCTGGCGGCAAATCATGGCCGAAAAAAATCGACCTAACTCCGTTGCCGGGGCCAGAAAGGCGCCCAAACAAAAAAACGCCGCGTCCCCGAAAGGAAGCGGCGTTTTTTTGATCATGAAATCGTTGAAGAGGAAGTCTTTGTCCTCGGCAGGCCTGGCAGCGACCTACTCTCCCAGGGCTTAAGCCATAGTACCATTGGCGCTGAGGAGTTTAACGGCCGAGTTCGGGATGGGATCGGGTTCAAGCTCCTCGCTAGAACCACCAGGCCGGCGA
>Ga0193726_1002493_pt1 | contig 12427 bp, 9 predicted proteins | sample H2c1metaG_FD_144928 | JGI IMG/M metagenome (GOLD analysis project Ga0193726, IMG submission 144928) | Soil microbial communities from a riparian zone of the East river system, Colorado, United States - H2c1 | ecosystem: Environmental > Terrestrial > Soil > Riparian zone | place: USA: East River... | reverse complement strand
TGGCAGCCGAGGCGGATCCCGTGGATATCACGCCGACGTCCATCAATGCCGAAGCCGACCCAGTCGCGACACAAAAACGGTATCGGAGGACGCGTTCCGTCGCACGACGACGCTGAGGTTCGCGGCTCCGTAACCCATACCAGTGGCCGCGTACGACATCCGCACCCGACTCGCCCACATCTGAACGCCGTGATCGGCTCCAATTTCACCCCTTCGAAGCGTATCGGCTCCGACGCTGACGCTGATCGCCTGACCGACGGTGTCGATATCGACGGTCGCCTGCGCGGACCGGGCAATCGCAATGTGTCGAGCCCCACTGAAAAGCGATTCGATCTCTACTACCGCGCCGCGAACGCGAGCCCTGTCGAGCAGATCGCCGGCCCATGGTACGGCGATGGCGGAGACCACGCCAAGGATGCCGATCGTGACGATGAGCTCGACCATGGTGAACGCGCGTCGCACCGGTGCCAGTCCTTCCGCCGGGTTAGTTGGTTAAATAGCATATGATAGAAGGGCTCGACCCAACTGACCCGAATCATCCGGACGGATTCATCCTGTTTCAGCGTAAAATGAAGGAGCTGTTCCTCGTGGGTGCCGCTGCCAGCGCGCTCATCGTCGCTTGTACACCGACTCCGCCGGCGCCTCCTGCTCCCGAGAACCCAACCCCGCCGCTCGTTCTTCCTCCGTTTCAGATGGACACGGGCCGGACTCTCGATCGCGTCCCTCCCTTTCAGGCGGCGCCGCTGATTGTCTGGGGACCGCCGCCCGATGGAGTTCCCCATCCCGAGCGCGTGCCGACCTACGACCTTCAGCACCAGGTCACGAACATCCGCTTCGATTGGCCGCGTCAGGCAGTCGTTGGTACGACGACGCTGACGATCGCGGGACTCCCTGACGCGGCACCACTCTCGAACGTCGTCATCGATGCCGGTGACATGTCGTTCAAGAGCGTCGCCACCGGCACCACGAAACTGAAATACGATTACGACGGACACGCTCTCACCGTGCATCTCGCGACGAGACTGCGCCCGGCCCAAACCACTTCGATTACCATCGAGTACGATGGTGCGAATCGGTCGAAAGGCGCCTACTTCAGACCCGCGCAGCACATCGTCTGGACGCAGGGTGAGACCGAGGACAATCACTTCTGGGTTCCCACCTACGATTTCCCGAACGACAAGACGACGTGGGAGTTTTACATCTGGACCTCCAAAAGTGAACGCGCGCTCTCCAACGGTCGGCTGGCTGGATCGCGAGCCGTCGGCGACAGCATCGAATGGCACTGGATGCTGGACAAGCCGGCCTCTACCTATCTGATGACCGCGGTCGTCGGCAACTACGCCGTGCTCCAGGACAAGCCGTGGCGAAACGTGCCGATCGGCTACTGGACGTACCCCGACTCCGTCGACGCCGCGTGGCGCGGGTTTGCCAAGACTCCGAAGGCGGTCGACCTGTTCTCGCGCAAAACCGGAGTACCGTATCCATGGTCCAAGTACGACCAGATCGTAATTCCTGAATTTCAGTACGGTGGAATGGAGAATGTCACCGCGACATCGCAGAACGACGCCGAGATTCTACACCCGGCGTGGTCGGAGCCGCAGGCCAACTCCGCGGGACTCATGGCTCATGAGCTCGGACACCAGTGGTACGGAGACCTCCTCACCACCCGCGACTGGGGAGATGTCTGGCTCAACGAAGGCTTCGCCACGTTCATGGAGCAGATCTTCCGTGAGGAAGATCTCGGCGTCGATGAAGGCGCATTCGACCGTCTTGGCGCCCAGGAGCAGACGATCGATGCGGATCGCCGTGCGAGACGGCCGATCGTTTGGAACAAGTGGGTGAACGATCCAATCGAAGTGTTCTTCAGCGGACACATCTACCCGAAGGGCGCGACCATCCTTCAGATGCTTCGTCATCAGCTCGGCGACGATCTCTTCTGGAAAGCTATGAACCACTACACCACGGCAAACGCGTACGGCAACGTCGTCACCGACGATCTGCGCAAAGCGTTTGAGGAAGCGACAGGCAAGGATTACAAGACGTTCTTTGACCAGTGGGTGTACGGCGCCGGCTTTCCCGTATTTCAGGTTTCGTCACAGTACGTTCGCGCGGCCCGGCGGCTCGTGATCAGCGCTAAAGAGGTCCAGCCTCGTGACAGTCTCACCGGCTACTTCGACGTCGACGTCGATGTCGAGGCGCGTACCGACAGCGGTGTCGTCCGCTTCGTCGTTCCGGTTCGGAACGGAACCGGAGAAGCGAGAACCAATCTCAAGGCTCCGCCACGCTCGATTCGCTGGGATAAGGGAAACTGGATTCTCGATCTCACGGATTTCCCGCGCTCCACGGCGATGCTGCGCTACCAGCTGGTGAACGATGACGATGTGCTCGGAAGAATCGAAGCTGTCGACGTGCTGTCGCGGCGCCCCGCGGATCCGGCGGCGTTGACTGCCCTCGCCCTCTCGACGCGCAATGACAGATTCTGGGCGGTTCGCGCCCGAGCTGCGGACGCGATCGGGAACTGGGGAAACGATCCAAGCAAGGCAGGCCTGGAGGGGATGCGCACCGTTGCTGTGGCGCTCGTGGCTGCCACTCGCGATCCGGACGCGCGGGTCCGCCAGGAAGCCGCGACCGGGCTCGGTCAATTGACGCTGAGCGGCACCACCGCCAGAGACGTCAGAATCCGGCTTCGTGAAATCGCGCGCAGGGATCCGAGTTTCATTGTCCGGGGCGCGGCTCTCGCATCCGATATCCGCCTCGAGAAGAATGCCGCACTTCCACTCGCCAAGCAGATGATGGCAGAAGAGTTATGGCAGAACGTGATTCGGACCCCGGCAATCAATGCGTTGAAAGCAGTCGGAACACCCGAAGCGCTCGAGCTCGTGCAACAATACGCTCCACCGGCTCAATAGACAAACGCTCACCACGGAACCAATGAAGATCAGCATCGAATACTGCGTTGTTTGAAACTACACACCACGAGCCACCAGTTTGGCGGCTGAGATTCGACAGCGCTTTCCCGACGCGGAGCTCCAGATGATTCCGTCGCGGGGCGGCAGGTTCGAGATAATTGCCGACGGAATTCCCGTGTACGAGAAATCCAAGACGGGACGACACGCCAAGCCGGGCGAAGTCGTGTCACTACTGGAAAAGAAATCGTGAAATCATGAGAATCGCGTTGTCCACCGGTGGAGGCGACGCCCCCGGGCTCAACGCCGTAATACGCGCTGCCGTGCTTTCGGCCTGTAACCGCGGCTGGGAGGTGCTCGGCATCAAGAAGGGATATGCCGGCTTGCTCGGCGAAGAGGAAGTCATCCCGATGACCGCCGCGACAGTGCGCGGAATCGCGCACCTTGGCGGCACCATCCTCCGCACCACCAATCGCGGCAATCCGTTCAGCTATCCGATCCCTCAGCCCGACGGCACGTTCGTCGACAAAGACCGTTCCGGTGAGCTGATAGAAAACGCGCGGAAGCTTGGTATCGACGCCATCATATCTATCGGCGGCGACGGATCGATGGCCATCGCCCACCAGCTGTGCGAGCGCGGAATGAAGATTGTCTGCGTTCCGAAGACCATCGACAATGATGTGAGCGGAACGATCACCACATTCGGCTTCGACACCGCGGTGAACACCGCGCTCGAAGCGATCGACAAGCTGCACACAACGGCGGAGAGTCACGACCGCGTCATCGTTCTCGAGGTGATGGGTCGCAACGCGGGGTTCATCGCGCTCCATGCCGGGCTCGCGGGTACGGCCGATGTGATTCTCATTCCCGAAATCCCTTATGACATCGAAAAGGTGTGCGAAAAGATCGCGGCACGCGGTCGCTCGGGCAGGCATTTCTCCATTGTCGTGATCGCGGAAGGAGCGTTCCCCAAGGGTGAAGCTCCGGCGATCCGTGGCAAGTCCATGCCGGGTCAGGCGGTCAGAATCGGCGGCGTCGCCGAGCGGCTCGCCGATGAAATCGAGAAGCGCACCAAGAAAGAGACGCGCTCGCTGATTCTTGGGCATCTTCAGCGAGGGGGCCAGCCGACGGGTTACGACAGGCTGCTCGCAGTGAGATTTGGCGGCGCGGCGGTGCGCGCGGTGGCCGAGGAAAAATGGGACACGATGATCGCGCTGCAGTCACCGCACATCGTGACCATTCCGCTGGCCGACGTGCTCAAGACGCCGAAGAACGTCGAAATCGACCACGATACTGTATTGACCGCGCGGGCAACGGGTATTTCATTCGGGGATTAGGATCGCCTCCAAAGACCGGGCTTTGCTTCCCGAATAGCTGGACAAAGGGCTGCGCCAAATGTGTATCAAACTCTCGTCTTCTCGTCCCTTCGGGAGGACACCGCGAGCTTTCTGGGGGCAGGGTATGGGGGTTAACTCGTTAAATCACAAAGACTTAACCCGATTGGCATGGTATGGCACCGCCCGTGCACCCCTATACGACATGAATTACCGTTTCGGCATCAACTCACTCCCTTCTTTATTGCGGCTCGCCATGCCCGCTGTGCTGGGACTAGTCGTCTCAGCGAGCGTAGCGGAAGCACAGCGACCCGTCCCGGTAAAGCCGCAGGCCCCCGCGACTCAGCAATCGCGTCGGGACCAGATCGTGCCCCCCGGGTTCTTTCCGCCGACCGGCATGTGTCGCATTTGGATCAATGGCGTGCCGGCAAGTCAGCAGCCCGCACCCACTGATTGCGCGTCGGCGGTGAAGAACCGTCCCGCCAATGGAAAGGTTCTCTTCGGGGATGATCCGCCGAAAACGAAAAAGGGAAAATCCGACAAGAGCAAGTCGAGTCCCACCGACGAGCTCGTCGATCTAATTACTAGGAGGATAGCACGATGAAGGTATTCGTAATTACACTCGCCCTGGCAGGGCTCGCTTCTGCGGCGACGCTCGATGCTCAGATTCTGAGCGGCCGGCCAGTACCCACCAGCAGCAGCGGCTCGATCAACGTCGATGGGTCGTGGCGTGTAGCCGGTCGTGATCGCAACGGCAATACGATCTATGAGCGTCGCACCCGCGACCGGAACGGCAACATTCTGGTTCAGAGCGCCGTGCGCGACCGGAACGGCAACATGCAGGTCATCAACAGCCGTACGGAAGTGGTCAACAACGGGAACAATAACGGTCGCAATGATTGCGCTTACCAGCAGAGCACCAACACTGTCGGGGACATCATCTTCGGCCGCTCGAACAACAACGTGAATTGCACCGACAACGGTAGCCGCGTCGACGGCGGATGGTATCAGGTCGGTCAGGGTCGCGACAACAACTCGATCTACGAGCGCCGCATTCGCGATCGCAATGGCAACCTCGTGATCCAGCGCGCGCGTCGCAACTCGAACGGAGGCTTCACGATTCTCAGCACCCGCCGCGCGAACGACAACGACAAGCAGTGGCGGAAGGCGCAGAAGCAGCGTGAAAAAGAGATAAGGAAGTCTGAGCACGACTTCGACAAACACGACAACAGGGGAAGAGGCAACGATCGGGACTGAAGCCGATAGTCTCTTCATGACATAGCGACGGCCTCGGGTGATAAAAAATCGCCCGGGGCCGTTTCGCATCCGGTGCGATCTGTGCACCTTCTCTGGTGAATGCAGCGCACCGTAACCGATAGATATCTCCCTCCGGACCGCGAAGCGTTCGTCGCGGCTGAGCCGCCGACCGGACGCCTCATCGTCATCGCGCCAACACGCGCCGCCTGCGAGACAATCGAGCTGGCGCTCCGTCTTCGGATCCCGACGATTCTCGAGAAGCAGCACGGCCAGGAGATTCGCGAGCTGGCAGCTGCCGGAAAGGGATTCGGGATAGTCGCTGGCACCGGCACGGGCAAGACGCTCTCCATTCGCCCGATCGCCGAGACGATCCTCGGAACCGGCGTTCTGAAAACCGGAGTAGTGAATCGTGAGCGCGAGGCGACACCGGAGACGCCGAGCTGGAACGTAATCGTGGTCACGACCGGAATCGCGCGTCGCTGGTTCCAGGACGGCGACATTCTCCCGTCGGACACGCTCGTCGTGGACGAAATCCATCAGACCTCGGCGGAGCTGGAGCTGTGTCTTGCGCTCGGAAAGAGAGTCGGGTGCCGGTTCATCTGGCTCTCCGCGACTGTGGATCCAACATTCTACGCCCGCTATCTCAACGCCGCCGCGGTGCTCGAGACATCCGCGTTCGATCCATCGAAAGCGGCCGACGTGAAGATCGTGCGCAAGGATCCGCGGACATTTCTCGACGACCGGTTTCTGCAGGCGGTGGTAAAGGAACGGCGCGGGGTCGGGATGTTCCTCCCGACTCGTGCGGGAGTCGAAGAGGCGGCGGAGCTTGTAGGAGATCGCTTTCCCCGAATCAACAGCGCGTTCTACCACGGTGGTGAGCCGATTCGGGTGATTCGCCCATTTCTCGAGGGCGAGGAAAAGAAGCCTTATTTCCTCGCGATGACGGCGGCGGGGCAGAGCGCTCTCAACGTCCAGGGTCTCGACACCGTGGTCATCGATGACACGCGCTTCAGCAACGTCATCGAGCGGGGCAAGAACGTGCTCACCAGGGTCCACCTCGGCGCCAACGAGATTCTGCAGATGGCTGGGCGCGTCCACGGCCGCGTCGCCGGCGGCCGAGTGTTCATTCTCTCCGATCGGGATATCCACTTCTCGTCACTGAGACCGACGGCTCCGGAATTCCAGCTGGCAGGAGACTCGGAGCGCGTCGCGATGACGTGCGCGGACCTCGGCGTCGCCGCCGACCAGCTGGAGCTTCCAGTTCCCCTCGATCGCGTCGCCTATCGCAAGGCGGTGACGCTGTTGGAGCGGCGGGGCATCATCGAGAACGGCAGACTGTCGCGCTACGGCAAGTCGGTCGAAGCCATGCCGGTGGATCGGCCCTGGGCGGAGCTCCTCGTCAATGCTGACGATGAGCTGATTCCTTACCTGGCGGTGATGAGCTCGATCGAGTCGCTTCACCGAATGACACGAGAGGAACGGGATCTCTCAGGCGTCATCGTGCCGGGCAGCGACAACCTCACCGCGTACAACCTGTACGCCGAAGCGTATGCGCACTGCGGGTACATCGGCGAGGTGTACGGACTGCCGCGGCATCTTTTTGACGAGAGCATCGAAGGTTGGGCAGAGCAGCGCGGTGTGCTGGTGAAGGCAATTGAAGACGCAGCCCTGGCAACGGCGAGCATCTACCGCGCGCTCGGCATGGAGCTGCCGACGAAAATGGTGAATGCGCGCGACCACATCTATCGGAAGTTCGCGGAGCTGCTCGCGCAGTACATGCCGTTCGACCTCGTCATCAACGAGCAAACGGCAGACGGAACCGAGGCTCGCGTATCCAAGACGAGCGTCGCCGGCAGCTGGGGCGCGATCGCGGGAGACCTCAGATACTTCGCGGATCGCTCCGGCATTCCACGCGCGGCGATCGAAGGGACGCAGATCCCGATCGAGCTGATTTACCGTTACGCCACGCGCGGCAAGGTCGAAGTGGTCTACGACGCGCGACGAAAGCACGGTCCGCTCGTGCTGAAGCGATCGCTCGACTATTTCGGCTTCGAGCTCGAGAGCGAGTTGGAGACGGTGGAAGAGTTTCCACCCGAGCTGGCGACCGAGGCGCGACACGTGCTCGCGGAAGCCCTGGCGCGGAACGAGGCGCGGCATTTCGCGGTGAAGAAAAACCGCGAGGCGATCGAGGATATTCGCGAAGCCTACAAACGCTCGGGCGGCGAAACGAAGCGCCTCGGCATGCCGGAGCTCACCGCGCTATATGAGCAGCAGCTTGCCCACGTCAGCTCGATGAACGAGTTCCAGTCGGCCAGACTTGGTGTGGACGTCGACAGCTTCATTCCCGTGAAGGTTCGGGAGAAACTGGATCGTCTCCCCGATCAAGTGACGATTCGTGATCGCGATGTGGAGATCGACTACGACGTGGAGGAGCGCGATGGGGAGCGTCGCGGCGTGGCCAGGCTTCGTCTCCCGGAGAAAGTCGCGCGCACGCTCACGGCGGCAGAAATCCCCGACCTCGATCGCCCGGTGCGATTCGTGGTGCTACGTGGTCAGCGCGGCGCTGTGCGAGCCGACACGCTCGAAGATCTCCAGGAGCGCCTCGCGCAGCCGTGGTCGCCTGACGAAGTGGAAGAGACTCAGGACGATCGCAGCATGCTGTCACACGCCGAAAGCGAGGTGCGGCGGATCGCGGGCGAGTTTCGGCAGCATCGAAGGGGCGGCGATCATCGGCATGGTGCTCGACACGGATCTCGCGGAGGGCCACGTCCCGGCGGGCGGGGACGCGGCGGCTCCAAGGAGGGCGGACGCGCCCGCGGTCCTGGCAGAAGCTCGGACCCCAGACGCCGGCGCCGTGGCCGGTAGCAGCGGCGCGCACTGGCGCCGACTGACATCGCTGGTATAATCCGCGCATGCCAGCACAACACTTCGCCACGCATTTCAAAGAGCATCGGAACGTCATCGATGCATGCATTGCTTCGCTTCAGCCCGCCTCGGATGCCGCGGCCGAGGCCATCATCTCCTCGCTCGGCCGGGGCGGAAAAATTCTCGCCTTCGGGAACGGAGGCAGCGCGACCCAGGCCAGCCACCTCGTCGAAGAGCTGATTGGGCGGTTCAAGGAAACGCGGAGGCCGTTGCCCGCGATCTCGCTCGTCGGCGACTCGGGCGTCGTCACGTGCATCGCCAACGACTTCGGATATGGTGCCCTGTTCGAGCGTCAGGTGGAGGCGCTTACGACAATGGGTGATGCGGTCGTCGGAATCACGACCAGCGGCCGTTCCGAGAATGTGTTGCGTGGTCTCAAGGCCGCGAAGGACAAGGGCGCGATTACGATTGCGCTATGCGGGGCGCAGGGGCTGCAGGATGCCGACGCCGATCACGTAATCGCGGTGCCGAGCGAGGAAGGCGCTTTCATACAGGAAGTGCACCTGATGCTGCTTCACGTCTGGTGCATCGCCGTCGATGCGACGGTTAAAGCAGGTGGCCTTTAGCGCACCAGGCCTTTACACCAGGCTGAGCCTGGGCCTCTCCTCGGGGAACGCGAGGGCATCTTCCAGATAGGCAAGCCAACCGGTCGTTTCGTCGGCGACAATCTCCACTTCGGTTCCGAGGGGAAGCGTGAGATTCGGGACCTCGTGGCCGGCGGGGAAATCCATGAGGATCGGCACCTCGAGATCGGACACGAGATCGAGAAGGAAGTCCTCGAACTCGTCCTCCTCCGATCGATCGAGCGAGAGCTGGCCGAAGACAATGCCACGGACATCACGAAGCAATCCCGCCGCGCGAAGGTGGAGGAGTCGCTCGTCCGCCACGGACATTGGATCGCGCGTCTCTTCGAGGAAGAGAATCGCGTCGCGGGTATCGATCTCGTACGGAGTGCCGATTGTCTGTTGCACCAGCGAGAGATTTCCGCCGGTGAGTCGACCCGCGGCTCGGCCCGCACGTACGGCGCGCGCGCTCCCACGTCCGATCTCCGTCTCGGGGCGAGGCGTCGACAGCGCGCCCAGAAGGGAGAGGACTGTTGGATCGCTGCCGCCCGGGAATAGATCGTCGAGCGTCGGACCGTGGAAAACACGCAAGTGCGCCTGGCGCATCAGCCAGAGATGCAGCGCCGTAAGGTCCGAGTATCCGACGAATAATTTGGGATTTCTGCGGAACACGTCGGGGTCGAGGTAGGGAAGGATCCTCACCGTTCCGTAGCCACCCGTCGCGGCAATGACCGCTTTGACATCGGGGTTTTGCCAGACGCGCATCAGGTTCTCCGCGCGCCGCTCGTCCTCGCGTTGCTGGAAGCGCCGGGGCCTGTCCACCTCGGGACAGAGGATGATCTTGTAACCGGCATCCTCCATCGCTTTGGCTCCCCTAAGGAGCCACTCATTGTGTGGTGCGTACGATGGAGCGACCACACCTATGGTATCGCCCTCGACCAGCGGCGCGGGGCGAATCAGGCCTGGTGGTCGAGCGATGGCGGGAATGAATGGCGCGCTGTCGATGGGCGCCATCGTCTGCTCTGCGGGGTACGCTCCGAATGACTCGGTCATCGTCGTTTATCGAAGCGCATTATCGGTTTGTCACTGCTAGATTCAAGTATGTCTGACACGTCTGGGAAGGGGCCGGGTCCGGGCGGGACCGCAACTCCCACCATAGGGAATATGCAGGCCAGCACCCCAAACGGAACCGGGGGTTCGACGTACTTTCGGAAAGGTTTCGGGTTGAAATCCGCGATACAGTCCGAACTGGATTCCGACTATACCGGCCACCTTGTCGACCTCCTGAAGGACAGGGACTATACCCTGACCGCGGGGGATGTAACCATCCGTTTAGCGAAGGAATTCGGCTTCTGTTACGGGGTCGAGCGGGCGGTGGAATACGCCTATCAGGCCAGAAAGAAGTTCCCGGATCGTACCATCTATCTGGCCGGCGAAATCATCCATAATCCGCACGTAAACTCGAAACTCCAGGGGATGGGGATCACGTTTCTGATGCCAGACGCGGGAAGCGGGAAGGGGGAAGGGGGAAGCGGGGGTGGCCACATCGATTTTAGCGGAGTCAAAGCCGAGGACGTCGTGATACTGCCAGCGTTCGGGGTGACGATCACGGATTTCGAGACGCTGCGCCAGATCGGCTGCGTGATGGTCGACACGACGTGCGGCTCCGTGCTCAACGTCTGGAAGCGGGTAGAGAGCTACGCGCGGGATGGGTTCACCTCGCTCATTCACGGCAAGTACTACCATGAAGAAACGCGGGCGACGGCGTCCCAGGCGGAGAAGTACGAGGGCGGCCAGTACCTGATCGTTCGCAACATGGACGAGGCGCAGGTCGTCTGCGATTTCATCGAAGGCCGGCTCAGCGCTTCTGCCCTGGTTGAGCGCTTTGGCCACGCGGCCTCTCCCAACTTTGAGCCGGCACGCGATCTCCAGCGGATCGGCGTCGCCAATCAGACCACGATGCTCGCCCGCGAATCGCTCGCCATCGGCGAGCTGGTGGGACGCTCGATGGCGCGCGCCCGCGGGGAAGAATACGCGAAGGCGAATTTCCGGACCTTCGACACGATCTGCAGCGCTACCCAGGAGCGCCAGGACGCCGTCGTCGAGCTGTTGCGCGAGCCCCTCGACGTGATGGTGGTAATCGGCGGATACAACTCCAGCAACACGATGTCACTGGCGGCTCTCTGCTCTGAGACTGTCCGCACCTTCCACGTCGAGGATGCCGACGACATCGATCCCGCCTCCGGCACCATCCGCCACCGCCCGCTCGGCGCGAAGGAAGACGTCGAATCTTCCGACTGGCTTTCGCGTACGGCTCCGGTGAGGGTGGGCGTCACAGCTGGCGCCAGCACCCCCAATAACAAGATTGGCGAGGCCGTTGGCCGGATTTTCGCTACTAGGGGAATCGACCCGAAAACAATCCGTTAGAGACGCTGGACGGGTTGTACCAGTTTGGCCTCGAGCAACGTCAAACTATTGGAGGGTTTCGGTACCGGTTGTAGCTTCTACCTGTGGCTAAACCACTGTTTAGGGGTACCGAAGGTATGGCAGCAAGGGACAGTAAACCCAAGGAGGTTGAATGGACGTGTATGGTTCGGATACCGCCCCTGACGAAGAGGCGGCTGGTACGAGCGGTACAGAGACAACGCCTGGAGTGGGGAGCTGGTTCCAGCGCGGATCCAGCAACGAATCCGCGCTGAACGACCGGGGCATCGCAATTCCGGTCAACGCCATGCTCGCTCGCGTTCGTGAGGCGGATGCGCTCACCTTCGAGAACGAGGAAGAGAGCGAATAAGCCTTTCTTCGTCAGAGAAAAAGGCCACCAGCTTGTCTGGTGGCCTTTTTTATTTCATCTGATCGAGTGCTAGTCGAAGCGCCTTTGCCAGCTTGGCGGCGTCGGCATCCGCCCAGAAATGCATGAAGTACAGCCGCGGCTCTTCCCCGAGCATGTGAGAGTGGAGAGCGGTGATCGCGATCTGGTTGCTGCGAAGAATCGCAATGATCCGATTCACTTCACCCGGCAACATCACGAAGTCGCCGGTGATCGCAGCCCAGCCACGACCGGTCGATTGGAAATTTAGTGCGGTCGATACGCCCATCGACGGCGGAACGACTTCTCCATCCATTGTGATTTGTTCGCGGCGGGGGACGCTCACCTGATACACGCCGCCACTCGCTCTTCCGCCGTACCCGAGCGTCCGATGTATGAGCGCACTATCCAGGTCGAGCGGACCACTCGCGGCCGTCTCGGGCGGGGGAGTCTTGGTGAGATCGAGCGCTGCTCGAATCGCAGTCGCGATCGCGACCGGCTCACCGTGCGCGGCGACGTGGACATACATGATCCGAGGCGATTCGCGCAGGAGGTGGTTGTGCACCGCGGTTTGCTGAACGCCCTTCTGCTGAAGCGCGGTAATCACGGGCGAGACTTCCGTCTCGGTGAGGA
>Ga0193726_1002492_pt1 | contig 12429 bp, 11 predicted proteins | sample H2c1metaG_FD_144928 | JGI IMG/M metagenome (GOLD analysis project Ga0193726, IMG submission 144928) | Soil microbial communities from a riparian zone of the East river system, Colorado, United States - H2c1 | ecosystem: Environmental > Terrestrial > Soil > Riparian zone | place: USA: East River... | reverse complement strand
CGATCGTACTCGGGGGCAGTCGTACCCTTCGTACAACCCTGACGGATCGAGCAGCACGGGGCGCAGCCCGGCGTTGCGCGCGCCGACGACGTCCACGTGATAGATGTCGCCGACGTGGATCGTCGTTTCCTTGCGCGCACCGACGCGCTCGAGGGCGATCTGAAACAGCCGCGGATCCGGCTTCTCCACCCCTTCGTGAAACGAATCGAAGGCCGCGTCGAGGTGCGGCGTCAGGCCCAGGCGATCGAAGACGGCGTGCAGCGTGCCGTTCGCGTTCGAGATCACGACGAGCTTCAGGCCGAGCCCGCGCAGCCGCTTCAGCGCCGGAACGACATCGCCGGGGACGAGTTCCCACAGATTGTGCGCGGCGTGGTGCTCGTGCAGCTGCGCCAGTGCAGCGTCGGTCTGTTCCGACAGCGGTATGCCCGCTCTCTCGAGGATCAGATTGAAGTACCGCCACCCACGCTGCCGATCGTTCAGCGTGCCGCTTTCCGAGTGGCCGTCGAGGATGTATTTGGCGTGAGGCTCGGCCGAAGCCAGCACCTCAGCGTCGACGCGCACGCCGTGCACCGCCAGGACGTGGCTGATCCGGGTCCAGTTGGGAAACAGCAGCACGCCGCCGGCATCCAGGAAAAGCGTCTCGACCTGTCCTGAGCTTGCCTGCCCTGAGTTTGTCGAAGGGGTCGAAGGGGCCACGTCGTAACTCTCTCAGAACCCCGCGCGCAGTGTGAGCGCGGGCCGGACGGCGATGGAGCTCAGTGAGAGCGCGTAACTATTCAAGCAGGCCGTGTCGCACACTTGGTCCGGGGCGGCACGGCTGATCCAGTGGAGACGCAACTCGGGGACGATCTGCACCCGCCGGCCGATCCGAATCGCGGCATCGACGCCACCCGTGAGGCCGCCCGTCCAGCGGCCAAGCGTTGACTCGGGCCCGAACGGTCCGAAGGTCAGAGGCGGCTGAAAGCCGGGGCTCGTCTGGTCCGCCTGGCGCTGCAGTGTGTCCTCGCGAATCACACTCCAGCCTCCGACCAACGCAACCTGGACCTGGCCAGTCGGCGGCAAGCGCAATTCGGCTAGCGCCGACAGAATGATGTCGCGGTGGCGGTTCTCCGTTTTGAACGACAGGAAGTAGTCGGTTTCCTGCAGCGACTCGAACCTGAACGGCACGCTCGCCGCGAACACGATACCGAACTTTGGGGTCAGCAACCTCGTGAACTGGCCCGAAATCCCAAAGGCGGTTCCTCCAACGCCGGATCTCGGAAAATCCGGTGAGCCACGCGGATCCCCAGCGGGCTGATTGGACCACAGCCCGCCGATCTCGATGTAGCCGTGTTCGTCCTGCGCGCCGGCGAACGACGCAGCGCCCAGAATCACGAACAGGAAGAACACGGTGAGCACTGTGCGGCGCATCGCGGCAATTGGTAGCTAGTATATCGCGTGGTCTGATGAGCTTGACGCAGCGCGCGCGAATCGCCCTAGAATCAAATCGCCATGGCGTTGCGATTGTGTGTGCGCCTGTGCGTCGCGTGGCTGCTCTCTTCGTGCGCCCTCACCTTCCTCGCGTGCGGTTCAGGTCCGGCGACGCCTGCTGCTGCTGACAAACTTTCCCTCGCCGGAACGATGACGATCGAAGTCCCCGATCCGAATTCCGCGAACAACGCCTTTCTGACAATCGCCAACATCCCCGTGAGCTGTTAGACGATCATGCCGCCGCCCGCGAAGCCTGGCGCACTCGTCGGTGTCCTGCTGGGATTGGTCGCCTGCCATTCCTCCGCACCGGCTCGTGCGGCGGTCCCACGCTACATGGTGTCGGCGGCGCCGCTCGACGTTGGGCATGGCAAATTGTGTCTAGCCGTCGACCCGGCCGACTCGCAGAGTCTCTGGTGGTGGGAAAGCGGCGATTCGGGCTGCTCCAGCCGGTCGACCGGTCCCGGTGTCTTCCATGAGGACGCGATAGTGAAGGCGAGCGCCGCAACCATCGACGTCCAATTTCGCTTGCAGCAGCACGGCCAGCCGTCGTTTGCGGATGTGCACATCACGATTCAAGGTGGCGACATGCGAGTAACGGCGACGGGCGCACAGGTGACGACGCTGCGGTGGAATAATCTCGACGTCCCCGAACGACCTGCACGTTGATTGGCCTGTCGATCAGACGATTCGGAGGCCTAGGAGGCGGAAGGAAGGTTAGCCGATGGATGGTCCCAAAGAGCGGTTGCCGGAGCACAAGGACATCATCCTTGCTGGCGGCGCTCGTCTACTGGTCACGCTCGCGGAACGGGGTAATGCACGCGAGATTGAGATTCTGGGGAATCGGAAAGGCCTCAAGGCGCTGGCTGCGATCTGTTCAGGACTGGCGGACCTAAGTGACGAGGATCTGACGACTGCAGCCAATCACTATCACCTGGACGAGGACTTTTGGGGAACTGAAAAAGGGTCGGTGCCCTTGACGGTCTATTGCCATGAACACGGCTGGACACCCAATTCGTGACTATCCGTTGGGTTTGCCAACACCGTGACGATTCGGCGACGTTCTAGAACGAGTCGGTGGGAGGAACTGGCTTCGCGGTCCAGCATCCGCCATCGTAATACAGCACCGTTCCTGACTCCCGCCGCACCTCTCCTCTAAAGGCAGTCGGATCAGACGGACATGTTGGTCGATGACGTACGTAAAGCGAGACGACGAGGCCAGCAAGCACCAGAACGAGGACGCCGAGACTGATTCTCACCTTCGACATAGGCATTTACCTCATCACCGACGACTCAATAGACCCAGCCTACCACTAGCCCGCCATCGTCTGTCAGCGAGAATCGAGACGCCGAAACCAGATTTTGTTCGGCCAGATGCGACTGGCGGCAAACGCCGCCGCCAGCAACGCGAGGAGAAGGAAGTCCGCAAAGAGAAGGCCGATGACTCCCCCGGTCATGAATGCCAACACGTTCGCGAATGCGACCTGCCACCCGACCTTCCGCCAGCATGACCGCTTCATCAAGCCGAAGTCTACAGCCGAACGGGTGTCATCGCCTTAGCCGCCCCGCTTCGCCGTCGAACTGACCACCGACGTGATTCGGTCCGCCAGATCGTCGCGAATGACGCGATAACAAACCCACGCGAAGGGCCGTCTCTGAATTGGAAGTAACCCGGTGTGAGGCGATGAAATGCGTTTAGCAGTTGTTGCGCTCTTGATCGCGGCTACTTACGCACCAGAAAACCGCCGAATCGTGATGCCGATTCAGTGTGACGTTACGTTACCGAATGATCAGCCCGAGCGCGGCTTCTAACTACATCTGACCTGGTTACGGCATAGGGATGATGATGCAGTAGGATGGGCCGATGACAACGAAGCCACTGGTGGTCAAGCTCGCGGCGACCGGCGGCTTCGTTGTCGTGTGGTTGGTGGTCCAGCGCATCTGGCCACCGGGAATAATTTTGATGGCCCCCGCCATTGCACTTGGTTATCTGGGATGGCGCGTCTATTTAAGCCGAAGGAGTGCCGGGCGAGAGTGATCGACGTCGACGATTAGACTCCTGCCAGTTCCTCGCCCACGGCCGATGCCGGGTGGTTCACGAAGGTGTACTCGCAATGCTTCAGGACCCGCGTCGGATCAAGATCGTCGATCGCCAACCTCACCCACCTTGCGCGCGCGTCTTGTAGGTCAGTCACATCAATTCCGAGTCCCGTCGCGAGGTTCTCGTATATCTGCTTGGCCGACCCTTCGATCTGCGTATGGGGCAGATAATCTACCGCGCCATCTACCCTGTCTAGATAAGTCTGTGCAGCAACTCTTGTGTCCGGATCACGAATGAGCTCGACGTCGGCCTGTACGAGGAGCGTTGGGACCTGGGTCTCGATGACGAGATAGCGCGCCCTGGGGACTTCGAGAGAAATGGACACGAAATCGCCGCCGGCGGAATAGGATGGCGCAAGCGAGCTCTTCAATTGGAGCTTGAATGTGATTCCAGTCGCGAGGTTGTCCTCGAAAACTTCGACTTCGTAATCCAAGCCGTAGTCGGGATTCAAGGGTCTGGCGACCCAGCCTGTACGCGCCAAAGCCGACAGGAGAAGGGCCTGTCCGCGCGAATCGGTACGGTGCTGCTCTGGGCGCTTCATCCGCCGGAAGGCCAGATTCTAGTCGTCGAGCATTTCGTTAGCCATCCGTTAGCCAAATCGACCCGGAGATGGAAAGAGCCCCGGAAAACCGGGGCCTTTTCGCAGGGTAGACTTAACAGGTGAGTAGTTATCCTGTTCGCAACCGCAAAATAGGAGCGAAGTCTCGCTCGGCCAAGACTGGCTTACCTTCGCCAAGGCGTGACGTCCTGGTGACTACGGACCGAAATAAGGCAGAACACACCGGATCGGTGTGTCTGCATAACTAGTAGATTATATTGGGGTTGAATTGGTCGGGACGACAGGATTCGAACCTGCGACCCCTTGACCCCCAGTCAAGTGCGCTACCAGGCTGCGCTACGTCCCGATTCAGTTCTCAGTGCTCAGTGCCCAGTGCTCAGTTCAATCTGAGAACTGGCAACTGAGAACTGTTCTTCTACGCCGAACGCTTTCGCCGCGCCGGCGCGTGGCGCGACGGCGCGGACTTGCCGCGCGCCTGCTTCACACGCGACGCCGGCATCGCCCGGACGCGCGACGGCGCCGGGGGCGGCGCGAGCCGGAATTCCGCCGCGCGGCCGTGAAGCAGCTCCAGCAGGCCGCGCAATCCGCGCTTCACGGCCGCGATGCGCTCGCGCGCGTTCTGGCCGATGAGCTCGTCGAGCGGCGCTTCCCCGCTCGCCGGAGTCCCCTCTTCCTCGAGCCGCCGCCTCGCGCCGGCGAGCGTCAACCCTTCGACGAGCAGCAGGTGTTTGATCCGCAGCACCTGCTCGACGTCCGCGCGGCGATACACGCGCGGGCCGCCCGACGTCTTCGCGACGCCGAGCGCCGGGAACTCCGCCTCCCACGAGCGCAGGACGTACGGCTGGACTTTGGCGAGATCGCACACCTCGGCCGCCTTGAACAAGGCGCGCTTGGGAATTTCGACCTCAGCGGAAATCTCAGGCATCTGATGCGCCGGAATCGGCTCGAAAAGTATAGCCCATTCAGGCGGCGGACCGGCCTCAATCGGCCGGCCACGACGCAGCGGCCTCGACGTCCTCGCGCGACACGTCGCGCACGGTCAGCTGGCCGCCCTCCGGCGGCTGCCCCTCGCTCCAGAGATACGCCGCGAGCAGACGCTCGGCCTGATCCCGCCAGAAGCCGCCGCCTGGCGCCAGCGCCCGACGACTGAGCCGGTCCACGCGCGCCACGATGGCCGGATCGATCGTGACGGTGACGACGGCATCCTCGCCGCCGGCATGTCGCTTTACGTGGAAGACGTGATGGGCGCTGTCGGCAGTCGTCGTATCGCGTGCCCTCAGGATCTGAAATCCATTGAGCGTCAGCGTCTGGACCTGAGGGCTGCCGCCCGTCTGCGCCGCGGATCGCGCGGGTCGCCGCGCCGTCGGCCGCCCGGCCAGCGCCGCCGCCACCGCACTGCGGAGTGTTTCCGGCGTCATCGGCTTGCGGAGAAAATCGCTCGCGCCCAGCTTCATCGCGTCCACGGCGAGCTCGATCGACGCAAACGCCGTGACCATCAGCACGCACGCGCCGGGCACGTCCGCGTTGAGGCGCCGCAGCGTCTCGAGGCCGTCGATGCCCGGCATCTTCTGATCGAGCACGACGAGATCGACGCCGCCGCGCGCGTACCGCGCGAGGCCCTCCTCTCCGGTCGCGGCCTCCTCGACTGTATAACCGCATGCTTCCAGCGTGAGCCGCATCATCAGCCTGATGTGCGTTTCGTCGTCGACGATGAGAATCGTCATGAGTGCGCCTCTTCCGCGATCGGGATGGTGAATGTGAACGTCGATCCTGTGCCGGGCTCCGACTGCACGCTGAGCTGGCCGCCATGCGCCTCGATGATCCGGCGTGAGATCGTGAGGCCGAGCCCCGCACCGCCGCCCGGCGCCTCGGGCACGCGGACGAACGGCTCGAAGATCCGCGCGAGGTAATCGCGCGGAATCCCGACGCCGGTGTCGGCCACGGAGACGGCGACCTCACGGCCGCGCGGCGATGCCGCCACGCTGATCCGGCCGCCCGAGGCGGTGGCACGGCTGCCGTTCGTGACCAGGTTGGTGATGACGCGCTCGACCTGACCGCGATCGACGAGCACCGGCGGTAGATCCGGTGGAACATCCACGTCGATGTGCACGCCGCGTGATTCAATCTGCAGGCGGAGGGCGTCCACGACGTCGCCGATGAGCACCGACGGCCGCACGACGACGCGCTCGAGGGCGGTGCTGCCCGATTCGATCTTCGAGAGATCGAGCAGCTCGCGCATCAGTCGATCGAGCCGCGCGGTGTCTTCACGGCACACCTGCAGAATTTCCTGTTGACGATCGGTGAGGGGCGCCGAGGAATCCTCGAGCAGCAGATGGATGCCCATCTGCACGCTCGTCAGCGGCGTGCGAAGCTCGTGCGACGCCGCCGCGATGAACTCGGACTTCAGGCGGCTGATCTCGCTCAGGTGCGTGATGTCCTCGAGCAAGGTCACGGCGCCCGAGAGCCGCCCGTCCGCGTCGCGCATCGGCGTCGACCGGATGCTGAAGGCGCGCCGCGAGCCATCCTGTGCCCACGGCAGCACGGCGCCGCTTTCCGACGCGGCGGTGCGGCCGGACCGCAGGACGTCCACGACGGCGTCCGCGATCCGCGGATCATGTGCGACCTCTTCGATCGGCTTGCCCACGATGTCCGCGCGCGCGCCGAAGAGGCGCTCCGCGGCGGGGTTGACGCGCGTCAGCCGGCGCCCGGCGTCGGTCACGAGAACGGGGTCGTACAGCGAATCGATGGCGGCCTCCGTCGTCTGCTGCGCGAGGACCAGCTGCCCGAGATCCGATCGCCGGAGCTCGCGGATCCGCTCCGCCATCCGGTTGAAGCCGACGGCCAGCGTGCCAATCTCGTCGCCGGAGCGCACCGGCACAGTCGCGTCCAGGTCGCCGCCTGCAATTCTCGTCGTCGCTTCGGTCAGCTGGCGTACCGGACCAAGGATCGACCTCGCCAGGCTGATCTCGACGCCGACGCCGGCCGCCATCAGCGCGACCACGAGCGCGAGCGTGATCAGGAACCACCGCCTGGCGATCCGCGATGCGGCGTCGGCCTTGCGGCGCATCGCCTCCTGGTTGACGTGCAGCAGCTGATCGCAGACGCCACGGATCTGGTTGAAGCGCGGCTCGAGATCCGCGAAGTACAGAGCACTGCGGTCTCCGGCCCCCCGCAGGAACGCGTCGAAACGCCGGTAGTAGTCGTCGCGCTCGCGGCCGATGGCCTCGACGATTTCACGCTCGCCCTGCTCCGTGATGTTCGCCGCCGCCTTCGCGTACGCGGCATCGAAGCGCGCGCGATGCTCGCGCATCTGGCGCAGGGCGCGCTCACGCTGGCCGAGCAGATCGAACGCGGCGGCCGAATCCTGCCGCTCGAGGCTTTCCTTCATGTCCTGGGCGGCGACAACCGAGTCGTAGTTCTCGGCAATGATGCGGCCGGACACGGCGCTCATCTGGTTGAGCGTGCGGGCGCTCCACGCGCCGAGCACCCCGAGCGCGACGACGAAGCCCATGTAGCCGACGAGGAGCTTGGTGCGAAGATTCACAGCCCTCATCCATCCAGCGTGTCGTCGGCTGAGCCGGGCTCGGGGCCGATTGGTACGATCTGCACGGTCGCGTTCCGCACTTCGCGGAGAAACCGGTCGACGATCGACCCGTGCAGCAGGAGGTCCCACCGCGATCGCGCCGACTGCCCGAACACGACGTGCGTGATGCCTTCGCGCTTGGCGAACTCCACGAGCGCGTCGGCGACACGCGAGCTCTTGAGGCTCACAACCTTCGCGCCCAGCTGACGCGCGAAACGGATGTTGTCCTCGAGCGCGACGTGATCCTCGGGTTTGATGCGGCCCGGCTCCTCCTTCGGCGTCTCGACGTACACGGCGTACCAGTCGGTGGCGAGGCGGCCCGCGATCCGCGAAGCGACACGCAGCAGCGTCCGCGCGCTGCCGCGCGACGCTATCGCCACCATCACCTTCTCTGGAATCGTCGCGCGCTCGAGCCCCTCGCGATCCCGATACGCCTGCGCTTTCCCAGCCTGGTCGGTCGCGAGCTGTCTGAGCGCCAGCTCGCGCAGCGCCGTCAGGTTGCCCTTGCGGAAGAAATTCGCCAGCGCCTGTTCGACCTTGGCCGCGTCGTAGATCTTCCCGTGCCGCAGCCGCTCGCGGAGCGTCTCCACGGAGACGTCGACGTTCACGACCTCGTCCGCGCGTTTCAGCACCCAGTCCGGGACGGTTTCGCGAACGCGTACGCCCGTCGTAGAGGCGATCGCGTCGTTGAGCGACTCGATGTGCTGGATGTTGACGGCGGTGATGACGTTGATCCCGGCGTCCAGCAGTTCGAGGACGTCCTCGTACCGCTTCTGATGCGTACATCCCGGCGCGTTCGTGTGGGCGAGCTCGTCCACGACGGCGACCTCGGGACGGCGGGCCTTGACGGCCTCGACATCCATCTCCTGGAGGGTGACGCCCCGGTATTCGATCGACTTCAGCGGCACGCGCTCGAGGTCGCGGACCATCGCCAGCGTGTCCGCGCGGCCGTGCGGCTCGATGAAGCCGATGACGACGTCACGGCCCTGGCGCCGCAGCTCGTGCGCATCCTCCAGCATCTTGAACGACTTGCCGACACCGGGCGCGGCGCCGATGTACACACGAAGACGCGCGCGGCCTTCTTCCTTGGCGCGGGCGAGCAGCGACTCTGCGACGGACGTCGGCGTGTCGGCCATGCGGAACTATTTCTTCTTCATTGGGTACCGGCCGTCTAGATCGAGGTTTAGTTCGAGAACATTGACCACCGGCTCGCCGAGAAACCCGAGCTGCCGCCCTTCGACGTGCGCGTCCACGAGACGCCTGACGTCGCTCTCGGCGACGCCGCGCTCGCGCGCGACGCGCGGCGCCTGGAAGATCGCCGCCGCCGGCGAGACATGCGGATCGAGACCCGACGCGGAAGACGTCACCAGATCGATTGGAACGGACGCGGACGGATTCTCCTTCTTCGCCGCATCCACGGCCGCCTTCACCGCATCGATCAGCTTCTTGTTGGTCGGCCCGAGGTTGGTGCCGCCTGAATTGAGCGGATCGTATCCCGTGCCGGCCGCCGACGGCCGCGACCGGAAATATCCTGGAGACGAGAACCCCTGCCCGATGATCCGCGAGCCAATCACCTTGCCGTCGCGTTCGATGAGCTGCCCGTTCGCCTTGTCGTGGAACAGCGCCTGCGCCAGGCCGGTCACGACCAGCGGGTAGACGACGCCGAGGAGCACCGTCGTGACCATCGTCATCAAGACAGCAGTGATGAGATTCTTCGCGATATTCATATGTGTCTCGTAGTGGCCGAGCTTGCTCGGCCTACGCCAACCCCAGCGCCGTGATCACGACGTCGATGATCTTGATTCCCACGAACGGCGCGATGATGCCGCCCACGCCGTAGATGAGCAGGTTGCGGCGCAGCAGCGCCTCCGCGCTCATCGCGCGATACTGAATGCCGCGCAGCGCCAGCGGCACGAGCGCCACGATGATGAGCGCGTTGAAGATCACCGCTGAGAGAATCGCCGACTGCGGCGTCTTCAGCCCCATGACGTTGAGCGCCATCAGCACGGGAAACGCGGCGGCGAACATCGCCGGGATGATCGCGAAGTACTTCGCCACGTCGTTCGCGATCGAGAACGTCGTCAAGGCGCCGCGCGTCATGAGCAGCTGCTTGCCGATCTCGACGATGTCGAGCAGCTTGGTCGGGCTCGAGTCGAGATCGACCATGTTGCCGGCTTCCTTCGCCGCCTGCGTGCCGGTATTCATGGCGACGCCCACGTCTGCCTGCGCGAGCGCCGGCGCGTCGTTGGTGCCGTCGCCCGTCATCGCCACGAGCTTGCCGTCCCTCTGCTCGCGCTTGATCAGCGCCATCTTGTCTTCCGGCGTCGCTTCCGCCAGGAAATCGTCGACCCCCGCTTCATTCGCGATCGACGCGGCCGTCAGGCGATTGTCGCCCGTGATCATCACGGTCTTGATCCCCATGGCGCGCAGCTGCGAAAAGCGCTCGCGGATTCCGCCCTTGACGATGTCCTTCAGCTGAATGACACCGAGGGCGCTGGCGCCGTCGGCGACAACCAGCGGCGTCCCGCCAGCGCGCGCGATCCGATCGACGATGGCGCGCAGCTCAGGCACCGGCGCTCCGCCGTTCGCCGCCACGTAACGCTCGACCGAATCGGCCGCGCCCTTGCGGATCCGACGGCCGTCCATGTCTACGCCGGACATGCGCGTCTGCGCCGTGAACGGCACGAACGTGGCGTGATACTCCGCCAGCTCGCGCCCGCGCAGCCCGTAGCGCTCTTTCGCGAGCACGACGATCGACCGGCCCTCGGGCGTCTCGTCGGCGAGCGACGACAGCTGCGCGGCATCGGCGAGCGCTTGCTCGGTGACGCCGGGCAGCGGGATGAACTCCGTTGCCTGGCGATTGCCGAGCGTGATCGTCCCCGTCTTATCGAGGAGCAGCGTGTGGACGTCGCCCGCGGCTTCGACCGCGCGGCCGGACATCGCGAGGACGTTGCGCTGCACGAGCCGGTCCATGCCTGCGATGCCGATCGCCGACAGCAGGCCGCCGATCGTCGTCGGAATGAGGCAGACGAGCAGCGACACGAGCACGAACACCGATTGCGGCGCGCCCGAGTAGATCGCGAACGGCTGCAGCGTGACGACGGCGAGCAGGAAGATGATCGTCAGGCCGGCGAGCAGAATGTTCAGGGCGATCTCGTTCGGCGTCTTCTGCCGTTCGGCGCCCTCGACGAGTGCAATCATGCGGTCGATGAACGTGTGTCCCGGATCCGCCGTGATGCGAATCTTGATCCAGTCGGAGAGCACTCGCGTGCCGCCGGTGACGGCGGTGCGGTCGCCGCCCGACTCGCGGATCACCGGCGCCGACTCGCCCGTGATCGCCGATTCGTCCACCGACGCCACGCCTTCGATGATTTCACCGTCCGACGGGATGAACTCGCCCGCCTTGACCATCACGACATCGTCTTTGCGGAGCGCCGTGGCCGGCACGGTTTCGGTTCGCCCGCCAGACAGGATCCGATTTGCCGTCGTCTCGGTCCGCGCTTTTCGCAGCGTGTCCGCCTGCGCCTTGCCGCGCCCCTCCGCCATCGCTTCGGCGAAGTTGGCGAACAGGACCGTCAGCCACAGCCAGAACGTGATCTGAATCTCGAACCGCAGGTTGCCGAGGCGGCCCACCGCGTCGGCCACCAACCGAATCGTCGTCAGCACGCTGCCGACTTCGACGACGAACATGACCGGATTCTTCGCCATCGTTCGCGGATGGAGCTTTCGAAGGGCGTCGACGATGGCGCCCCGGACGATCGCCGGGTCCCAGATCGACTTCGACTTCGCGGTGGCGGTTGTGGCGGCCATCAGAACACCTGCCCCTTCACCATCAGCAGGTGCTCGACGATCGGACCGAGGCTGAGGGCCGGAAAGAACGTCAGCGCGCCGACGATCACGATGACGCCGACGAGCAGCGCAGAGAACAGCGGCGTCGTCACCGGGAAGGTGCCCGGGGACGGCGGCACACGCTTCTTGCGCCCGAGGCTGCCGGCTATGGCCAGCATCGGGATGATCATCAGGAACCGGCCGATGAGCGTGGCCATGCCGATCGTCACGTTGTACCACTTCGTGTTGGCGGTCAGGCCGGCGAACGCCGATCCGTTATTGCCGGTGCCGGAAGTGAACGCGTAGAGGATCTCGGACAGGCCGTGCGGGCCCGGATTCAGGATGCTCGCCGTTCCGAAGCTCGGGGCGAGCACCGAGATCGCGGTGAGCGCCAGAATCGTCAGCGGGAAGACGAGCACGACGAGCATCGCCATCTGCACGTCGTAGGCCTGAACCTTCTTGCCGAGATACTCCGGTGTCCGCCCGACCATCAGTCCGGCGATGAACACCGACAGGATGATGAAGACGAGGATGCCGTACATGCCGGATCCGACGCCGCCGAAGATCACCTCGCCGAGCATGATGTTGACCAGCGGCACGAGCCCGCCGAGCGGCGTGAACGAGTCGTGCCAGCCGTTGATCGCGCCGCAGCTCGCGTCGGTCGTGACCGTGGCAAAGAGCGCCGAGTTCGCGATGCCGAAGCGGCACTCCTTCCCTTCCATGTTGCCGCCGTAGGACGTGTCGCTGACGACTTGATCGGCGCCCGCCGCGGTCAGCATCGGATTACCACGCGCCTCCGCCCAGTACGCCGTCGTCACGCCGGCGAGAAACAGGAACGCCATCGCGGCCCAGACTGCCCATCCGTGCTTGCGAGAGCCGGTCATGTCGCCA
>Ga0193726_1002491_pt1 | contig 12429 bp, 12 predicted proteins | sample H2c1metaG_FD_144928 | JGI IMG/M metagenome (GOLD analysis project Ga0193726, IMG submission 144928) | Soil microbial communities from a riparian zone of the East river system, Colorado, United States - H2c1 | ecosystem: Environmental > Terrestrial > Soil > Riparian zone | place: USA: East River... | reverse complement strand
TGCCGTTCTTTTCCGCAGGCAGGCGACTTCCCAAATCCAGGAGCATCAAGAGGAACGGCTTGCGCGAACGCTCCGTTCGTTTCCGCTCGAGCGAAATCATTTTGTGAAAAGACCCTTCGTCCAGAACACCATGGTCAGCCAAAGAAGACTGGGGCCGTACCGCCGGAAAAGCAATACTTGCAGTTGTATGACTTGGATTCACGAAACCCTCTCCTGCTTCTGCTCGATCAAGTGTTGATCTCCGAGCAGCGACGGACGAATTGTCTGTGAGCTGTGCCATTGGTAGTGCTCCTGAGACTGTCTTGGGGAGGGACTGTCTATCGATGATCCATCAATCAAGCAGAACTTACTGGTTCAGGGAAGATGGGGAGTCTTGCTCAGAACCATTCTGCGGTGTTGCCGCCACGGGACTGTACCGCTGGTAATAATTCTCGTGGTCACTATTCGTGCTGCTGTTCAATACCATACCAAGTAGTTTCGATGGATCCAAGGCTTCCAGACCTCGCTTCAGTTGGCGCTTTCGCGTTACGCCTTCACGAGCAACCAGTAGCACACCGTCAACCATTCGTGCCCAGAGGCTGGTATCGGCCAGGGGCAGCACTGGGGGAGAGTCGATTATGATCCAATCGAAAGAAGTCGTCAACTGTTCAATTAGGCCGGAAAGCCGACCGGACTGCATCAGTTCCAGGGGGTTCTCGGCGGGGTGGCCGGCGGGCAGGAACCAAAATCCGGCACCTTCCAAGTGGTAAATACTGGGCATCGGCCGCGGTGCGCCCTGCAACCATTCGGTGAGGCCGGGAAGCTTGCCCAGTCCGAATCGACCGCCCAAAACCGGGCGCCGCAGGTCGCCTTCGAGTAACAGGGTCCTTTGCTGCTTCCGCCGTGCCAGGACAGCCGCCAGGTTTCCGGAAACCATGCTCTTGCCTTCTTCCGGGATGGTGCTGGTGATCAAAATCTTCTTGAGCGGTCGGCTCTGTTGAATCTGCCGCAAGCGCACACCCAGAAATCGGAATTTCTCAGCCGCCAGGCTTTCGCCGTCATTCAGACACACCAACCGGCTGCCAGGAAAGATGGTGATCGGTATGTTCCCGGAATCGATGAACTCGGCCGGAGCGATTCTGGGCGAAGCGGTTTCCTGCGGGACCGTCCCGGCCGCGGCTTGCTCCGCCCGATGCAAGAGTTCCGTTGCTAGGGAAGACTCGGGGAACGAATTCCCGGAGCGTTCTGTCTCGGACCTCTGCAATGCTTCAAATATACGGCTCATGCTCGCTGGCTCCAGATACTGTCGACATCCTCGGTTCGAGTTTGCTGGGTCTCATTTTTTTGAGATAGTCATGCAGATTCAGCAGGGTCTTCACCGCTTCCAAAGCTTCATTGTTATCATTTTTCGGGCTATTTTCCGAAGGTACCCTGTGGTGGACCACCCCGAGTCGGAAATCGGCCGCCACATCATCGACGATCGAGGGAGAGACACGCCTCAGTTGCTGGGCGAAGGACGTGATCAACGCATTTTCAGCAATGGTATTGATCAGACGTGGAATGCCTCGGGAATGGCGGTGGATTCTCTCTATCGTCTGGTCGTCGAACAACAGTTGGGCCGCTTCCGGAGTCGAACCGGCCAATTCCAACCGGCGATGAATGTAACCTTGCGTCTCCTCCAAATTCAATGGTTCCAGTTGCGAACGCAGAGCGATTCTCTGCTTCAATTGCCGCAATTCCGCGGAATCCAGTTTTTCGTCCAGCTCCGGTTGACCGACCAGCAGGATCTGCAAAAGCTTCTCCTGGGTTGTTTCCAGGTTGGTCAAGAGCCGGATCTCTTCCAGGACTTCTGCGGAAACGTGATGGGCTTCATCGACCACCAGCACAGTCGTCAGCTTCTTGAGGTGGCGGGCAATCAGGTAATTGCTCAACTCCATCAGCAATTCGCTCTTGTTCTTGCCCGATGACGGGAGTCCGAAATCTCCGGCGACATATTGCAGAAACTCCAGCGGGGACAACCGGCTGTTGAAAATGTACGCATAACTCACATCATTTCGATTGAGCAGTTGCAACAGGCAGCGCACCAGCAGAGTCTTGCCCGTGCCCACCTCACCCGTCATGACAACGAATCCCTTGCGACGCCGGACGCCGTAATAAAGCGCCGCCAAGGACTCATTGTGTCTCTTTGTGGGAAACAGAAAAGATGGATCGGGGCTGATCTCGAATGGGTTTCGATGCAGACCGTAGAAAGCCTTATACATGCGTTTTCCTGCTAACCCCTGAGATAGCTCAGAGCAGTTCCAATCAAGATGGAGGCAAACACGACGCTGGCCACAATCCAGGACAGCCGATTCAGCCGTCGCTCGCGAGTCTCCTCATCCAAGGTGGACACCGCCGGGATCTCCGAGATTACAGCGACCGGCACGAGTTCCTTGAACTCTTTCTCGCTGTGAATGCGGTCGTCCATGAATTCCGTCCCCCCTGCGAGCACACCACCTAAAACCAATCCCAACGCAAGACCCATTCCGCAGAGCTTCATGCGATTGGGGAAATCAGGCCTCACCGGCAAACTTGGCGGATCGATCATCCGAAAATGTTCACCCTGCTGACGCTCGGTAAGGCTGGTAGCCAACGCTGAAGAATTCTTCTTCTTCATCAGATCGTCGTAATTTGCTTTCGATTGTTCGTAACCACGACTCAGGTCGGTCAACTGCTGCTCGCGAATCGGCGCCTGGCTGAGTCGCGCCTGGTATTCATTGATCTTGGCCTGCAGGGTTGTGATCGAACGCTCACGATTGGCGGTCTCGATTTGATTGGCCTTCAACTGGCTCTCGAGCTGGGCCAGCGACATATCGCCATTCGATGCTGCCGTGCTGTTATCCGGTTGCGGATTCGAGGCAGCCGCGTTCAAGCTCGCGGCCAACCGGTCTTTCATTCTTTCAGTCTCGGCAATCTGCTCTTTCAACTTTCTCACGTCGGGGTGCCGGTCAGTGTAATGGGCACTCAGATCTGCGAGTTGCGACCTTAGTTTGTCCAGTTCCTGGTCAATCGCCGGCAGCCCGATGGGCGCGCCAGGCGCGCCGCGACTCGACCTTTGGAGCGCGCGATACTGGCCAATGAGCGACTGGTAGTACACCGTTTGCTGTTTCGCGCGGTCTAGATTGTCCTGCTCCGACTGCAATTGGTTCTGCAACCCAGTCAGGATTGCCAGGTTGCTTTGGGTCTGAGTCGGCAAATCGGAAGAATGCAGGTCCTTGAACACCCGGATTTTTTCTTCCTGTTCGGTCAGGACTTTTCTGGCGTCTTCCAGTTGACTCTCGAAGAAATTGGTCGTGTCCGCGGATTGCTGGCTCTGGATCTCCAGGTTCTCGTTGATGAAGAGATTCGTGAGTTCGCTGGTGACGCGTTGGGCAGTCTGGGGATTGCGGGAAGAGAAGGAAATATTGAAAGAAGTCAATTCCTGACTGCCTGAAGCTCGCACCAATTCGATCTCGATGTCCTTACGCATGCGCTGGACAAGGTCATCAGGAGTCGATCGATCTCGTCGATCAGGATAGAGATTCAAGCCATCGATAATATGCAAAAGACGGGTCCGGCTTAGAATCTGCTGGGTAATGCTCTGCAGGCGGCCTTGCAAATTATCGTTTACGTTTGAGGGCACCAGTTCTCTGGACACGGTCGGTTCCTCGACGATGATTGTGGTTGCCGACTTATAAACCGAGGGCAGCACCCAGCTCGCTCCCCACACTGCTGCCCACCCCAAAAATAGTGGGATCAGGAAGTGCCAGTGACGACGGCGCACAATTCCGCCAATCTGCTGGAGACTAAACGCTTCCGGAGTTTTCTCTTCGAGATCTTCCACCACAGTTATTCCCCTACCTTCCCAGGGCTTTCTGGAATTGATATGAGATGGAGAGCCAGACGCGGTCGCGATTCGGGGTGGAATTGATCGCAGCGATGTCATAACTCTGATGTTGCCGCAAATACCCCGCGGTCAGGCCGAAGTGTTCCCCCAGTGAGCGCTGTAAGGAAACATTTCCAGAAATCGTGTGGCCGCTTGTGTTGTTCAGGTCCGTCGCATCGAGAACTTTGTTTACCGTATAGTCGGCGCCCAGGGCTCCGTTCAAGGTTGGGGTAAATCGGTGCCGAATCGTGGCATCGGTACCATTCGAGCTGACCGCCCCCTGCAAACCGCCGCCGTCGCTAATTCTCCGCGAGTAGCTCGCTACCAGGCTGGTGTGTTGGCCTTCCCAATTTATGCTGCCACCACCACCCGGGGACCAGGAACGAGACCTGGGAAGTCCGCCGCCGTAGGAGTCAGAGTATTGCGGCCCCGCAAAGAGCGAAAACGATATCGAGCGCTGCAGGTAGAACGTATAGAAAAACATGACGGACTGGGCCAGGGTGGCCGGCCGGGCATCAATCAGAAGAGTGTTGGAAGTCGTCAGATACTTCTGATACTGGTAGGTGGCCCCAACGTAGTGTCGACCTGACACCCGGTGGGTGTAGAAAGCGCCTCCCCCGGCTGCGTTCGAGTTACTCAGGCCCGGCGCCGCGCCCTGGTCAGGGTAGCGTCGCTCCGAAAAATTGCCGGTCAACCCTACCATCCCGCCGGGACTGAATTGGTATGTGAGTTGAGCGCTGGAAGAATCGGTGATGGTGTCGGCGTTGGGGGCCAGGATAGAATCGTTCGGCGCCTGGATGGTACCGCACAGACTGCCCGAGGCATTTTGGCAGGGATTTGTAAGGGACCCCAGGGTCCTCGAAAAAGCCTCGCCCGCGCTGAAGGTCACGTGCGGAGTCAAACGATAACTAAACTTTGCATCCAGGAGGTGGCTCGCTTGATTCAGTGATGAATATTTCTGATAGAAAGTGAATCCCGGATTGTAGGAAAGGTCCCAGCGCAATCGCGATCGGGTCTGGTTTAACGCAATCATCGGGGAAATCGAATAGCTCACGTCGCTGGTGCCAGCGGACACGATGCCGTTCCCGTAGGCGACTCCCAGGCTCAGGCCTCCGCTCAGGAAATTCGTGCGCGGCGTTTCCGAGGCAAATTCGAGAGAATATCCCTCACCGCTTACCGGTGCCGGAGCAATCATCGCGCCATTGTCTGCGGTTGTGTTCGATGCTCCAGACCCGCCCGCGGGGTCGACCTGTGCCCGCAAAGGGGAAACGGCCCCGAGCAGAACCAAGCTCAAACTGGCGCGTGTAAATATCTTTCTCATCAGGGAATTACGATCGTATCTCGTGGCTGAAGTTTCACGTTCTGCGACACGTTCTTTCCCTTGATGACTTCCTTGTAATTGAAGCCAAGGCGGGACTGGGTGCCGTCGGGGTTTTCGCGCAGAATATAGATGGACTTTTGTTTCGCAAAATCGCGAAAACCGCCGGTCAGCGCGATGGCATCCAGAACTGTCATGGAGTTCGTCAATGGGTACGCCCCGGGCTTGTTCACCATACCCAGAACGTTGAACTTCTGGCTCTTGCTTTCCTGCACAATTACGGTAACTTCAGGCTCGGAAATGAAGTTCTTGAGCTTGCCTGCGATCTCCGCTTCCAGTTGGTGCGGCGTCTGTCCCGCCGCTTTTACTTCACCCACCAGCGGAAGCGAGATGTTCCCGTCGGATCGCACGGGGACGGACCGCGAAATGTCCGGTTCTTTCCAAACGTTGATGGCCAAAACATCATCATTGCCAATGACATAGGTGTTGTCATGGGGTGCGCCGCCGGGATTTCCATTCTGGCCAGACCCCGGGGCTGTCGTGGAAGATGGGGGCGCAGTGTTTTTATCGCCGGTAGATCCAGCCTGGGCCCACAGACGGCTGGAGAGAAAAGTCGAGAGGAGGACGCAACTGCAAAGAATCGTCACTCGCTTGCAAGAAGGACGCTTCACCTGACCAGTCATCGCGACTCCGTCGTCCCGCCCGGATTTTTTCTACTGTCCATGGCCACTGCTCTTGACTCCCGGGATCATCTCCGGTAGATATGCCGACGGGGGAGCTAAATTATACTGCTGAATCTTATAGAGCAGCGTGCGATAGCTGACTCGCAGCAATCGTGCCGCCGCCTTGCGGTTCCAATGGGTCTGTCCCAGCGCCCCCACGATCGCGTGCCTCTCGGCTTCTCCCTTGACGCTTTGGACCAGAGACTTGAGGCCTGAGGCCGAAACGCGCGAGTCGGATTCGGGCTCGGCATCTCGCACCAGTTCTAATCCTGTTCCGGGCCGTTCGGATTCGCCATTCGCCGCCAGCTTCCGCTCCAGTTCGCGGAGAGAGAGTTCCTCATCTCCCACCACCAGATATCGCTTTACGAAACTCTCGAGCTCTTTTAGGTTGCCCGGCCAGGTATAGGCCTGGCAGGCATGCAGCACCGCTGACGAAAAGGTCCGCGCCTGAATATCATAATGTCTGGCCAGGCGACTCATGAAGTGCCCTAACAGTAGCGGGATGTCCTCTTTGCGCTTGCGCAGGGGCGGCACGTAAATGCTAAACGCGCTCAGCCGGTAATAAAGATCTTCGCGGAGTTTCCCCTCGGCCAGCAGGTGTTCAACCCTGGTATGGCTGGCGGCAAGAATCCGGACATCGGCCGGCACTCTTGTATCTCCGCCCACACGGAAGAAATACTTGTCCTGCAGAATGTGCATCAACTTGGTTTGCAGGCTGGCCGGCATTTCCGCGATTTCATCGAGGAATACCGTGCCCTTTTCGCAAGTTTCGAATTTTCCCGGCGTGGTGCGCGATGTTCCGGCGACCACGCGACGCTCCTGCCCAAACAGTTCGTTTTCCAAAAGATCGGAAGGCAGCGCTGAACAACTGATTTTCAGGAACTGGAAGCCGGAACGGATCGAGAGTTTGTGCAGCAAGCGGGCGACAATCTGTTTACCGCTGTCCCGCTCTCCGAGAATGAGAACCGGAGTGTCGACCTGGGCCAGCAACTCTGCCTGGGCGCGGAGATGACGCATCGCTGGACTGGCGGCAACCAGGAACATTTCCTCGTCAACCTGTTCGATGTTTTCGCTGCCGATCTCCATCTCCGATTGCCCATTGTCGTCCATTGCCAGATGGCGTTGGATCGCCATCTGAAGACGCCGTTCCGCGAAAGGCCTCGACAAATAGTCTTCGGCGCCCAGGCGGATGGTTTCGGCTCTCTGGGCAGAATTTTCAGAGTGCGACAGCACAACCACGGGAAGATCGGGACGGATCCGGCGCAGCCATCGCAGAGTGTGAAGCCCGTCTGCATCGCTCTGCACCAGGTCGAGCAAAACCAACTCGGGAGCCTGTTCCGATTGCACCCGCTCGAGCGCCTCCCAGCGGCTGGAGGCACTCTCCACCTGCCAGGAATTGGCCCCGGCGACGACCTCGAGCAGAGCGAGCAGCGACGACTCTCTGCTCACAACGAGTATTTTGGGTCCTGCGTTCATGGGATCGGGCAGAAGCAATGGATCGGCTGGAAATCCGGGAATACCTTGCGGGGAATGGTTCTATACAGACTCTATGTCGTAGCCTTCGATGCGGACTGATAAAGATCTCTGAATCGCATCTACCGAGACCACCAGCGTGCGGTCTCCGTCTCGCGCGACCAAGATGCCCTCCACACCATTCAGGGCCCCGCTCTTGATCCGAACTCTCTGTCCGATCTTTAAGAACGGGTGTTCGGTCCAGGTCAGCTGCTGCGAGGTGATGGCTCGAACCGCTTCGATCTGTTCGTTGGGGATCGGGGAGCCTTCCCCTTTCCCGCCAACAATCCTGAGGACGCCATCGATGCAACACACGCGCAGACGCTCTTCCCGGCTGGCGGCCACCTTGACGAACACGTAGCAGCCGAACAATGGCAGTTCCACCGTTTTCTTGCGATCACTCCAGCGCCGAACTTCGCTCACCAGAGGAAGAAAAATGGGAAGGCCTTGCTCCTGAAAACGCTCTGCAACTCTTTTTTCGTGGCGGGCTCGCGTCTGCACGGCGTACCAATTGACTTGGTGGGTTCCCGGAATTGAACCCGCCGCGGGTGGTTCCATCAATTGATCGATGCCAGCGCTCACAGCTTCGCCCTCTGAGTCACATGTCAGGGTGACCCAATAAGAAAATTTGCACGTGGAACTGGTGAAGCCTTACCTAGGGGAGGGAAAATAACACTGGATGGGGGGGTCCAGAACTTACGGATTTGAGAGTACAAAATGCTGCAAGCTACTGCAAGAGGTACAAACACTTACCAACCTGCTTCTCATGAAATATAGGCTTTATAGGAGCATATATATGGCCTTTTATACCCAGAGCTATATTTACCTAAGAAGTCATTTGCATATCTGTCGTCGTCTCCTGCAAAAGCCGCTTGATTGGCTAGAAATAAGCCTTGGAAAGAACCATCAATATTCTATTTAATCTTATACTTACGTAGTTTTATGGGAATTCATGGTAGCCATTTCCAGAATCGCTTTGCCGGGCGTTTATGACCCCCATTCGACCCTATACGAGTTGGTCCGAGATACCTGCTTGTGCGGTGCAGATGGCTTCACCTTAGCATTGCAGTGTCTCGTGCCACTTTAGTACACTGTCCATGAAAGCAGGATTCGGCCAGGCGCCGGGTAGGTTGGTCCATGCTCCCCAAATTGGCGTGGCTTGTGCCGGTGATTTTAGGGAAATGATGCGGCAAGATGAGGCCGTTTCAATGGAATCTTGGCCGGAGAAACAGTCCGGGTGTTGGCAGGGAGCGAGTATGCATCACAAACCAGACTCTACCCATGAAGTAATACGCGTGGCGGTAGCGGATAGCACTTACATCCACACCCAGTTGCTGGCCGAGGCTTTGGAACGGGATCCCGAACTTAAGGTGGTTGCCGCGCCTTCGGTCGAATTGATCGAGACTGCCACGGTTCACAATGCGGACGTCTGCGTTGTCAGTTCACACCTGGACGAAGATCCGGCACGCGGTCTTGAGGTCTTGCGAAAACTTCGCGTGGCCCTTCCCAAAGTCAAGGCCATTGTGCTTTTGGACTCCTCGAAGCGAGAGGTGATTTTGGAGGCCTTCCAGGCAGGTGCAAGAGGCGTATTCAGCCGGCACGAGTCTCTGGAAACCCTATGCAAATGTGTTCGACAAGTTCATGCCGGCCAGATTTGGGCAAACAGCCAGCAGATGTCCTTTGCCGTCGAGGCTCTCGCCGCCACACCCACCGTGCGTGCGGTCAACGCCAAGGGCTTGAACCTGCTTTCCAAGCGAGAACTGGAAGTGGTTCGCAGCCTGGCCGACGGACTCACCAATCGTGAGATCGCTGACCGGTTGGGGCTGAGCCAGCACACCATAAAAAACTACTTGTTCCGGGTGTTCGACAAGTTGGGCGTGTCGAGCCGAATGGAACTTCTTTGCCTCACGCTGAGTCAGCCGGCTGGTCAGTCGCAGGGCGCCAATGGATCGGCCAACAAAGACGGCCGGGACGCTCCAGACCTGGCTTGGTACAAGCGAGCTGCTGATCAAGGTATGCCCAGCGCACAAATTGCCCTGGCTGAAATTTACGCCCAGGGGAGGCATGTGGAAGAAGATCCCATCGCCGCTTACATGTGGTATCTGGTATCGGACCAGACCACGGTGGAAATGAAAGAATTGATCAGCAACGCTAAAAGAAGGCTGGCGGAATCGCTGACGACAGAAGAAATTCTGGAGGCGCAAATGAGAGCATCCGCGCATCTGAAGAAAGCCGCCAAAACAGCGTCACACAACTCTCCAAGCAACATCGCCAGCATCGCGCACGTACCTGCGTAGTGCACAGCCATCTCGGATGGGGTTGAAGCAGATTGAAAAAAAGGCAGTGACTCGGTTTGAGTTTCTGCCTTTTTTCGACTTTGAAGGTTTCGCGGTCGTTTACCTGGGCAAAAAGGACAATCAGAATCACGCTCGGACCGAGTTCCTCAATGAGTACCGGCCGATGGCCAATGCAAACAGACCCAAGACACACAGCAGTTGGACCCGGGACGATTCTTCCGGCGAGCTGTAAGCCAAGTTGAAGGCCGCGCCCTTCCTACTCAAAAGGCTCCAGCTTCCGCTCAGGGTTTCTTTAAAATTCGCCAATGGACCGATTCCCTGGAAACTGCCCTGCATCGAGCACTTCGATAGCAACCCGCAGCTTCCGGAAAAAGAGCCGCTTGCCCCGCTGAGAGTAACCGTGTAAGCAAAGCCCAATAGGGTTGCATGATAGTCGACGGTCACAACTTGCGATCCTTGCGGACCTTTCACGGTTTCCTGGAAGCTCTGCGAATTCGCGCTGGCGGCGACAGTAGTGCCCAGCACAACGACCAACAGAACTGCAAGCCAGCCCAGCCGCTGACCGATCGACGAAGTCATCAAAGTACGCATTATGGGGCTCCTGAGAGCAAACACACGCTTGACTTTCACGGATGACTCTACGGTAATCCGGTGGATTGTCAAGAATGAGAATGATTGCAAGGTCAGATGCAATCGATTGCCACACCCCCAGAACCGCTGCGAGCAATGCACACACGCAGACAACGGCGTCGAATACACAGCCGAAAACATTGGCGCAATCGATTGAGGAGATCGATCTTCGCGAAAACCGGCACTAGCGGGTCGACGACCAGATGAGATTGCTGGCGACAACTTCGGTCTCGATCCCGATGGACGCGTCGAGCATCAATTTCTCCAGTTTGTGATGGCCGGTTCTGTGCAGCAGATAGGAGGTCCCGACACTGAATCCGTAACCCAGGATCGATGCTGCGAACTGTCCAGGCGCGCCTTGATTCACAAACGGGCGAGCCAGAGGATTCAGTTCCCTCCAGTGACCGCCGCTCTGCAGGATCGCTTGCGTCGAGATTCCGTCTGCAGCCACAACACCCGCGAGAATTCCCATCCGGATCTTGTTGCCGCGATCGAAGAATTTATGGGTCGCCATCTCGGACGCGGCCTGATTTGCGCCCAGAAAGTGGCTGGAGGACGCCGCCATGGCAGGGCTGCCGGCGGCCGGGGTTGGCGCGTTTGGCAACTCTTTTCCAAAAGCTGGCAGTGCGATCACTAACAGCAGGACGAAATAGCGTGCCATCGTAATGCTTTCCTTTCCAGCCTTGTGTCGTTACTTCCTCAATGGCTCATGTCGGTGCAATCCCAGACCCAATGTAAACCTATGATGATGAGCACGTTTTTCGGAATCCTTCCGCGCGCCATGTGAAAAACATTGCACTCATGCAAAAACACCCACCCGCGCCCCGCTTGCAGCCCGCTCCCGCAGTGCGGGGTCGATCATGCCCGGCCATGGTCGGTCCTTTTTCCGGGTTCACAACGAAGGGCGATTCGCTGTAATCCTCCGATTGGCACCACGTGTGGCCCTTTCGGGCCATTCCCAGATTGGCCTTTCGTCACCGATAGTATGTGAAGCCCCAGCTCCCGAGCTGAGGTTCAGTGTTCCGTGAAGGGGTATTCAATGCGCATTCTGAAAGCAGTTACTCTGGCCGCGGTGGTGGTCTTAGCAATGGCGGGATCCAGTTGGGCGGATTCGGTGATGACTCCGAGTGCGTTCCAGGCTGACCTCCAGATCGTGCAAACAAGCATTGCCCACAACCTCAGCCTTTATTCAAAAAGCCCCGATGCCCAAGGCGCCTTTCTGGCAGGGAATCTTGCTGGAATCGCCGCGATTTTCCAGAGTTCCTTCGGCAGCGATAAGCTAGCGCAGGTCTATTTTCAAACGGCAATCGCCGATTTCAACCAGGTCCTGAGCATACTCAAACAGGCACCTCTACCGGGAACGTCCTATTCCGCTCCGGATGCGGGCGCGCTCGCGCTGTTGGGTTGCACAGGAATTGCGTTGTTCGGCGCCGTTCGGAAGAAATATTCGAGTTAGTTTCACTGGTAAATATCTTGGCCGCTCCTCGGAGCGGCTTTTTTCTTGGCGGCGATCCCCTCTGCCTCTGGCGCGCAAACACGGGTCGTGTCGGGCACTTGACCCCCGCTCGTAAACCGGCCCCTTCCGGCGGCGGTTTGCTCGATTCGGTCTCCCAGGCAGTTTTTTGGGCGATTTTCTCCACTTCCAAATCCCGGCCTTGCAACTTGTGATCCTTCCCTTTTCCTGATATTTTCTGCGCTGTAAAGTGCGCTCCAGCTTGCGTTTAGAGACCGCAACTTTTTCTACGCAAGTGCGTTTAAGTAGATAGCAAAGGCTTAAGAGCGCTGGAGCTTTCAGATTCGGATCGATTGGAAACAACAGTGCGAATCTGGCAAGGAGACGATCATGCGTTATCTAAAGTATCTCGCTTTACTGGGTGTTTTGATAATTCCGGCGGCTTACTCCCAGGCGCAGATTGGGGTCGGTATCGGAGTGGGGCCCGGCTACGGCTACGTCGACAGCCCGCCCGCATGCGAATATGGCTACTATGACTACGCACCGTACGCGTGCGCGCCCTACGGCTACTACGGACCGGAATGGTTCTCCGGCGGAATCTTCATCAACACCAA
>Ga0193726_1002489_pt1 | contig 12439 bp, 9 predicted proteins | sample H2c1metaG_FD_144928 | JGI IMG/M metagenome (GOLD analysis project Ga0193726, IMG submission 144928) | Soil microbial communities from a riparian zone of the East river system, Colorado, United States - H2c1 | ecosystem: Environmental > Terrestrial > Soil > Riparian zone | place: USA: East River... | reverse complement strand
GAAATTGCCGCGAAATCGCAGGCCATCACAGCAGCGCCGGTTTATTTTTTCAAACCCGGAGACGCGATTCGCGCGCGCGTCAGCGACAACTGGGATCAGCCGATGAATCCCGAATTGCCGCACGCGTCCAATCCACCGTACGGCGCGATTATTTATTACCACTTGAATCACGCGCCATCGGGCGAAATTAAATTGCAGGTGTTTGACGCGGCAGGGAAGCTGGTCCGCACCATGTCCAGCATTCCGCCGGCTATTCCGGAGCGCTGGCCGTATCCCGAATACTGGGTAGCCAAGGGTGCGGATCTTGCGTTGCCGACGCACGTCGGCACCAATCGCGCCAATTGGGATCTGCGTTACGATGATCCGCCGGCGTTCAATCTAGATCTCGAAAATCAAATGAACGTTGCGCCCGGCGGCTTTGTCACGCCTGGTCCGCATGGGCCGCAAGCGCTGCCCGGCGTTTACACACTGAAGCTCATCGTCGATGGACAGACTTACACGCAGACGGTCACCGTTCACAACGATCCACGCGTTGGCGAAAGCGCAAAAGTCATGGGCGATCTGCGCGCAAAAAATAAGTTGATGATGTTGGCGTATGATGCTTCCAAATCCAGCAACAACGGAAATTCGGAAGTGTTAGCCGTCCGCCAGCAAGTCGCGTCTCTGAGCGCGGGCCAACTTCCCGCCGATGTCGCCAAAGCAGCTACGGACATGAGCACCAAACTCGCAACCTTCGGCGGAGTTGTCGCAGGCCGCGGTGGTCGTGGCGGAGGCGGCGGAGGAGGTCGAGGCCGTGGCGCCGCACCAGTTCCGGGCGCGATTATTCCTTTCAACACACTGAACGGCAGCTTCGATTCGCTCGTCAGCACGTCGCAAGTCGGTTTGGACGAAGCGCCATCGCAAGCGCAGATCGATACGTGGCAAGCCGACTGCAAGGATTACAACACCACAGTAGCGGCGTGGAAAACGATGCAGTCGAAAGACCTGGCGGATTTCAACGCGTTGCTTGGCAAAAATAGTCAGAAGCCGATACAAGTTACGCCGACGGCGCTGGCGATTCCGGCGTGTGCATTCACGGCGCCGGCTGCGCAGGCGCCAACAAAGTCTGCAGCGAAAAAATAACCGAGGCTCGTCAACTCATCCCGCGAATCAATCTTGCCGTCTTTGACGGCAAGAGTGTCGCCGGCTCCTACAACCCTGGCATCGAAATCATCTCGAGCAAATCAATCGAAGCACCGGCTCTTTTCAAATGAGGATGTGTTCGCAGTAATTGCACAATCGCTTCCTTTGAATCGCCTTCTACAATCGAGTACCCGCCAACTTTGCTGCCGCTGTCAGAAGTACCCTCAAGAGTAATGTGCTTCACCGCTTCGAGCGGCATCCCGAATTCAATTTTGGCGACTTTGCTGGCACCGTCTTTCCACTTCTGCCATTCATTCATGCTGGCTTTCATCTGTTCGGGGCTGGCATTTGCCATTAGCTGGCTGGCCGACGCCGCTGAGTAGTACAGAACCATATATTTCGCCATGGTTTTTCTCCTATCGAAGCCCAAGGAATTCTAACGAGACACCTTGTAAGGCGATGTTACCGCAGAGGAGCTACGTGCGGTAGCAGACTCTTGATCGAGAATCGAAATTTCTTAATTTGCCGATGGCATTGCTTCAACATGATCAACCACCAGCACATTGAACGGCAGCACGCGCTTTTCCAACCGTAGCCCCAGTTTCGTTTCCATCACCGTCAGGATCGCCGGATCCACATAGTTCGGCGGATCGGCCGGCAACCACTTCAAATCGAAAGTGTATACGCCTTTCAAGCCAGTCATGTCGACAACGGGTCTGTCTAGCCCGGCGCGGTACCGCAGATTTTTGGCGAAAAGATCCCAGGTAGTTCCAGCGGCGAAGTATTCTCCCGGGCCGCCGATCATACTCGCCGGTGTTGACGCCCCTGTCGTCGGGTTTAGAAATGGCCTCAGTTTTGGATGTTCGGGATCGGAGTCCGGCTGAATTTTCACGCCATTCTTGCCCGGTACGAGAGCGTATACGGGAGTGTCGCGCTTTTCCCAGTGAGCCTTCAGACCGAATCGCTCAGCCAGCCCCTGCTGCAACATTAGTCGCGCGGTTTCCTTCGATGTGCCGGGCGGCATCGTGGCTTCGATTACGAAGCAGTGATCCTGATCGTAGGTGAACTGCGGAATGTCCACCTCGATATCATCAATTTGATATGCCTCCTCCACCATCGAGCGTATAGATAATCCGCAACGTAGCCGGTCCGGTTGATAGTGGCATGAAAAGGTTTTCACTCCGGACATAAGTCCCGGCCCACCGAAAGGATAAATCTGCTTAATCGAAAGCGCATCAAAATTTTCTTTTGGCGTTGGCGCGGTTTGCTGAGCCGCATTCGGTAAAGCAATCAAAAGCCCGCACATTGCGACGCCCAAAACGAAATATTTGAATTCTGATGTGATTGTTCTCATCCGCCTGTGGCTCCCTACCACCTTATAGTACTAAGTAATTCGTATGTAAAGGAAAAAATAGACACAGCCGATGGCTCAGCTTTTGGAATGAGGACGGGGCAGCACCGGATCCTTTGACAAGCGCGCAACGCAAGGGTGCGACCCTTAACAACTCTTTCTCCCAATCTCTGACCACTGTTCGGTGATTTGCCGGGCTGGTATCACGCATCGGTTCGTGGTATCACAGAAAAGAAAACACGAACCGAGGCCTAACGATGCGCCGTCCGCCAACAAAATTGAGTGCGAGAAAAAAGCTTCTCAACAAATCTAAGTCATTGAAAAAGTCAAAGTCTCCGGCCAAGAAATCTTCTGCCGCGAAGTCTTCCGCCGGCATTCGGAATGTAAAAGGCTCTGTCACTCTTCATTTGGAATCTCAGATTGGAAGGGAATTCACCGAAGCGGAACTGGTTGACGGGCTCAGCGAGGATCTTCGTGATGCCTGGCAAAAACTTCGTGCGTTTGCCGCAGGACTTGGTGCTCAGCGCATTTATGCTTCTGCGCTTACGATCATGTTTTCAAGGAAGGTTTGCTATTTCTTTGTGAGACCGAAGAAAACATCTCTTGAAGTGTGGATCTTTCTTCCGCGCGAAATTGAAGGGCTCACGTCCATGCGCGGCCCTGCCAAGAAAGTGAAGTATTGCAATCTGTTCAAGCTTGTTCACGCTGACCAGGTTGAAGAGCCGCTCACCGATTGGATACGCGAGGCGTTTGATTACGCGCCTGAGCTGAACTGACCGATTCGTAGTCGACAGGCCTTCGATTCGAGTCTTAGTTTTCGGTTTCGTTTTTGCATGCGAACTAAGTTGAGATGTCAGTGCGAAGGTGCTGGGGCGCCTTTGCAGCCGGGTAATCGGAATGATCCAATTCTTGAGCTGTAACTTGCACCGGCTGCTTTGATGTAATCGCCCACGTACCAGAATGTGCAGTCGTCGCTGGGATCAATCGAGGTGGTTGCGTAGTCCTCCCAGCGAAGAGTATTTGTTTGCGACGCTTCGCCATTTACCAGCACAGTTTCGTGAAGAGATAGCGTGCCCTTCGGATCGCTGGCAAGACGCGCGGCGAAACGTTGGCCTGCGAAGTTAGGTGTGCCGCCGAAAGAATATCCCACGCCGATATTTCCTTTCTTGTCCGTCGCGATGCTGGGCATCCAACGATAAAAACCGTCGGGCGCGTAGGTTCCTTGTTGATAGAGATAGGGATCGCGCTTCTTATCGAGGCGAAATTCATACCAGCGAACGCCGCCGGCTCCGGACTTCGTTGAGATGGAGTGAGCGGCGACGATGGATTCGTGATTGCCGACGCGTCGATAAACGAGACGCTGCATTAATTTGTCGCCTTGCGCGTCGAGGCGCCGATTCGTTCCGGCTGAGGAACGCAGTTGGTGAGTTGTCCGCCGCAGAGAAAATGATAGGGAGCTACGGCGATCTTCGTGGGGCCAGTGGCTTTTGTGTTCGCCGGATTTTGCCAGTCGACGTGAACGGTCCAGGAATAAATTCCGTCATCTTCGAGAATGTTTTTTAGCTGAGTGCCACCACTCGCCAACATTATATTTGGCGCGCCGGGTGGCGGAAGTTTTTGACCGTCGATGTCGGCGTTGTTCAGAAAATTTACGCCGTCAATAATGATGCACTGTTCTGTGGCGGGTTGACCGGTGAGCATTTTTGTGCGGTCGGCGATGCAAACATGTTTTTGAATTACGGTATCGCCGGTGCTGGTTGCGACGTAATAGCCATCGGGCCAAATCGCGGGGCGCGGATAATCGGGAAACAGCCCACGCTCGAAAGCGTAACGATAATATGCGCCGAGCGGATCGTCGCTGACGCTTACGGCGTAACACATCGCGTACGTTCCTTCAGTTGGCGGCAGAGTTGTGGGCTGGCCGGGAACTAGTCCACGACCGCGGCCCGCAGGAGGCGGCGGTTGCGGAGGATTTGCGGGAGGCGAGACGGCGGGACCGGGCGCGGCTGCTTGGCCCGGTAGCGCTCGACGGCTGGGAGTTGAGGGTTGACCGGGAATTGGAGCTTCGCCATTTTCCTGGTACTGGCCAGGAGCGACGCGGGAAAAAATCGGCATCACGATTAGCCAGCGGCCGGCGAGCTGATCGTATCGCACGACTGCATCACCGTTATTGCGGGCGCCGCAGACGCCGTTGAATCCGGAAAAAATTGTGTTGGTGGGAACGTCGCCATAGAGGATGGTTCCGCTTTTCGGATAACGCGCTCCTTTTTTGGTGTAAACGGCGAGGCGCGAGTTGACGATTTGAACGATGTGATTTGGGCCGACGGCGAGACTATTGTCGGAAGGATTGCGAAAAGTTGCCGCGCCTTTTGACGGTTCAAATGTCGCACCGAGGCCTTCAAAATTTTCTACGAGCGTTGCTGATGGGCGCTTGCCTTGAGAAGCTTGTTCCACTGCGGCGCCCGCATCGGTGATTACAGGCGGAGTTGGAAGTTCGTCGGCCTTTTGATCTTCTTCATCATCAGGATCGCGTGGGGAATCACCACATGCTTTGCCGATACAGTCGGCGGGGGCCGTGGCGGAATGGGAGTCGAGTAGCGATTTGAGCGGCGGGGAAGTGTCAAACACTTTCGCGCGGGTGACTGTCGCGGGACCAATCGCGATTTGTTTTTGTTGGGGACGCGAGGCGGTGAGTCCGCGAACGCCGAAGAATACTCCGGCGGCCAGAACAGTGAAAATTACGGACTTTCGCGTCAGCCGCGTGTGGTTCATGTGCTCTCCCTGATGGAACCCGGATGCAATTGCGAAAATATTGTTTGTGCAGACTCTTAGCGCTAATGCTTTTTGCTGAAAGCAGTGATCGTGCTCCATAAAATTGTTTGGTGCGCATTTTGGCGCGGGTGATAGAGTATTTCGAGTTTTCCGAAATGTGTTCGCGGCTGGCATTTTGGGTGCAGGGCTACAATCGGCCCTGACGCCGCGCAGTATATAAGTGTTGTAAGCGCTATCATTCTTTTATTTTGTGGATATTTGGCGTCGACGGATTGTTGTGCGTTGCGTCGAGGATTGAGCAAATCGAACAGGAGACATTTTCTGCGCTGGCGAATTGCAATTCTGGTCAGTCTCGCGATTGCGATTAGCTATTTGGATCGCCAGACGCTATCGGTTGCCGTTAGCGCAATTCAGAAAGACATTCCGCTTACCAACCAACAATTCTCATTTCTTCAGTCGGCGTTTTTATTTGCTTACGCAATCATGTACGCGGGCGGCGGGAAACTGACGGATGTGCTGGGCACACGCCGTGGTTTCATTTCGATCATGTTGTTCTGGTCGCTGGCTTGTGCGAGCCACGCGTTTGCAACAGGCTTTGCGATGCTTGCGGTGAGCAGACTTTTACTTGGTATGGGCGAAGGCGGCGGTTTTCCCGCGGCAACACGCGCGGTTGCGGAATGGTTTCCTGCGCGAGAGCGCGCAACGGCGATGGGAATAATTAATGCAGGGACTGCTGTTGGAGGCGTTGCAGCGCCGCCACTGATTGCGGTGATCCTGATCTATTTTAGCTGGCGATGGATTTTTGTTTTCACTGGAGGAATCGGACTGCTGTGGACTGCTTGGTGGGCAATGTCATATTTTTCTCCTGAATCGCGAGTGGCTTCGGTCGATGTGAATGCGGATGAATTTCGATCTAGCGTAGAAGCTCCGGATCCTTCGCAGGGCTTGCGATGGATGGATTTATTTCGATTGCGTGAAGTTTGGGGATTGACGGCGGCGAAGTTTCTGAGCGATGCGGCGTGGTACTTCTATCTTTTCTGGCTTCCGAAATATTTGTATGATGCGCGTGGTTTTGATGTGAAGGCTGTAGGAATGTTTGCATGGATTCCTTATGCCGCGTCGGGAGTTGGATGTTTGCTGGGAGGCTGGTTTTCAAGCTATTTGGTTCGGCGACGATTTTCATTGGGCGTGGCGAGAAAACTTGCTCTCGGTTTGAGCGCGGTAGTGATGCCCGTCATTATTCTGGTTCCCCGCGTGCCGGTGTCGTGGGCAATTGCGATATTTAGTTTGGCTTATTTCGGGCAACAATCTTGGTCCACGTTGGTGATGGTGCTGCCTACGGATTTATTTCCGCGCGGCGTAGTTGGTTCCGTGGCGGGATTCGTTGGATTCGGCGGCGCGATGGGCGGAATCGCATTCGGCGAACTAGTTGGATATCTTTTGGATCACGGCTTCGGCTACGGAATTGTTTTCGCGTTGGCTGGAACATTTCACATTCTGGCTTTTGCTTTCATTCTTGCTACTGTTCCTGAGATTCGTCCATTAAATTTGTCGCACAGACTGAGTTAGCGAGGAGTTCCATGAAGATAAAAGAAGTTCGAGTCCGTGTGTTGCGATGGCGCGGCAAAACGACGCCGTTGCCGCCGCATTTCTGCACAAATCCAATGGATTTGCTGGCGCTGCCGGAAGCGTCGATGAGCACGTTTACATTTCACGGATGGCTGATCGTTGAAATTTTCACTGACGATGGTCACATAGGTATCGGTAATGCGGCTCTGGCGCCGCCGGCTACGAAACAAGTGATCGATTCGTATTTGAAGCCTCTGCTGATTGGCCAAAATCCGTGGGACATCGAATTTCTTTGGCAGCATATGTATCGGAAGACGATGGCGTTTGGGCGAAAGGGAATTGGAATGGCCGCGATCAGCGCGGTTGATATTGCGTTGTGGGACATTCTCGGAAAATCGGCGAAGCAGCCGGTGTATGCGTTGCTTGGAGGACGGACGAAGCCGCGCATTCCCGTCTACGCGAGCCGACTATATAGTCCGGAGCTGGGTGAACTTGCTGCGGAGGCCAAGAAATATAAATCCGAAGGATACAAAGCGATGAAGCTGCGTTTCGGTTGGGGGCCCGTCGACGGCGCCGCCGGAATGCAACGCAACGTCGATCTGGTTCGCACCGTGCGAGAAACTGTGGGAGATGGAATTGATGTGATGGCCGACGCGTATATGGGATGGACTCTCGACTACGCGAGGCGGATGCTTCCATTGCTTGAACCCTTTCATCTTCGGTGGCTGGAAGAGCCCGTGATTCCTGATGATGTGCATGGCTATGCAGAACTGAAATCGTATGGACGAGTGCCGATCGCTGGCGGTGAACACGAATTCACACTTTACGGATTTCGCGATTTGCTCGAGACTAAAGCCGTCGACTACATTCAGTTCGATACAAATCGAGTGGGTGGAATTTCGCAAGCGCGGAAAATTTCGGCGTTGGCCGAAGCGTACTCCATCCCCGTAATTCCTCACGCTGGGCAAATGCACAACTATCACGTGGTGATGGCGAGTTTAAATTCGCCGATGGCGGAATATTTTCCTTTTGTTGACGTGGAGGTGGGGAACGAATTGTTCTGGTACATTTTTAATGGCGAGCCGCGCGCGAAAGATGGGTTCATTGATCTGGATGCGAATGTTCCGGGGCTGGGTTTAACGATCAACGAAGCGGCGCTGGAAAAATTTGATGTTACTGAGTGAAATGAAAATGGACGGCGCGAACTCTTCCGTAAGGCTTGTACAGATTAAGAAGGACGACGTGCGTCGTGTTGCCGTAGTCGAGGAGCCGAACCTGCGGTTGATTGCGGATTGCTCGTCGGTTTACGATCTGGCCGGCTTGGCAATTTCCGCTGGAGTGAAATTAAGTGACGCCGCGTGTGAAAGAGCGACGAACGATCTTCTGGACTACAACATTATATATAGAGGCCGCTCGGAGTGGCGGATGCTGACTCCGGTGGACCATCCCGGTGATCCGGCACGCTGCCTGATTTCGGGCACGGGGCTTACGCATTTGGGTAGCGCTAGTGACCGTCAAGATATGCACGTGAAAGAAGAAGAGCTTACAGACAGCATGAAAATGTTTCGCGCGGGAGTGGAAGCTGGCCGTCCTGCGCCTGGAAATATCGGAACACCACCGGAGTGGTTTTACAAAGGTACCGGCGCGATGCTTCGCGCTCACGGCGAGCCGCTGGATATTCCGCCGTATGCAGAAGATGGCGGAGAGGAAGCGGAGATCGCCGGCATTTATATGATTGATCCGGATGGGCGTTCGTGGCGATTGGGGATGGCGGCGGGGAATGAGTTTTCAGATCACAAATTTGAGAAAGAGAATTATCTTAATTTGGCCGGGTCGAAACTGAGGACATGCGCGCTTGGGCCGGAACTTGTTGTTGATCCGGAATTTCGCTCGGTGCCGGTTGAAGTTACTATTGAACGTGATGGGATGGCGCTTTGGTCAAAAAAATTTAGTACCGGCGAAGCGAATATGTGCCACAACCTGCAAAATATTGAGCACCATCATTTTAAGTATGAGAATCACAGGCGGCCGGGAGACGTTCACATTCACTTCTTCGGGACTGACCGATTGAGCTTTAGCGATGGCATTCGCTTGCACGACGGAGACGTCATGCAAATTGCCGCCGAGAAATTCGGCCGTCCTCTCCGCAATCCTGTTAGAGTTTTTGAATCGAAATTTGATCTCATCGCTGTGAGCCCCCTGAAATGACCGAATCAACTTTGAAACCACGCGTTGCAATTCTTGGATTGGGAAATATGGGCGCCGGCATGGCTGGGCGTTTGGTTCACGCGGGTTTCCCTTTGACTGTGTACAACCGAAATCCCGAGAAGGCGGCGCAGTTTGTAAGTGCGGGCGCGCGCCTTGCTGATTCGCCGCGCGAGGCTGCTGCGAACGCAGAAATTATTATCAGCATGGTGGCGGACGATGTCGCATCGCGCGATATTTGGCTGGGCGAAAAAGGCGCGCTTGCGGGAGTTATTGCGGGCTCGGTGCTGATTGAATGCAGCACCCTCACGGTGGACTGGGTGCGTGAACTCGCAGCGCTGGCGGCGCAACGTGGATGCGAATTGTTGGACGCGCCTGTAACCGGATCGAAGCCGCAAGCGGCGGCGGGCGAATTGCTTTTTCTTGTTGGCGGCTCAGCTGCCGCGATTGAGAAAGTTCAGCCGGTGCTTTTGGTGATTGGCCGTGGAGTTGTTCATCTTGGCGCGAACGGGAGCGGCGCGCTATTGAAGTTGATCAACAATTTTCTTTGCGGAGTGCAGGCGGCGTCTTTTGCGGAGGCTGCGTCGCTGATTCGCGCCGGTGGGCTGGATTCAGAAAAAGCACTGTCCGTGCTTACAAATGGCGCGCCTGGAAGTCCGCTGGTGAAAACAATTTCTGCGCGGGCTGCGGCGAATGACTCCACTGTAAATTTTTCGTTGCGGCTGATGGCCAAGGATTTGGGATATGCGTTGGAAGCGGCGAAACCGAATGGCCTTTCGCTGCAAACGGCGGCGGCAGCGCTTGAAATTTTCCAACGCTCGGTTGCGAAAGGGTATGGCGAGCAGGACATGTCGGCGATTATTACGTCGCAGCAATTCAGCTAGCGTCGCTTATCCGCAAATTATTTTGCTCTCACTTCTTCTGACCGTGTGATGTGTTCGGCGTGGGCGGGGCGAAGTGAAATCGGTACTCACCCGCGTCGGTGCCGGAAAAAATTCGCGTGTTGTAATCCAGCAAATAATCGAGACTCATAGAATTCCAGAGCGATGGTTTCTGCGCGGCGTCGTAGGGATATGAAGGCATCGCGTGAAACGGAAATGGCGCGACGGTTAGGCCGTCGGCTGCGTAAAAATCCATGTCCTTCTCGTATCCATCGGCGAAGAAAAAATAATCGCGCTTCCATCCGGCCGGAATTGGCGGCAAATTTGCGGGATCAAATTCCAGCTGCACTTCATCACCGGAACCAAATACCGCGAATCGATCATCGACTTTTGTGAGCAGGGAAGTTACATCGCCGGTGAGGGTGTATGCGCCGACCGGACGTGTGTAAGGTCCGGTGCGGCTGGTTTGTTCGTAGATGTAGTCGAGATCGCCAGGAGTTCCTCGCTCAATCGCGCGAGGAAAACCGTGGAAGCCAAGCTTCGCTGAGGCCAGCGGGATTTCCGTGCTGTGAAATGATTCGACGTCAGGCGTGCGGTCAATTAATATTTGGTCCCAATAAATTTGAAGATTAGTTGTTAGCCGAATGCGGCGAGTTTCTTTCGGCAATTTTCCGGTGAGGTCGGCGATCGTTGCGCGCCACAAACCTGCGGGGAATCCCATGTCGTCGACGACACGAATCCATTTGCCCTTGGAATCCTGCGCTTCGACGTACGGCGCGTATGGCTCGATTCCCGCCTGATAGGCCGCGAACATGGAAGTGGCCATGAAATATTCGATATAGCCATGCATCAATAATTTTAGTGGGCCACCCTGATAGGTTTCGCCGAGATCGAGTTCGAGCCTGTGCGGCTTTGTGAATCCCTTGAAGGGAAGCAGCTGCATGCCGTTAAGATATTTGTGATCGCGCGCGAGAAGCAGCGGCAAAACATTTGTTCCGTCGCCGTCCCAAGCGCCGGCCGGCGGACGTACGTCACGTGACGAAATTACTTTGTATTCGGGATACGGAGGATTGCTGGCGAAATATTCGTTTGGATAGACTTCTGTTTCAGAAGGATGGTCAATCGCCAGCAGCCGCACTTGATCCACGTAGACGACTTCTTCCATTGGCTCCATGAAGCGGAAGCTCAGCTTGCCGTTTCGCGTGCGCGGAGAAACTCCTTCGAGTTTTATGTACTCGGTAGGTCGGGGAATATTGCGTTCATTCGGTCCGACCCAATGGCCGAGCACGCCGGCCCCGAGCATGTCCGAAATGAAGTGATAACGCGTTCCGTCCCAGGCAAACAAGAGCGGACATGAACTTCCACGGCGATCAATTTCGCCAATTTTTGCTGTGCGACCTGCGGGAATTTCGATTTCATCTTGCGGAACTCCGGTGGGCCAGAGCAGGCGGACAACATCGGCTTGCGTGTTGCGGCCGAGGCCGATCAATAAGTCCGTCGAACTTTGGCCGAGATATCCGCTGCCGCTAATTTCAAATTTTTGCCAAAGCGCGCCCGCGAAAACTTCTACTTTCGTGCCAACCGCTGATTTGTTGTCGCTCAGACCTTTCAGAGCAATCTTAATGAAATGATTCTTGTTGCCGCCATCATTGCGCAGCAGCACGACGGAGCCGTCGCCTTGCGTGACGAGCAGATCGTAATCGCCATCATTATCGAAATCGGCTGCGTAGATGCCCTGCGGATTGTGGAGTTGAATTGAATCGAGGCCGGTCTCGCGGGTGACGTCTTTGAATCCTTCCCGGCCGAGATTTCTGAAAAGTTTGATTACGCCTTTATCTTCGCGTGTCCGGCCAACTGCGGCGATATCCATCCAACCATCGTTGTCAAAATCGAAAGCGACCACTCCTCGCGCTTCGGATAAATCATTGGCCTGCGGGCCGTGAGGAAACGGCTGGAAATTTCTGCCAGCATTATTCGCCCAGATTGTTAGTGTCGGAATTGTTTCGTGAGTGAAGACGGCGTCCATCCAGCCGTCTTTATTAAAATCTGCGATAGCAACGCCGATGCTTGGAGACGGAATTTTTCCTTGCCACGGTTCGGAGGCTGCCCATTTGCCTTCGTGCGGATTGGTGAGAATTCGAGTTTGTTGGCCGGTGACGATCATGTCGACGGCGCGATCATTGTTGTAGTCGGTGAGCGCCGTTGAATTGCCGCCGTCCATGTTGAGCGCGCTTTGCTCGCTCCAGTCGGTGAAAGTTCCGTTGCCGTTATTGCGGAACAAATGACTGTGCGCTGGGCTGGCCGCGTCCGACGGACCCGTAGCGTAGAGATCGACGTCGCCATCGTGATCGTAATCGACCCAGAGGAGCGATCGCGAAGGAACGTGTTCCTTGTTCAGCCCTGCGGCGGTGGTGACATCGCGAAAGTTTCCGTTACCTTCGTTTCGATAGAGAGCGATGTGATCGCCGAGTCCGAATGCGATATCCGTTTTGCCATCGTTATCGAAATCCCCGGCGGCGCAACTTTGCGCGCCTTTCAC
>Ga0193726_1002488_pt1 | contig 12454 bp, 9 predicted proteins | sample H2c1metaG_FD_144928 | JGI IMG/M metagenome (GOLD analysis project Ga0193726, IMG submission 144928) | Soil microbial communities from a riparian zone of the East river system, Colorado, United States - H2c1 | ecosystem: Environmental > Terrestrial > Soil > Riparian zone | place: USA: East River... | reverse complement strand
TCTACCGCACCTACCACGGCGGCGCCATGAGCCCGGCGGTGCAGGAAGCCAGCATCGCCGCTTGGCGGGACGAAATCCATGTGCGCGAAAACCGCAGGAAATACGCGGAGAAATTCGCCCGCGTCGTGCCGCTCATGCAGGCGGCGCTCGAAGTCGGGCTTCCCGACGCCGCCTTCTATCTGTGGGCCCGCACCCCCGTCGCCGATACCGAATTCGCCCGGCGCCTTTTCGCCGAGCAGCACGTCACCGTGCTTCCCGGGAGTTTTCTCGCACGCGAGTCGGGCGGGATCAACCCGGGAACGAACTACGTGCGCATGGCGCTGGTGGCGGAAACCGGCGAATGCCTCGAGGCGGCGCGGCGTGTCGTAGAATTCGCAGGCAAACTTTGAAACGGGACGACGATGCAGGAACTGCAGAACACCATTGAACGCGCATGGGAAGACCGCGCCAAGCTTTCCCCCGGCTCGGCGCCGGCAAAAGTCGGCGAGGCGGTCGCCCGGGTGCTCGATGAACTGGACCACGGCCGGCTGCGCGTCGCAGAGAAGCGCGACGGCGCCTGGCAGACGCACCAATGGATCAAGAAGGCGGTATTGCTGTCCTTCCGCCTCGAGGAAAATCGGCCGGTAAAGGCCGGCTCGCTGCAGTTCTACGACAAGGTGCCGACGAAGTTCGAGCATTACGATCGCGAGCAGTTCGAGCGCGGCGGATTTCGCGTCGTGCCTCCCGCGGTGGCGCGCCGCGGCGCCTATATCGCGAAGAACGTGGTGCTCATGCCCTCCTTCGTCAATGTCGGCGCCTACGTGGACGAGGGCACCATGGTCGACACCTGGGCCACGGTGGGCTCGTGCGCCCAGATCGGCAAGAACGTACATCTCTCCGGAGGCGTGGGTATCGGCGGAGTGCTGGAACCTTTGCAGGCGAATCCCACCATTGTCGAGGACAACTGCTTCATAGGCGCGCGCTCGGAGATCGTCGAAGGCGTGATCGTCGAGGAGAACGCGGTGATCTCGATGGGCGTGTTCATCGGAGCGAGCACACGGATTTTCGACCGAAGCAACGGGCAGATTATCTACGGGCGGGTTCCCGCCGGATCGGTGGTCGTGCCCGGTACCCTGCCCTCCGCGGACGGTAAATACGGCCTATACTGCGCAGTGATCGTGAAACAGGTCGACGCGAAAACCCGCGCCAAGACCAGCATCAACGAGTTGTTGCGCGGCGAGTAGCGGCCGGCCGCGTCTCGAGGGGAGTGCCCATGTCCGCGATGAAGCGACTGTTCCAGTTGATGGCCGAGAAGAAGGCTTCCGACATCTTTCTCTCGGTCGGCTCACCCATCAATATCAAGATCAACGGCGTAGCCCTGCCCATCAACCAGCAAATAATGGATGCGAGCACCGTCCGCACCCTGCTCCACGAAGTGATCGACGACAAGCAGAGGAAGGAATACGAGGACTCGCTCGAGCTGAATACGGCGTACACCCTGGAGGGCGTGGGGAGCTTTCGCATCAGCGCTTTCCGGCAGAAGGGATCGCCGGCCGTGGTGGTGCGCTATATTCCCGGCAGCATCCCGCCGCTCGACTCGCTCGGCCTGCCGCCCATACTCAAGGACATCATCCTGGAAAAGCGCGGCCTCGTCCTGATGGTGGGCGCGACCGGCTCGGGCAAGTCGACGACGCTTGCCGCCATGCTCGACTTCCGCAACGAGCAGAAAACCGGGCACATCCTCACGCTCGAAGATCCGGTGGAGTTCATTTTTCAGAACAAGAAGTCGATCGTGAACCAGCGCGAAGTCGGAACCGACACCCTCGACATGAAGGTGGGGCTGAGAAACGCCCTGAGGCAGGCGCCGGACTGCATCCTGATCGGCGAGGTACGCGACAAGGACACCATGACTTCGGCGATCCAGTATGCCCAGTCCGGACACCTGTGCCTCGCCACACTGCACGCCAACAACAGCTACCACGCGATGAACCGGATCATCAGCTTCTACCCGCTGGAGAGCCGCGCCGCGCTGCTGCAGGACCTCTCCGCGACGCTCAAGTGCGTCATATCCCAGCGCCTGGTCAAGAACGTGAAGGGTCTGCGCTCCGCGGCTGTTGAAGTCATGTTGAACAGCCGCTATCTGGCGGAGTTGATCGAAAAAGGCGAAATCAACGAAATGAAAGAAGCGATGGAAAAAGCCCTCACCGAGGGGTCGCAGACTTTCGAGCAGTCATTGTTCAAGATGATCAAGGATGGCGTGATCACCCAGGACGAGGGCATTGCCAACGCCGACTCCGCCAACAATCTGCTGTGGCTCATCAACAATACCGAAGCCGGCGCGGGCATGGCGCAGGGCAGCGAGAAAAAACCGGACGCGAAAGCCGCCAGAGCAGCGGCCGGAACCGGCTCTTCGTTCAGCGATTTCAAGCTCGACGCCGACGAAACCGAGCGCGCATAGACTTAATGCTGGAAGCCTGGACTCAAGGCCCCCGGATCCGCGGGGCTCGCTCTTCCGATGTTTACCATGCAGGCCGTTGAACCGGCCGCGACCCTTCGACTCGCCCGCGAACTGATCGCGCGGCGCTCGATCACCCCCGAAGACGGCGGCTGCCAGCGGATTCTGGGCGAGCGCCTTGCGCGGGTCGGATTCGCTCTCGAGGCGGTCCAGCGCAGTGAGGTGAGCAATCTCTGGGCGCGACGCGGCGACACACGCCCCCTGCTGTGCTTCGTCGGCCACACGGACGTCGTGCCCACCGGCCCGCTCGATAAGTGGGAGAGCGATCCTTTCGTGCCTACCGAGCGCGATGGAAAGCTTTTCGGGCGCGGTGCCGCCGACATGAAGACTTCGATTGCCGCGTTCGTGGTCGCGGTCGAGCAATTTGTGGCGAAGCATCCCTCGCATAAGGGGTCGATCGCCCTCCTGATCACGTCCGACGAGGAAGGCCCCGCCGTGGACGGCACTCTGAGGGTCGTCGAACTGCTGAAAAGCCGCGGCGAGCGCGTCGACTATTGCCTGGTCGGCGAGCCGACTTGCGTCTCGAAGCTGGGAGACACGGTCAAGAACGGCCGGCGCGGCTCACTCTCGGGGACATTGAGGGTCAAAGGTGTGCAGGGCCATATCGCCTACCCGCATCTGGCGAAGAATCCTGTCCATCTGGTTGCGCCGGCGCTCGCCGAGCTCGCCGCCACCGAATGGGACAGGGGCAATGAATATTTTCCGCCCACGACCTGGCAGATCTCGAATATCCACGGCGGAACCGGCGCAACCAACATCATTCCCGGTGAAGTGGAAATCATGTTCAATTTCCGCTTCTCCACTGCGAGCACGCCCGAAGGGCTCAAGCAGCGGGTGCATTCGATACTCGACCGTCACGGGCTCGACTACGGGCTCGAGTGGACGATGTCCGGCGTGCCTTATCTCACACCGCGCGGCACGCTGGTCGAGACCTTGAGCGCTGCGATCCGGGACGTCACCGGCACCACTCCGAGCATCAGCACCACGGGTGGAACTTCCGACGGGCGTTTCGTCGCCGAAATCTGTCCTGAGGTGGTCGAGTTCGGTCCGGTGACTACCTCGATTCACAAGATCAACGAGCACGTGGATCTCGCAGCGATCGATTCCCTGCGAGAAATCTACTTCGGCCTCCTCAAACGGCTTCTCGCATCCTGAGCCGTACGCCTCACACCACCCGCATCGACGCGGCACATCCGGCGACGTTGCGCGACTGGCTGAGTTTTACGGAACGGCGCCTTCGGACCGCCCGCTTTGGCCACGGGACGCATAGCGCGCTGGACGAAGCGGCATGGCTGCTCGCGAGCGTTCTGCGCCTGCCCCACGATGCCCTCGCGAAATCGCCTGCGTACGAGTTGACGGCCCGGGAGCGCCGCGGCGCCTTGCGACTGACCGAAGAGCGCGTCCGCACCCGCCGCCCGCTCGCCTATCTCATCAACGAAGCCTGGCTGGGCGAGCACCGGTTCTACGTGGACGACCGCGTCATCGTGCCGCGCTCCTTCGTCGCCGAGCTGCTTCGCGATCGGCTCGCCCCCTGGGTCCCCGGCGCGCGCAAGGTCCGCCGCGTGCTCGAGCTTTGCACCGGCTCCGGCTGCCTTGCGATATTGCTCGCTCTGGCGTTTCCGCGCGCCACTGTCGATGCCACCGATATTTCGAGCCCCGCGCTCGCCGTCGCGCGCCGCAACCTGCGAACCTACCGCCTCAAGCGGCGCATCAAGCTCGTGCGGGCAGACTTGTTTGCCGGCGTGGAGCCGGCGCAATACGATCTCATCGTCGCCAATCCTCCTTATGTGGGCGCCACGGCGATGCGGCGCCTTCCCCCCGAATACCGGCATGAGCCCCGGCTTGCGCTCGATGGCGGGCGGGACGGATTGCGGTTCGTGCGGCGTATCCTGCTGGACGCCGCAGGATTTCTTCGGCCAGGAGGATTGCTTGTGGTGGAGGTCGGCCACAACCGCAGCGGGCTCGAGCAGACGTTCCCGGAACTGCCGTTCGTCTGGCCGGAAACGAGCGCCGGCTACGATTGCGTGTTTATCCTGAGCCGCGAGGATCTGCGGGGATCGTCTTGAGAGCCTTACAATAGCCGCCTGCCGAGAGTGCACGAAAGGCTGGACACGCGTGATCGCCGGGGCCAAAATCCGCGCGGACTGGAGGTAAGGAAGTCCATGAACGACCCCGCACCCGTCAAGATCTGGAACGACTACGACAGCCCGCATCGCGACTTGCGGGAATTTCTTTCCCGTATCGAACGCGCCGGCGAGCTGCTGAAAGTCCCTGGGGCGCACTGGCATCTCGAGATGGGGACGCTCGCCGAGTCCGTGAACGAGCGGTCTGACGCGCCGGCAGTGCTGTTCGAGAATGTGCCCGAGTATCCGAAGGGCTTTCGCGTGCTCTCCGGATCGACCAATTCGATGCGGCGCCTCGCGATCACGCTGGGCTTTCCTGTCCCGGCGCACCCCCTGGATGTGGTGCGCGCCTACCGCGATCGCATGAAAACTCATCGCCCCATCCCGCCGCGCGTCGTGCGGGAAGGCCCGGTGCTCGAAAACGTCCTGCGCGACGACCAGGTCGACGTGCTCAAATTCCCGGTGCCGTTCCTGCACGAGCTGGACGGCGGCCGCTACATCGGCACCGACGATCTCGTGATCATGCGCGACCCGGAGGAGAACTGGGTCAACTGCGGCACCTATCGGGTGATGGTGCACGACGCAAAGAGGGTCGGCGTCTGGATGTCGCCGGGCAAGCACGGACGGCAGATCCGCGAGAAGTATTTCAAGCAAGGAAAGCCCTGTCCGGTGCTCGTGTCCTGCGGCCACGACCCCATGCTCTTTCTCGCAGGCGGCAACGAGCTGCGTTTCGGGCTTTCCGAATACGACTATGCGGGCGGACACCGCGGCGAGCCGTTCGACGTGATCGAGAGCGAGCTCCACGGCCTACCCATGCCCGCCCACGCGGAGATCGTTCTCGAAGGAGAGATGCTCCCCGGCGATGTCGCCCCGGAGGGACCGTTCGGCGAATTCACCGGCTACTACGCCGGCGGCAAGAGCGAGCAGCCGGTCATCCGCGTGCAACGCATCTACCACCGCAACGATCCCATCCTGACGATGGCGACGCCGATGCGCCCGCCGTCGGATTTCTCCTACAGCAAGTGCGTGATGAAGTCCGGGATGATCTGGGACGAAGTCGAGCGCGCCGGCGTCGCCGGAGTGAAAGGCGTCTGGTGCCACGAAGCGGGCGGCGCGCGCATGTTCAACGTCATCGCCATCATGCAGGCCTTTGCCGGCCACGCCAAGCAGGCCGCCATGGCCGCGGCGAGCTGCCAGTCCGGATCCTATCTCGGCCGGTTCGTCGTCGTGGTCGAGGACGACATCGACCCCACGAATCTGTTCGACGTGCTCTGGGCGATGTGCACGCGCTGCGATCCGGCGGAGGACATCGACATCATCCGCAAGATGTGGAGCGGCCCTCTGGACCCGCGCATTCCGCGCGGCACGACCTGGAACTCGCGCGCCGTGATCGACGCGTGCCGGCCGTTCGAGATGCTGAAGGACTTTCCGCCGGTGGCGCGCGCCAGTCCCGAACTTCGCCGCAAGGTGGAAGCGAAGTTCCGCGACATCCTGTCGAAACTCTAGATACGCAGTCTTGAGAATCTCTACGGTATAATTCTGCCGATCGACGGTGGCCGTAGCTCAGCTGGTAGAGTCCCGGATTGTGATTCCGGTTGTCGTGGGTTCGAGTCCCATCGGCCACCCCAAATACTCTCTTGTTCCGTAACGCAAAAAGCAGCGCCAGCCCAATTTGCTTGCTTTCGCCTGTGACGTAATCTGTGCTACTGAAGCCAAACTGAGCAAACGTTGGTCAACAAGCACGGTTTTCGTCACAGTCACTGCAAGCTGACTCTACCCAGAATCTCGCACGGAGGCACTTGCGTTCCGTGGTCGCCGCTGGCGGCTACTATGTCTTCTCGGATCGCTTCCGCGTTGCCCCGCCGGGAATGAGCTTTAGCTTTTCCGACAGTAGCGCGGTCAACAGAACACCTTTGGGGGCTTCTTCACCGAGTTGGCGCTTGACGATCCCGAGGTCGCTGATTGCCGCGTCTGTGCGTCTGGGTCTAGCAAACCTGTTTTACCGCGTGAAGAATTGTGTCGATGTCCGCAGGCTTGCGAACGGAGACCTGCGCGGACGTCCTGATCATTTTTTCATCAATGCGCCCGTCGGCGGTCATAATGATCAGGGGGATGTGGGCGAGTCTCGGTATCTCTTGCTGTCTTTTCCTAAACTCAAATCCGTCCATAACAGGCATCATAAGATCGAGAATCATAAGGTTTGGAAGAACAGTGGCGGCGTTTAGATAATCGAGCGCCAGTTGACCGTGTTCGCACAACGCCACCTCGTAACCCTCCGACTCCAGTAAGCGCCGAAGATTTCGTCGTATGTCTATATCGTCATCAATAACTAAAACGCGGATTACCATTAATGTTTCTCCGATCTAACCGGTAAAACTTTGGGAAGATGGATTGTGAAAGCAGTCCCTTCTCCCGGATTACTCTTGAGCTGAATGTCGCCACCGTGAGCCTCGATAATCTGCCGGATAATGTATAGTCCAAGTCCAAGGCCGGTCGCTTCGTTCACGTTGGCTCTTTCGAAAGGATCAAAGATTTTTAGTTGTTTGTCCTTTTGGATACCCGGCCCTGAGTCTTTAACCTCGATCGTCACGGCTTTCTTACCCTCAGTGGCTACGATTTCAATTGGCGATCCGGCGGCATATTTTGAGCAGTTTGAGAGAAGATTGGTGAATACCTGACCGAGGCGAGTCTTGTCCCAAGTTCCAGCCAGGTTATCGGGGCACTCAATTCGGCAAATATTCTTAGATTCCTCAAGATTTGGTCCAAGCAGCTTGACGACTTCATTAATTAAATCACGAAGTTTGAAGTTTTCAGTTTCAAGTTGGTACGCACCAGATGTCAACTTTGAGATGTCCAGCATATTTTCGACAAGCTGACTAAGCCGATTTATTTGGCGCTCGTCATTGTCACAGAGGGCGATAAGATTCTCAGGTAAAAAATCCGAGAGATCTCCACGAAGCACACTTCGCTTGCGTAACTGCGCCTGCATTTTCAAAGAGGACAACGGAGTTTTCAACTCATGGGAAGCCATGGAGAAAAAACGATCACGGGCAATAATGGCTTCTTCGGCTCGGGCTTTAGCACGAGTTAAATCGAGGGTTCGTGCTTGAACTCTCTGCTCAAGATCGGTAAATGCAGTCTTGAGTTTATCTTCGGTCAATTTTCTTTCGTTCAAATTTCGCGTGACCTTCGAAAAACCAAGCAGTGTTTTTGCATTTGCGTAAATCGGAGTGATGATTACGTTTGCCCAGAATTTCGTGCCGTTTTTAGCGACGCGCCAGCCTTCATCTTCGAATCTTCCTTTGGCTAAGGCCTGTTCGAGTTCGAATTTAGGCTTGCCGTTTTGAATATCTTCCGCGGGATAGAAGGTCGAAAAATGGCGGCCGATAATTTCTTTGGCCGTATAGCCTTTACTCCTTTCGGCGCCTAGATTCCAGGAGGACACATTACCTTCAGGGTCGAGCATAAAGATGGCGTAATCTTGAACGTCCTCAACCATCGAACGAAAGCGTTCTTCGCTTTTTCGCAATGCAAGTTCGGCATTTCTTCGCTCGGTCAGATCTCGAGTGACCTTCCCAAAGCCGCATAGTGATCCAGTGGAATCTCTGAGGGCGGTGATGACAATATTCGCCCAGAATCTAGAGCCGTCTTTTTTGAGCCGCCAACCCTCTTCTTCATATTTGCCGTTTTTTGCGGCAAGCTTAAGCTCTTCTTGCGGGTGATTTCGCTCAACGTCTTCTTTTGAATAAAAGATGGAAAAATTCCGGCCAATGGCCTCATAGGCGGAATAACCTTTAAGGCGTTTCCCGCCTGAATTCCAAGTTAAGATAGTTCCATCGAGATCCATGGCGAAAATGGCATAGTCCTCGACGGCGTCGACAAGCAACGCAAAAATCTCGTTTGCTTTCTCTAAGTTGACTTCCGCCTGTTTACGGAGGTTTTTATCGCTAGAATTTGCGTGATTTTGCGACGTATTCACCATAACTTATTTTAGCTGGGCATCGAAATTTAGGAATCTTGATGAATTTAGTACAAAGAAAAACCGTGTTGGTCGTCGAGGACTCCATCGCTCTTCGCGAACTCTTTTTCAGAGCCCTCAAAAGCCCATCCAATGAGGTACATTTGGCGGAAAATGGAGCTGAAGCGATACATCTCATTGAGAAGGGCTTATGTCCTCAGGTCATTCTCTTTGATCTGACTATGCCCACCATGGGCGGCGCGGAGTTTCTGCTTAATATACGGAAGAGTACCAATGCGAAAAACGCGAAAACTATAATAATCTCCGGCGTTCACGGCCTTGCAACAAAGGCCAAGGAAATGGGTGTTGATGGGTTTCTAAAAAAGCCTGTGGATTTGAATATGCTTTGTGAACAGGTCAAAAAATACGCGGCGGATTAAGTGACGATCGTATCCAGGTAGACATTTTTCCAAGTAAGCATAGCTACGCGGATTCGCAATTCGCATAATGGTCCTCGGCATCCGAAAAAATAACTCAACTAGCGCGCGTCGGAAATAATTGTCCAGTCTTCTCTGGAATTCTGTGCGTTACCGTACACAAAACAACTTATCTTCATTTGCGTTGTAACCGAGCCGCACCCTGGACGGATTGTTGTCACCTTAAGCGATCAGGACTACCCGAGGGGGTAACCCTACACACGATGCGTCATTGCGCCAATTCTTGGCTCGCGCAGCGTGGTGTGCCGCGTGAGATACGAGCGCGACTTGGAGACTGGTCGTTGGGGAAAGAGGCCATCGATGGCTACACGCATCTCTTCATCGAGCACCTCCGGCCCTACGTTGCGATGATCGATCAGGCACTAGGCGTGAAAATTTCAGCGCGACCTACGGATTTGCAGGCGGTAGCAGTAGCGTAAGTGGTTGAGGGGAAAAGGTGTCGATTGGACAATGCATCACATCGGGTCAGTTGTGATTCCGGTTGTCGTGGGTTCGAGTCCCATCGGCCACCCTACCCCCCTAGTTCTCCGTGGCAGTGACCACTCCGAATTAAGTACGGGGCGCGCCGCACGCTGCCGCGGGCCCGGCCGCCATCGTCGGCGGAGCCAGCTCCGAGCGTTTGCGCGGGCGGGGTTTCGGAGCATCCTCCGACGTCGCCGCCTTCGGTGCCGCCTCGGGCAGTCGCCGGCTGGAGGTCAGCGCATGGACCGAGCCGCTCGCGTGCTTCAACGGCTGGCCGGTGAATCCCTGGTAGCTGATGTGCGGGTTGTTGCCGGCATCGAGGGTGATCGACACCACGACCGTGCTGCTCGCGTCGAGATCGGCCGTTTCGAGGTTCCAGGTCCCGGCCCGCTTGGCGTAGACGAGATCCGCGACTCCGGTCCCGCGCTGGCGCAGGAACGCGATGTGCGGCGTGGTGCAGAGATCCAGCGCGAGCGACGGACGCAGCGGCTGGCCGGCAGAGCCGACGAGTTCAGTCGTCCAGGTGCAGGGGTTGGAGGCCGGGCACGCGCCGACGGCGTAGCGGATGTTCGCGCCCTGGGCGTAGCTCAGGTGCGGCTGGCCGTTGGCGTCGAGGCGAAGCGTGCCCGCCAGGCCCGAATCGACCGGATTGAGGTTCCACCCGCACAGGATGAAAACGCAGATGATGCGAACGTAGTTCACCGTGCCGCTCGAGCCGCTGAAGACGAGATGCGGAAAGCCGTCGGTGTCGAGCGCCTGCGACACGCTGCCCCCCGAGGTCGCCACCACGTTCGCGATCGACCACGAGCCGCCTATCTTCCTCGCCCACTTGAGCTGACGCGCGGTGTGATCGAAGTAACTGACGTTCGGGTTGCCCGACGCGTCGAAGCCGAGCGAGGTATTGCCGGCCTGGGAAGTCGAGAACACCCCGGCGGCGATCGTTTCCTTCGACCACGAGCAGAAGATGCCGAAGAACCAGCACGAGCGGCTTGCGTACCTGACGTCGCCGGTGCTGGTAATGCTCCTCCCCGAGTAGTAGGTGAGGTGCGGAGCGCCGGACGGGTCCAGGGCGAGCGACACGCCTGTGCCCGCGAAGCCCGGGCTGTCCACGATCTCGATCGTCCAAGTCCCGTTCGCGTTCTTGCGCGCGTACTTGACACTCTCGTTAATGGTGTCGCGGTATCCGATGTGTGGGCGACCGGCAGAGTCGAGAATGATCGACGACTCCTGGCCGACGGCCGCGTTCGAAGGGTGGTCGACGGTCTCGATGGACCAGAACAGCGCCCTCGCCGGCGCTGCGAACGCAACGAGCAACAGCAGCGCGGCGAGCTTTGCCTTTCTCATCGGCGTACTCAGCGGTTTCTGGAGACGACGGCTCGATAAGCGAGAGCGGTTCAGTCGAGCGGCTCTACCCTCACGATCCGGTGGTCGTGATTGCTGCCGACCCAGAACGTCACCGGCGTGGTCGTGTTGTCGACGAACACCGTGCGCATGTTGGTGTCGGACGGCATCAGGTACTGCACCGCGCCGCCGGTCTTGGGATCGAGCCGCACGACGCGGTCGGTGTGCATCGTCGACGCCCAGATTTCGCCGTTCTTGTCGAAGTTGGCCCGGTAGGGATAGGTGCGGGCCGGCATGTCGTATACCGTGAACTTCTCCGCCCGGGTGTCGAACGTGGTGACCCTGTTGCCGCGATATTCGGTCACCACGATGCGGTCCTGGTCATCGATGTTCATGCGGCGGGCGCGCGCTTTCTCCGTAGGGAACGGGTACCACGTCACTTTCGTCGTCTTGGCATCGATCTTCCCGAGATGGCCGTCGGTGAATTCGGCCATCCACAGATTGTTTTTGGAATCCGATATGACCTGGTAGATGCTGGCGCCTTTGACCTTGTCCGCCGGCAGGTAGTCGGTCGGATGGAAGCGCTCCCATGTGTTGGTCGCCAGGTCGAGCCGGAAGATGTGCTGGGTGCCCACGCTCTTAGTCCAGACCTTGCCGTCGACGTCATGCCGGAGTCCCGTGAAATTCAGCTGCACGGTGTCGTCGTTGTATTCCGGCGCGAGCGGGTAGTAGGCGACCTTGCCGTCTTTCGGATCGAGGCGGCCCAGTGAGCCTTGATACATCGAGTCGAACCAGATCTTGCCGTCACGATCGAACTCGATGGAGAGCAGCCCGGTCGGCGCCTTTTCCTTGAACTTATTGATCGGGTATTCGACCAGCTTGAGCGTCTTCGGATTGAACTTGCCGATGAACATCTCGCCGAAATCCGAGTACCAGACGTTGCCCTCCTTGTCGACCAGCACGTCGTGTGGCTCGCTCGTCGGCCGCACCACGTCGTACTCGGTGACAACCGCGCGGGTGTCGCGGCCCTTGGGACGCGGCAGGGTCTTCAACTCGTACTGCCAACGGTCGGTTGCGCTCAGGTTGATGGTGGCGAGATAGTCGGCCAGCTTGCGATATTGCTCGGGCGTTCCCGCGCGTCTACGGTCCAGCATGGGTTGAGGCTTGACCGGCTGGCTTACGGCGCCGTAGCCCATCATGCGGCTGATCACGTGCGTCCATTCGTCGGAATCGTGGGTCGAGCGCACGACGCGCTCCAGCGTGTGGCAGCCCACGCAATTCAGCGTCGCGGCTTTCTGATCCTCGCTGCCGGGAATGCTCATCATCCACTCGGCGTTGGTGAGCTGACCGGCGAGATTCCTGGTCTTCTTGAGCCTGATGTCGGCCTTCGTGACGTTCTCGGCCGCCACGCTCGCCGTAGCCGGGGCGTCGATGTCGTATCCGACCGCGCGGATACTGAGTGCGTATTCGCCCGGTTCCAGGCGGTTCCGCGGGAAGCTGTAGCGGCCCTCCGCGTCCGTGGTCACGCTGACCTGGACGATCGACCCGGACTTGTTCGCGGTGACGACGACGCCCTCCA
>Ga0193726_1002487_pt1 | contig 12457 bp, 7 predicted proteins | sample H2c1metaG_FD_144928 | JGI IMG/M metagenome (GOLD analysis project Ga0193726, IMG submission 144928) | Soil microbial communities from a riparian zone of the East river system, Colorado, United States - H2c1 | ecosystem: Environmental > Terrestrial > Soil > Riparian zone | place: USA: East River... | reverse complement strand
CGCGACTGCTTGTTTTCTACCGATTGCTGGTTCGCCCGGTATTTCAGGAACCAGTGCGAACAGCGCTGACAGTTTTGGCGGTGGCTCTCGGCGTTGCGGTAGTGCTCGCCATTGAACTCGCCGGGAATGCAGCGACAGGCTCATTTCGCTCGTCGATGGAGGCTCTGGCCGGAGACAGCCAGTTGGAAGTTGTCGCCTCTGGCGGCGTACCGGAAGAGATCGTGGGACAGCTGGCTGCGCTTCCCTATGACATAAGAATTTCCCCCCGTATGGAAGATTTTGCTTCCTTCGCGACCACCAAGAAAACTCTTCCCCTCCTGGGTCTGGATCTTATTGGCGAAGGCGGCCGTTTCGCGAAAACACCCGCTGCGGCCGACAGCGGGTCGTCGCAGCATAGCGCCGAGGAGATGCTCAAGCGTCTGGGCGACGAGGAGAGCATCTGGATTGGTTCGAGCACGGGAATTGCAGTCGGGGAACATGTTCGCCTGTTGCTCAACGACCGGGTGCGAGAATTTATTGTACGCGGCGTGTATCCCGATTCGCGTGGGAATGAATCCGCCATCGTCATGGATATTGGCGCGGCGCAAAGAGTGTTGGAACGATTTGGCAGGGTTGACCGGATATTGGTGAAAGTTCCTACAACGGAAAATGTCGAGAAATGGCAGGAACGATTGCGTGGGGCTCTACCGGGTGGAATTGACATTCGTTTGCAAGGGACGGGAACGGTCGAGAATCGCAAGATGCTGGCGGCCTTCCGTTGGAACTTGCGACTGCTGAGCTACATTTCACTTGTCGTCGGAGCATTTCTGATTTACAACGCGATTTCAATTTCCGTGGTGCGGCGGCGGGCAGAAATTGGAATTACCCGCGCACTAGGAGCCAGCCGGAGGAGTGTGCTGGCAGCGTTTGTCGGCGAAGCGGCCTGTTTTGGGCTGGCGGGCGCGCTGGTCGGGTTGCCGCTCGGGCGATTGATGGCATCGGGCGCGGTACGTTTGATGGGGGCTACGGTCAATGCAATTTACGTGAGCAGTCGACCCGGTGACATCGTATTGACGTGGGAGTCGGTGCTATTGGCCGTGCTGATTGGAGTGGGAATTGCCGTCGTGTCGGCATATTCTCCGGCGCGAGAAGCGTCGCTTGTGTCGCCAGTCGAAGCAATGGCGCGGGGACGACGGGAATTCGATGTGCGCGTCGATAAGACGAGAGATTTGTGGATTGCTGTGGCGCTGGGAATGGCCGCGGCTGCGGCTTCGCGCGCTCCGGCTGTCGCAGGAAAACCTCTATTTGGCTATCTGGCGGCGCTTTTGCTGATTGTGGCGGCGGCATTTGCAATTCCCTTCTTTATCGACGCTTTTACTTCGCTGTTCGGCAAAATTTTAAGGAAATTACTTGGCGTGGAAGGATTGCTGGCTTCGCGAAGTTTGCGCGCGTCGCTCGGGCGGACTTCCGTACTGGTCGGTGCGCTGTCTACCGCGATGGCCATGGTCACGGCCGTGGGAATCATGGTGGGAAGTTTCCGCGAAACCGTGGTGGCCTGGATGGGGGATCAATTGCCTGCTGATCTGTATTTACGTCCGGCAGGAAATCCGGGACCGGATCGCCATCCGACGATTTCACTGCATCTGGCTGAAGAAATTGCGCGGCTTCCGGGAGTCGCCGCGGTAGATCGTCTGCGCGCTTACGAAATCGACTATCAAGGTATGCCTGTAACGCTGGCGTCGGTCGACTTCAGCATCCAGCGAACCAATCACGATTCGAAATTTTTCTCCGGGCGGCCAACGAGTGACGTTCTAAGTGAATTGAGCAACCAGAATGCTGTGATTGTGAGCGAGCCCTTCACTTACAAGCATCACGTCAAAACGGGAGACTCGATCACGCTCGGCTTGGGCGCCCGGCAAGTAACCTTTCGCATTGCTGACGTCTATTATGATTATTCGAGCGAGCGCGGAAACATCCTGATGGACCGTCAGACGATGCTGCGTTATTTGCCCGACCCAACACCTTCCAATCTTGCGGTTTATGTTGCGCCCGGCTTTCCAGTAGCGGATGTGCGCAGTGAGATTGAAAGGGGCACCCAGACGCGCAGCATACTTATTTTTTCGAATCGCGATTTACGGGGCGAAGCGATTCGAATTTTTGATCGAACATTTGCAATTACCTATGCGCTTGAAGGAGTGGCTGTGGTGGTGGCGGTGATGGGAGTGGTCGGAGCGCTCCTGGCACTGGTGATCGACCGGCGAAGAGAACTCGGGTTGCTACGCTTCTTGGGAGCGGCTTCAGGCCAGATTCGCAAGTTAATTCTAGTGGAGGCGGGGCTCATTGGCCTGCTGTCGAATATGGCCGGCCTCGCGTTGGGATTTGTCATGTCGCTGGTTCTTATTTATGTAATTAACAAGCAATCGTTTGGATGGACCATACGTTTTCATTTACCCGTTGCGATATTGCTCGGCGCGCTGATGATTGTCTACGCAGCGACGGTTCTGGCGGGATTGTATCCTGCGCGAGTGGCGGTTCGTATGAATCCCCTTGAGGCTGTGCATGAAGAGTAGGGCAAGCGTGCTCGCAGTATGGATGCTCCTCGTCCAACCGATGCTGGCGCAATACCAAGTAGCATTGCCGGGTTATAAATACGAATTCCCGCACGATCATTTCAATCATGAAGCCTTTCAGACGGAGTGGTGGTATTACACAGGAAACCTGAAAGCTGCCAACGGACGCCGCTACGGATTTGAGCTGACATTTTTTCGCCAGGGCGTGGATCGCGATTCGTCAAAAAACAGGATTTGGGATGTGCAGGATATTTATCTGGCGCATCTCGCGTTAAGTGATTTGGATGGGCAGCACTTTTATCACGACGAGCGCTTGAACCGCGCGGGACCGGGCATCGCCGGAGTGAGCGAAGAGGAGGGGCGCATCTGGAACGGCAATTGGCAAGTCCGCTGGTCCAGTCGAGAACAGCAATTGTCGGCACCCGTTGAACAATTCAAATTGAACTTCGTGATGCATTCTGAAAAGCAACCCGTGATTCATGGCGAAAACGGCGTGAGTCAAAAGGCGGCCGGGGCGGGGCGAGCGTCCCACTACATTTCATTAACCCGTCTCGCCACCAGGGGATCGATTGAGGTAGCAGGCGAGAAAGTGGAGGTTGCAGGAACGGCGTGGATGGATCACGAATTCTTTACCCACCAGCTGGACAGTGGGCAGACGGGATGGGACTGGCTCAGCTTGCAACTTGAAGATAATACTGAACTCATGCTGTATCACTTCCGCCGCAAGGACGGGACGATCGACGCGTATTCTGCAGGGACCTATATTGACTTGAATGGCGCCGAGACTCACTTGAAGTGGAATGATTTTGTGCTTACCCCGGTGGGCAAAACTTGGCTAAGCCCGGAAACGCATACGGTGTATCCAATCGAGTGGGAGATTGCGATTCCGCGGCTCGGAATCGAGTTGCGAGCCAGCACGCCGCTCGGCAAGCAGGAGTTAACCGGGAAAACAAAAATTGCGCCCAGCTATTGGGAAGGTGCTATTAGGGTGGAAGGGAAAAAGAACGGGGCTGCTTGCCGTGGTGTGGGTTACCTGGAAATGACCGGCTACGACGGGTCCGTGGTTATTCCCAAGTGAACTTTGAACGGGAATCTTGACTTCAGGCGGGCAATAATAGAAAGTAAAAGAAATAAAGAGAAAGCATAAGCAAATAACGGAGCAAACCGGTGAAGATAGCACAAGGCAAGTACCAAGGACTGAGAGCGGTTTCCGACCATCGGGGCGTGATCGCGGCGTTGGCGATTGACCAGAGAAGTGCGCTGCAGAACCTGATCGCGAAGGCCAAAGGGGTTGAAACGACAGCAGTTCCGGGCGAGATGCTGGAGCAGTTTAAAGAGGCCGTCAGCCGCGTTTTAACGCCTCATGCGAGTTCTATTTTGCTGGACCCGGAGTATGGGCTGCCCGCTTCGCGAAGCCGGGCAAAGAACGCCGGTTTGTTGCTGGCCTACGAACAAACGGGCTACGACAAGAATGTTCCGGGAAGATTGCCGAGACTTCTGGATCACTTCTCGGTCCGAAGGCTGGTGGAGGCAGGGGCGGACTGCGTCAAAATCCTGCTTTATTACTCGCCCTTCAGTACCGCAGAGGTCAACGATTTAAAATATGCCTGGGTGGAACGCATCGGCGCTGAGTGTAAGGCTGCGGATGTCCCATTTTTTCTGGAGCTGGTGGGCTACGCAGATGGCCTGGATGAGAAGAGCGCGGCCTATGCCAGAGTTAAGCCGGAGGTTGTGACGCGGGGAGTCGTGGAGTTCTCAAAGCCGGCTTACGCCGTGGACGTATTGAAGGTCGGGGTGCCCGTGGCAATGGCTTTTGTGGCGGGCATTGCCGGAGCGAAGGCGGAGCAAATCTACACGCGCGAAGAAGCGAAAGCGCATTTTCGCCAAGCATCGGACGCGGCCAAGCTGCCCTTTATTTATTTGTCAGAAGGGGTAAGCAACGAAACGTTCAACGAAGCTCTGGAGATTGCCGCCGAGGCTGGTTCTGCATTTTGCGGAGTTTTGTGCGGCCGCGCAACCTGGAAAAATGGAGTCGAGATTTTTGTCAAGCAAGGAATGGATGGATTGAATGCCTGGCTGGCTGACGAAGGCGTTCGAAATATTGAAAATGTGAATAAGCAGCTGAAGGCGGCCAAGTCCTGGTTTGACGCGTATGAAGCGCCTGCAAGTGGCGCCGTTTCCCGATAAGAAAGACCCGAGAGGCTCATCCCAGAAATGTTTTTGTGTATCAGCGCCAATCCGGCGATCGATAAAAGAATGCGCGTAGCGCAATTGCATGTGGGCCGGGTGAATCGTGTGAGTGTGGTTCAGCCAAACCCGGGAGGGAAAGCGGCGCATGTGGCAATGGCGCTGCAGGCGCTCGAGGCGGATCCTTTGTGGATAGGATTTACGGGCGGGGCCAGCGGCCTGGAACTGGATACAGGATTGCGGGACATAGGGATTCGCACTCACCCGGTTACGATGGCACAGAGTACGCGCGAGAACCTGGAGATTCTGGACAGCAACGGCGGAGTGACCGAGATCTTGGAGCCAGGCGGCGCGCCTACAAAGCAGGAAGTGCTGGCCTTTCAGGCTGCCTGTGAAAGGGAGTTCGAAGCCGGAGGGGAAAAGCAGATTGTCATAATTTCCGGAAGTCTTCCGCCTGGCATGGAGGCCGATTGGTATTCAAGGTTGATCCGCGAAGCGCATGCCAAGGGATGCACGGTTTTTCTCGATACCAGTGGCGAAGCGTTGCGTTCCGGATTGGCCGCTGGCCCCGATTTTGTGAAGCCGAATCGCCATGAAGCGGAAGAATTGACGGGAGTGCCGATTACGGACTCACCATCGGCGACGAACGCCTTGCACAAAGTGATTCAGGCGGGAGCAAAAAGCGCAGCGATAAGTCTGGGTGAGAATGGACTCGTTTATTGCTCCGGCAGGGGGGAAATTTATTTTGCCCGTCCACCCAAAGTGAAAGTGAAGTCCACAGTCGGCTGTGGCGACGCAACCGTGGCTGGATTTGCCTATGCCGCAGACTCGAACCTGCCGGCGAGAGAAGCTGTGTTGCTGGCGGCGGCTTGTGGTACCGCAAATTGTCTGGCGGAGGCGCCGGGCCGAGTTTCGCTTTCCGACATTCGAACATTTCAAAAAGAAATGCAGATAGAAGAGATAAGGAAAGCCTAGACACGCAAGGTTGGGAGACGATTGTGCCGACTTTTGATGTAAGTGTCGTGGGGGAATTAAATCTCGATTTGATTCTTTCAGGATTGCCTCCAACGATTGAACTGGACCGGGAACATCTGGCGAAGGATTTGACGATTACCCTGGGGAGTTCTTCTGCGATTTTTGCGCACAACCTTGCCTTGCTGGGAAACCGAGTTGGGTTTAGTTCCGCGATCGGCAGTGACCGACTGGGTGAGATTTGCCTTGAACGGCTGGGTGAATCGGGCGTGGATTTGTCGCGCGTCAGGCGATTTGCGGGGAAACTCACCGGATTGACGGTCATACTGCCGCAGCAGACAAAGCGCTACATTCTGACTTACCCCGGGACGATGTTTGAGATGAAGTTTGAGGATCTAGATCTGGAGTATGTTTTTTCGGCCAAACACTTTCATCTTTCATCCTATTTCTTGCAGCGGGCCTTGCGACCGCGAATCGCAGAACTTTTTCGAGAAGCGAAACGGGCTGGCCTGACCACTTCGCTTGATACCAACGATGACCCGGACGATGCTTGGGGTGAAGATTTGCTGCAGTTTCTGCAATATGTCGATGTTCTGCTGCCGAATGAGCAGGAAGCCTGCCGCATGGCGAGAAAAAACAATCCCGATGAGGCGGCGGAATTTCTGTCGGCGAAAGTTCCGCTGGTGGTGATTAAACGCGGGGCAAAAGGGGTCGTGGCCCGGAGAGGCGGCAAAGCGTTCCATGCCATGCCGCAAAAGGCGGAGGCTGTAGACTCCGTCGGAGCAGGAGACAGCTTTGACGCGGGATTCTTGCACAAGTTCGTCCGCGGCGCCGGAATTGAAGAGTGCCTGGCATACGGGAATCTTACCGGAGCTCTTTCTGTAACGCGCGCCGGCGGAACCGAAGCGTTCCGGGACGCGAGCCATCGCCAGCATTTCCTTGCCAACCGCGCTTGAATTCAAGAAGGCCTCGGCCGCTCGAGCTTCATGGCTTCCGCGATTACGTCCGTGTATTTAAGACCTGCGCCGGTGTTGAAGAGAACGACGCGATGGTCAGGCTTCAAAAACCCGGTGGACAGCAAATGGTCATAGGCCACGGTGGCAGCGGCGCCCTCCGGTGACAGGAAAACACCTTCGTTGCGCGCCCAGTCCTGAAGGGATGCGAGAATTTGTTCGTCGGAAAACGAAAGTGCAATGCCTTCTGATTCCCTTAATATTTCCAGCATGATGTAATCGCCGTATGGTTTAGGAACGCGCAGGCCGGAGGCAAAGGTGGAAGCGTTTTGCCACATCTGGCTGACGGGCTCTTTTTGTTCGAATGCGCGAGTTACCGGAGCGCAGCCCGCGGATTGCACAGCGATCATGCGGGGACGCTTGCCCGGCTTAACCCAGCCAAGTTCTTCAAGTTCCCCGAATGCTTTCCACATGCCGATCAGCCCTACACCACCGCCGGTGGGATAAAACACTGCGTCGGGATATTCCCAGCCGAGTTGTTCGACCAGTTCATAGCCCATGGTTTTCTTGCCTTCAATGCGGAAAGGTTCTTTGAGCGTGGAAATGTCAAACCAGCCTTCCTTTTCCTTGCGCTCGGCAACCATTCTTCCGCAATCGGAGATAAGGCCGTCCACCAGCGTGACGTTGGCCCCGTAAAGTACGGCCTCAAGATAGTTTGCAAACGGAACGTCTTTGGGCATGAAAATATTTGCCTCAAGTCCAGCGGCGGCGGCGTAAGCAGCGAGCGCTCCGGCGGCGTTTCCCGCCGAGGGTACTGCAAGTTTGCGCAGGCCAAAATGTTGCGCCATGGTCACGGCCAGAGCCAGGCCGCGGGCTTTAAAGCTCCCCGTCGGATTCGCGCCCTCTTCTTTCAGGTAAACGTTTGGATATCTGCGGCTGCGAATCACAGGAGTCCAGCCCTCGCCGAGCGTGACCGGAGTTACTTCGGGCAGAACGGAGCGATAGCGCCACATTCCGGGCCAAGCGGAGCTCGTAGCGTCTTTGGAAATAATTTCGCGATTGGCAATTCCGCGAAGCGGCGTCAGATCGTAGCGAACGTACAGAGAACCTGCGCAACTGGGGCACACCGTCTGCGGTTTGGCGGATGCGGCTGTTGCGTGACAACGCGAGCATTCAAAATGTTTTATTGGGGGCATCCATACACACTAACAGCGCCAAGAATGCTTGGGCAAGGCGTCCTCATTGATGCCGAACAGATTCTCTTTGTCGAATGCATGGTAAAGGCTATGCTATCGGCCGTACACATCCATGAATAAACCCAAAAACGACCAAGTCGTTCCAGTAAATAGCGCCCGCAATTTTTTCCTATTCGTTACCGCAGGACTGTTTTTGTTTGCAATGGGTTCGCTGCTGCAGGTATGGGGAAACTGGCATCATTCGGCGGTGGTTATTCGATGGTCGGGACTGTTTTTGCTTGCTGGAGCTGGGATAAAAAGGCGGTCTTTAACGTATTGGATTTTTTTTGCCATGTTTTTCGGGTTGGAGATTGGATTGGACAGCCCGCAATTCGCCGAGCACCTGCGCGTATTGAGCGATATTTTTTTGCGACTGATTAAGGTGATCGTCGCTCCGCTGATTCTGGGAACTCTGATTACCGGCATCGCCGGACACGGGAATTTGAAGAGCGTGGGAAGGTTGGGGTTGAAAAGCCTGATCTATTTTGAGGTTGTAACTACGTTTGCGCTCCTCATTGGCGTGGCTGCAATCAATATCAGCGGGGCGGGAAAGGGACTGGTAATCCCACAAAATTCAAACTTGCCAGCACCGGTTGCAGCTGCTCCCATGCATTGGGATGACTTCCTGTTGCATGTGTTTCCTGAAAATATTGTGAAGTCAGTCGCGGAAAACCAGATTCTGCAGGTTGCCGTGTTTGCGGTGTTATTTGCGATTGCCCTTACGTTGATCCCAAAAGAAAAAGGCGCGCCGATTTTGAATTTCGCCGAAGCACTGGCGCAGACGATGTTTTCGTTTACAAATATCGTGATGTACTACGCTCCCATCGGTGTGGGTGCTGCAATGGCATATACCGTGGGTCATATGGGGGCGGGGGTGCTCTGGCCTCTCGGCAAGTTGCTTCTAACGGCGTATGTCGCGCTCATTGCCTTTATTTTGATGATTTTGTTGCCGGTTGCCGTTATCGCCCGCATACCGCTTGGCCGTTTTTTGAAGGCGGTTGCCGAACCGGCGACGATTGCTTTTGCAACGAGTACATCGGAAGCGGCGCTTCCGCGAGCGATGGAGGCTATGGAAGAATTTGGTGTTCCGCGGCGAATTGTTTCGTTTGTAATTCCGGCAGGATACAGCTTCAATCTGGATGGCTCGACGCTTTATTTGGCCCTGGCTTCGATTTTTGTGGCACAGGCGGCGGGGATTGAAATGTCCTGGTCGGCACAGCTCCTGATGATTTTTACCCTGATGCTGACAAGTAAGGGTGTGGCCGGGGTGCCGAGGGCTGTATTGGTTGTTCTACTGGCAATGGCAGCGACGTTTCATCTCCCGACCGAGCCCATTTTTCTGATTCTGGGCGTCGATGCGCTAATTGATATGGCGCGTACGTCGGTCAATGTGATTGGCAATTGTCTGGCTTGCGCAGTGATGGCTCGTTGGGAGGGCGAGTTGGAAACGACTCCTTCGAATTTGCCAGTCAGCTAGGCGATTGCCGGTCTTCCAAATCTCTTCCGAATTTCAAAATCAGCTGCAATAGATCTTCAATCTGTGTTTTGGAAGTGACTGGATTCATACAAGTCAATTTCAAACATTGCTTCCCGGCGACCACGGTGTGGCCAACGACAGCCGAACCGGTTTCAAAAAGACGCTGGCGGAGTGTCGCGTTGAAGGTGTTCGCTTCAATTTCTGTTCGCTGTGGCTTGTAACGAAAAACCACGCAGCCTAGCTCGGGCTCATGAAGCAATTCCAATTGCGGGTGGGAACGAATGAAAGCTGCGGCATGAATGGCCTGTTCGACCGTGGCGTCGACCATTTCAGCAAATTTCCTGCGTCCGAGCGTTCGGAGAGAAACCCAGAGTTTCAGCGCGTCGAAACGGCGGGTCGTTGCCAGCGAGCGGGTGACCAGATTGGGAATTCCGAGGTCTTCGTGAAGTTCGGGATTAAGATAATCGGCGTTTAGCTTTATGAAACGGAAATTAGCCGCATCGCGAAGCAGAAAAGCGGCACAAGAGATCGGTTGCCAGAACAATTTGTGAAAATCCAGGCTGATGGAATCTGCTTTTTCGATTCCGGCTAATTTTTTGCGGTGGCGCGGTGAAAATAACAGCGCTGAGCCATACGCGGCATCGATATGAAACCAAGCTCCGAATTGTGCCGCAAGATTTGCGATTTCATTCAATGGGTCGATGGAGCCGAAATCAGTTGTACCGGCCGTCGCCACAATAGCCATCGGGACTAGATTGGATCGCTTCCCCTGGGCCAGGGCCGCTTCAAGCGCCTTGAGATTCATGCGGAAAGAATCGTCGGTAGCGATACGAATCACGCTGCCGGTTCCAAGACCTAGCTGAGCGGCCGACTTCTCAGCCGTGAAGTGGGCCGCTTCTGAGCAAAGGATGCGAAGATTCGCGGCCTCGGGTGGAAGTCCTTTGATCTGCGCGGACCAGCTCCAATTTTTCTCCAGACACGCGTCGCGCGCCAGCAACAACGCCATATAGTTGGACTGGGAGCCGCCGGAAGTAAATATCCCGCTGGCCTGGGGTCCTAGGGCGACCTCGCGGCACAGCCACTGCAGAATTTTTTCTTCAAGGATGGTTGCGGCGGGGGCCTGATCAAAGGAGTCCATGGACTGGTTTAAGGCGGTGAGAATCAACTCCGCGGCCAGGGCGGGAATTACCGGTGGGCAGTGCAAGTGCGCTGCCGTGTTGGCCTGCGTCGTGTTCACCGATTCGGAAATTATGACGGACGTCTGGCGGAGAACTTCTTGCACGGGAGCGGAAGCTTCAGGAAAAATATCTGCGGCAATCAATGCGGACAAGGCAGACGCATCTTTGCCGCTGTAAGAGTGATTTGGCAGCGCGGGACAGAGAATTTCGACAGCTTTGGCAATGGTTTCTCGATAGGCTGTCTGGCTTTGGGGCAGGTTTGTCAGGAATTCGGTTTCAAACACGTTCGCTCCTGTTTTTCTGGCGCTGAATCGAGTATTTTCCTTGTGCTAAATCCCGTAAAAATTGCCAGGGATGATATTCCCATGCAGATCGCAATGGGAGGCCACATTTCTGATGGCCGTTGCTGGCCACCAACGAGACGACGAGCTACTGATTTCTGCTTTCGCCTTTCACTGGATGAAATCCAGTCCAAGAAAATCGTTTGTCTAATAATTTTCGCTATTGTACTCTCGGGGCACAACTCTGAGTGCCGGGGCACTGCCCGCCTGGAATGAATTGCGACAGGTTGGCAATGTCAGGATCAAGTGAGGAACGGGAACCCATGAAACGCGCTTTTTCTGCGGTTTTGTTACTTGCGGGCGGCGCAGCGACCTCTTTTGGCCAGATGCAGCACGGCATGCCGGAGGGCCCAGCTCCTACCTTTACAAAGGACGTAGCGCCCATCCTCGCGAAGCACTGCCAGACCTGCCACCGCCCCGGTGAAGCCGGCCCCTTCTCCATGCTCACGTATGAAGACACCAAGCCCTGGGCCGGGCTCATCAAACACGCTGTCACGCAAAAAATCATGCCGCCCTGGTTTGCCGATCCGCAATACGGCCATTTTTCCAATGAACGTCGTCTCTCCGCCGAAGAAATTCGCACTCTCGTCCAGTGGGTCAACGCCGGTGCGCAAAAGGGCGACCCCAAGGACATGCCGCCTGTCCCTGCCAATTTCGTCGAAGGCTGGGGCATTTCCAAGCCCGACGTCATTTTCGAACTCCCTCGCCCTTTCTCCATCCCGGAACAAGGCATGATGGAATATAAATACGTCATCGTTCCCACCGGCTTCAAAAAAGATACCTGGGTCCAGCAAATTGAAGTCCGTCCCACCGATCGCTCCGTCGTCCATCACATCATTGCCTATCTTCGCGAGCCGGGTTCGAACTATTTCAAAGACATGAAAGCTGGCGTTTTCTTTGAAGCCCCTCCTCCCAAGCAGGACGAAAAAACCGACACCAGTGCACTCCCCAGTGACTTCCTCGTCGGGTACGCTCCCGGCCAGCCTGCCGAAATCTTGCAGCCCGGCCAGGGGAAACTAATCAAAGCCGGCACCGACATCGTTTTTGAAGTCCATTACACGCCCAACGGCAAAGCCACCACCGACCGCACGCGCCTCGGCCTGGTCTTCGCCAAAGAAACGCCCAAAGAACGCGTCCTCACCATGTCCGTCGTCAACGGAAAATTCAAAATTCCTCCGGGCGACCCCAACTATCGCGTAGATGGCTCCTGGGAAGCGCTGCGCGACGTCAAACTCGCCGGATTGCATCCGCATATGCACGGCCGCGGCAAAGATTTTGACTATCGTCTCGTCTTTCCCGATGGCCACACAGAAAAAATTCTGAACGTTCCCGTTTACAACTGGCATTGGCAACTTTGGTACAACTTGGCGGAACCCATCTCTCTGCCCAAAGGCACAAAAATCGAATGCACCGCTCATTTCGATAATTCCGCCAACAACCCGGAAAATCCCGACCCCACCAAAACCGTCATCTGGGGCCAGCAAAGCTGGGACGAAATGATGGTCGGCTTCTTCAACGTCATCTTCGACGCCAAAATGCCGTCCAGTGAGCTCTATCCCCCGGGC